>UMIY01053199.1_pt1 | contig 14492 bp, 7 predicted proteins | sample 1965921 | NCBI WGS metagenome assembly UMIY01 (sample SAMEA4836134, study PRJEB28245) | human gut metagenome | biome: gut microbiome; material: fecal sample | place: Denmark | collected 2008
GCGGTGCCGGTCTGGGGATCGTAGTCAAAGCGCAGGGTGCGGCTGCGCTCCAGCAGCAATCCGCACAGCTGGGACTGGAAGCGCAGCTCCTCCGAGGCCTCCCGCTCCCGGGATACGTCGGTGCAGGCGGCGTAGATAAGGCTGGTGCCGTCGGCTTCCGGCTGCCACACGGCCTCCAGGGAGAGCCAGGCACTCTGGCCGTCTCTGCGCAGGACCCGGCAGATCCGCCGCAGGATCTGGCCGGAGGTCCGGCAGCGGGCCGCCTGGGCGGATAATTCCGCCCGCTCCTCCGGCGGCAGGGGAAACAGGGGATCGGCCTCCATGCGGGGGAACAGTTCCTCCCGGGAATCGTGCAGCAGCTCCGCCAGGCCGCGGCTCAGGTGGAGGAGGGTCAGAGCATCCCCCTCCTGGCGCAGCAGGCAGTAGCCGCCGGGAAGATGGTCCAGCAGGGACTGCAGCTCCTCCCGGGCCCCAGCCAGGGCTGCCTCCGCCCGGCGCAGCCGCTCCCGGTCCCGATAGGCCGCATCCACATCCAGCAGCACGCTGAAAAAGGAGACGGTGCCGCCCCGGGCGGAGAGGATCTGGGAGCGGAGGTTGACCCAACGCTCCGACCCGTCTCCCCGGATGAGGAGGAAATCGTGATTCACCTGGGTACCCTGCCGGGCGGCGTCCCGCAGGGCCTGGAGGAGGTCCTGCCACTGCCCGGGGGCGGCCAGGGCGGAGAAATCCCGGGCATAGCGCTCCAGCAGTTCCCCCCGTTCACGGCCGGTGAGGCGGCACATCTGCCGGCTGAAGGACAGGCACCGCAGTCCCGCACGGCTCAGCTCCAGCACTGCCGCCGCGCCGGGGAGCAGGGACTCCATCTGCTCGGCGGTGTCCTGCTCCCCGCGGCCCCGGGGATCCAGGATGCAGGCCGCCAGGCCGTAGGCGGGCTGGTAGCAGGTGATGGTCAGGGCGTGGCCCATGGCGGTGGTGTAGGGGAAGGAGGCGGCGGAGCCGGAGAAGGCCACCGCCTGGAGAGGGCGCAGGTCCCGCAGCCGCTCCGCGGGGAACAGACGGGAAAAGCGCTTTCCCGTGAGGCTCTCCGCCGGCAGGTTCACCAGGGCGGCAGCGGCGCCGTTGAGGTACCGGCAGGTAAGATCCACCATCTCCCCCTGGCCGTCGGTGATGACCTCCGCAAGCAAAAAGGGAATCTTACTGTCGGAGAACGCCCGGGTAAAGCCGTCCAGCCGTCTTGCCATAAAACCCCTCCTTCTTTTGTGATGGTTCCATTATAAGGGACTGCCGGAGCCCTTGCAATGGCTCCCAGCCATTACCAGGGAGAAAAGATAGGTCCACCTTTGCGAAAATGCACAAAAAGTAGTACCTCTTTTCCGGGAAAGTCTGCCATGAAAAGGGCCCGAACCCGATTGACTGTTTCGGCAAAAACCATCATAATTACATAAAATAGGCTAAAATCGCCGGACTGCGGTCCGAGGACGGGAGGAGAGCATGGAAAAAGGCTATTTGGTATTGCAGGACGGCCAGGTGTTCGAGGGCGTCCGTTTCGGTGCGGCGGGAGACCGCGTGGGCGAGCTGGTGTTCACCACCGGCATGTGCGGCTACATCGAGACGCTGACGGATCCCAGCTACGCCGGGCAGATCGTATTGCAGACCTATCCCCTGATGGGCAACTACGGCATCATCCGGGAGGACTTTGAGGGAGCCTGCTGTGTCAAGGGCTATGTGGTGCGGGAGTGGTGCGACGCGCCCTCCAATTTCCGCTGTGACTGCGACCTGGACACCTATCTCAAGGAGCAGAACGTGCCGGGCCTCTGGGGCGTGGACACGCGGGAACTCACCCGCATCATCCGGGAGCACGGCGTCATGAACGCCTGCATCTGCTCCCAGGTGCCGGAGGATCTGACACCGGTGAAGACCTACGCCGTCACCGGCGTGGTGGAGGAAGTGACCTGCGCCGCGGCGGCGGAGCTGCCGGCGGTGGGGGAGGAGCGCTTCCGTGTGAGCCTCATCGACTACGGCGCCAAGCGCAATATCATCCGGGAACTCCAGAAGCGGGGATGCACCGTGACGGTGCTGCCCGCCACTGTGTCTGCGGAGGAGATCCTCGCCTCCCATCCCGACGGGGTCATGCTCTCCAACGGCCCCGGGGATCCGGCGGAGAATGTCTACCAGATTGAACAGATTAAAAAGCTCCTGGGCAGCGTTCCCCTCTTCGGCATCTGCCTGGGTCACCAGCTGACGGCTCTGGCGGCAGGGGGGAAGACCTACAAGCTCAAGTACGGCCACCGGGGCGTCAACCAGCCGGTGAAAGAGGTAAACGGCGTGCGCACCTACATCACCAGCCAGAACCACGGCTATGCCGTGGACGGCGAGAGCATCCAGGCGGGCACCGTGAGCTTCGTCAACGCCAACGATTTGACCTGCGAGGGCATCGACTATCCCGACTGGAACGCCTTTACCGTGCAGTTCCATCCCGAGGCCTGCACCGGCCCCAAGGACACCGGCTTCCTCTTCGACCGGTTTGTGGACATGATGAAAGGGGGTGAGCGGTAATGCCGCTGGATAAAAGCATCAAAAAGGTCCTGGTGATCGGCTCCGGCCCCATCGTCATCGGCCAGGCGGCGGAATTCGACTACGCCGGCGCCCAGGCCTGCCGGGTTTTGAAGGACGCCGGGGTGGAAGTGGTGCTGTGCAACTCCAACCCCGCCACCATCATGACCGACCAGGCCATGGCGGATGAGATTTACTTAGAGCCGCTGACGGTGGAGACCGTCAAGCGCATCATCAAAAAGGAAAAGCCCGACTCCATCCTGGCGGGCCTGGGGGGCCAGACGGGCCTCACCCTGGCTATGCAGCTGGACAAGGAGGGCTTTTTGCAGGAGCAGAACGTGCGATTGCTGGGCACCGACGCCGCCGCCATCTCCCGGGCGGAGGACCGGGAGCTCTTCAAGGAGGCTATGGCCCAGATCGGCCAGCCGGTCATTGCCTCGGACATCGCCGAGACCGTGGAGGATGCCCTGGCGGTGGCGGAGCGCATCGGCTATCCCGTCATCGTGCGCCCGGCCTTCACCCTGGGCGGCGCCGGCGGCGGCGCGGCCAGCAATCCCGAGGAGCTGCGCATCATTGCCGGCACCGGCCTGGATGCCTCTCCCATCACCCAGGTCCTGATCGAAAAGGCCATCTTCGGCTGGAAAGAGATCGAATTTGAGACCATGCGGGACTCCGTGGGCAACGTCATCGCCGTGTGCTCCATGGAGAACCTGGACCCCGTGGGCGTCCATACCGGCGACTCCATCGTGGTGGCTCCCACCCAGACCCTGGCGGACAAGGAGTTCCAGATGCTCCGCTCCGCCTCCCTGGATATCATCACGCACCTTGGCATCGTGGGCGGGTGCAACTGCCAGCTGGCCCTGAACCCCGACACCTTTGAGTATGCCGTCATCGAGGTAAACCCCCGTGTCAGCCGGTCCTCGGCCCTGGCCTCCAAGGCCACCGGCTACCCCATCGCCAAGATCACCACCAAGATCGCCCTGGGCTACACCCTGGACGAGATCAAAAACGACATCACCGGCAAGACCTGCGCCTGCTTTGAGCCTACCCTGGACTACATCGTGGTGAAAATGCCCAAGTGGCCCTTCGACAAGTTTGCCGACGCCTCCCGGAAGCTGGGCACCCAGATGAAGGCCACCGGCGAGGTTATGGCCATCGCCCCCAGCTTCGAGATGGCGCTGATGAAGGCCGTCCGGGGCGCGGAGATCGGCATGGACACCCTCAACCGCAAGAAGGACCCCGATGATACCGCCCCCATCCGGGAGCGGCTTACCCGGGTGGACGACCACCGCCTCTTTACCGTGTTCGAGGCCCTCAAGTCCGGCGTCAGTGTGGAGGAGATCCACGATATCACCAAGATCGACCGCTGGTTCCTCTGCAAGATCCAGAAGCTGGCGGACTTTGAGGCCACCCTCTCCGGGGATCTCACCGAGGAGCAGTACCTGCGGGGCAAGCGCCTGGGCTACACCGACGACGCACTGGAGCGCCTCTCCGGCGGCAAACTCCCGGCCCACCGGGACGCCGTTTACAAGATGGTGGATACCTGCGGCGCCGAGTTCGACGCCGAGACCCCCTATTTCTACTCCTCCTACGACACCGTGTGCGAGTCCCGGGCCTTCCCCCGGTCCGGACGGCCCGTCATCATGGTGCTGGGCTCCGGCCCCATTCGCATCGGCCAGGGCATCGAGTTCGACTACTCCTCCGTCCACTGCGTGTGGACTTTGAAAGAGCTGGGGTATGACGTGGTCATCGTCAACAACAACCCCGAGACCGTCTCCACCGACTACGATACCGCCGACCGGCTGTACTTCGAGCCCTTGTGCCCCGAGGATGTCATGCACATCATCGCCGTGGAAAAGCCCATCGGCGTGGTGGTGGCCTTCGGCGGCCAGACGGCCATCAAGCTCACCGGCTATCTGGACAGCCACGGCGTGCGCATCATGGGCACTTCCGCCGAGTCCATCGACATGGCGGAGGACCGGGAGCGCTTTGACGAGCTGCTGGAGCGCTTCTCCATCAAGCGGGCGGCCGGACGGGGCGTCCTGGGCATGGACGAGGCTCTGGAGGCCGCCCATGAGCTGGGCTATCCCGTGCTGCTGCGGCCCAGCTATGTCATCGGCGGCCAGAACATGGTCATTGCCCACAACGACGAAGAAGTCCGCCGCTATATGGAGATCATCCTCTCCGGCAAGATCGAAAACCCCGTGCTGGTGGATCAGTACCTGATGGGCAAGGAGCTGGAGGTGGATGTCATCTCCGACGGCACCGACGTGCTGATTCCCGGCGTCATGCAGCATATCGAGCGCACCGGCGTCCACTCCGGCGACTCCATCGCCGTCTACCCGCCCTTCTCCATCGGCGACAAGATGCTCAAGGTCATCGTGGACTGCTCCGAGAAGCTGGCCCTCTCCCTGGGCACCCGGGGCCTCATCAACATCCAGTACCTCATCTACCAGGGGGAGCTGTATGTCATCGAGGTGAACCCTCGGGCCAGCCGTACGGTGCCCTACATCTCCAAGGTCACCGGCGTGCCCATGGTGGACCTGGCCACCCGGGTCATGGTGGGCCAGAGCCTCAAGTCCCTGGGCTACGGCACCGGACTCTACCGCCAGCCTCCTTATGTGGCCGTGAAGGTGCCGGTGTTCTCCTTTGAGAAGATCACCGACGCCAACGCCTCTCTCTCTCCGGAGATGAAGTCCACCGGCGAGGTGCTGGGCCTGGGCAAGAACATGCAGGAGGCCCTCTTCAAGGGCCTGGTCTCTGCGGGCTACAAGGTGGAAAAACCCACCCGGGGCGGCATTCTGATCTCCGTCAACCGCCGGGACCAGCCGGAGATCGTGGGCATTGCCCGGAAGCTGGACGATATGGGCTACAAGCTCTACGCCACCGACGGCACCGCCCGGGAGATCTCCCAGCTGGGCACCCAGGTGGAGATCGTGGGCAAGCTGGGCCAGGACAACCGGGTCTTCCAGCTGCTGGAGGCCGGAAAGATCGACTACGTGATTCTCACCGGCTCCACAGAGCCCGACTACATCCGGGACTTCATCCACCTGAACCACCGCTGCGTCCAGCTGGGCATCCCGTGCCTGACCAGCCTGGACACCGCCTCCGCCCTGACGGATATCCTGGCCAGCCGGTACACCCAGGCCAACACGGAGCTCATCGACATCTGCCACCTGCGCACGGAGCGCCAGAAGCTGCCCTTCGCCAAGATGCAGACCTGCGGCAATGACTACATCTTCCTGGAGAACTTCGACGGGGAGATCACCTGCCCGGAGTCCCTGTGCGTCACCTTCTGCGACCGGCACTACGGCATCGGCGCCGACGGCATCATCCTCATGGAGCACTCCCGGAAGGCGGACGCCCGGATGCTCATGTACAACGCCGACGGCTCCCGGGGCGCCATGGCAGGCAACGCCCTGCGCTGCATGGCCAAGTACCTCTATGACAACAACATCGTCCGCAAAGACGTCATGACCATCGAGACGGACACCGGCGTCAAGACCGTGACGGTCTACACCACCAACGGCAAGGTGACCTCCGCCGCCGTGGACATGGGCTATGCCACTCTGGATACCACGGCCCTGCACCTGAACCTGCCGGAAAAGGAGATCGTGGACTATCCCGTCACCATCGGCGGGGAGAAATACGCCATCACCTGCGTAGATATGGGCAACCCCCACTGCGTGGTGTTCTGCCCCCGGGTGGACGGCGTGAACGTAGAGCAGGTGGGCCCCCAGTTCGAGCACGCGGACTATTTCCCCGACCGCATCAACACGGAGTTTATCCGGGTGGTCAACAAGAACACCATCAAGATGCGGGTCTGGGAGCGGGGCAGCGGCGAGACCCTGGCCTGCGGCTCCGGCGCCTGCGCGGCGGTGGTGGCGGCTGTTGCCAACAACCTGTGCAGCAAGGGCAGCGACGTCACCGTAAAGGTCCGGGGCGGCGACCTGGTGGTCAACTACACCGACGAGAAGGTCACCCTCACCGGCGACGCCAAGCTGGTCTACACCGGCCAGGCGGAGTATTAAGGGCTTTCCACAGCGCCCAACACCAGTGAAAACCAAACGGAGCGGAGGCACCTCCGCTCCGTTTGTGCGCGGTTCGAGCCCGGGAGATCTTCCCGGGGCTCCTGGAGGAACAACTGCATGAAACACGATTATCAACGTTCGGAATCCTTTACGGCGGCGGCGCTGCTGGCCCTTGCCGGCGGCTTTCTGGACGCCTATACCTACCTGTGCCGGGGGGCGGTGTTCGCCAACGCCCAGACCGGCAACATGGTGCTGCTGGCCCTGCGGGCGGCGGAGGGCAACTGGGCCAAGGCGTTCCACTACCTGATGCCCATTCTGGCTTTCTCCCTGGGGGTGCTGGTGGCGGAGCTCATCAAGCGGGCCCACCGCCATCCCGGCCGGATCCACTGGCGCCACACGGTGCTGGCGGTGGAGATGGCGGCCCTGGTGATGGCGTCTTTGGCGCCGGTGGGGGAGTGGGACTCTCTGGTGAACGTCACCGTCTCCTTTGTCTGTGCTTTGCAGGTGGAGACCTTCCGCAAAGTCCGGGGCTATCCCTTCGCCTCCACCATGTGTACCGGAAACCTGCGCAGCGGCACCGAGGCCCTCTACCACGGCGTCTCCAAGCACGACCCGGACATGCTCCGCAAGGGGGGATGCTACCTGGGGGTCATTGCCTGCTTCCTGGCGGGAGCGGCCCTGGGCGGGGTCCTCTCTCCCCGGTTCCCCCAGGGTGCGCTGCTGGCGCCGGCGGTGCTCCAGGCGGCGGCTTTCTGGTGGATGTTCGGTTCCCGGGAGACGAAAGCGTCATAAATCCACAAAAAGGAAGCGGATTCTGGGAAATTTTCCAAAAATCCGCTTCCTTTTCCTTGCAAATCTCTCTAGCTATGGTAGAATAAAACCACTGCGCCGGCAACAACACACCCGACAGGAGAGAGCGGTATGTCTCATCACCACCACCACCATCTTCCCAAAGTGGGACTGCGCAATTTCAAGACGGCCCTGGCGGCCGCCCTGTGCGCCCTGATCTACTACTTTTTTGACCGCAGCCCCGCCTTTGCCTGCATCGGTGCCATCTTCGGCATGGGCAGCGATTACGACACCAGCAAGCGCCACGGGGGAAACCGCTTTTTCGGCACGTTGGTGGGGGGCTTTATCGGCATGGGGCTCTTCGCCGTCTACGCCGCCCTGTTTCCCGACGGCGGCAGCCGCTGGGTGCTGATCCCGCTGACTTTTGTGGGAGTGGTGGTGCTGATCCTGGCCTGCCAGCTGATCTGGGTGGGCGGCGTCCAGCCGGGAGGCGTGGTGCTTTGCATCATCCTCTTCAACACCCCTTTGGACAGCTACGTTTCCTACGCCCTTAACCGCATCCTGGACACCGGCATCGGGGTGCTGATGGCCCTGTTCGTCAACGGTATGCTGCCCGGCGGCTTCACCTTCGGATTCATGCACCGTTTTTACCTGCGGGTAGGGATCCGGGACGATGTGTGAGAAGGTTCCAACTGAATTTGCCGGAGGGGGTCCGCCTCTCCGGCCATTTTTTCTTTGCTGTAATAAAGATTTTTGTTGACAAAAAAAGGGGACGGTGTTATCATCACATACATCAAACGCAAAGACGCAGAGTAGTAAGCGGGAAGGCCCATACAGAGAAGTGTCGGTTGGTGCAAGACACGATGGCTGCCGATCTGCCGAACTGGCTGCAGAGCGGCCGTGCCGAAAGGGAGTAGGTGCGGACGGGTGCTCCCGTTACAGCGGCGGGGATATGATGGTATCCCACAGAGTGATCCTCGTTTCGAGGATAAAGAAGAGTGGTACCGCGGAAGGATCGTTGCCTTTCGTCTCTTCTGCCCTGACAGGCAGGAGCGGCGAAAGGTTTTTTTGTTGCCTCCTGACCCCATCCAATCTTTTTTCGGGAGGAACCACACATGAAAGAAAAACGCATCGCAAAGACCCCCTTCGCCCTGGCGTTCTCTGTGGGCGCCGTGCTCTTCTCCGCCCATGCCGGCGGCGGCTTTGCCACCGGCAACCAGGCCAATACCTACTATGTGGGCCTGGGCTGGGCCGGCATCGTCTCCGCCGTCATCGCCATGCTGCTGCTGACCCTCACCATGCGCCAGGCCATGGTGATGTACAACTCCCGGGGAATGACCAGCTATAAGCAGCTCTTCGAGACCCTCTATCATCCCTTCGACAAGATCGAGTGGCTCTTTGAGATTTTCTTCTACATCATGGTCCTCATGGCCGTGGCTGCCGCCATCTCCGGCGCAGCCTCCGCCCTCCAGGGATATTTCGGCATGAACTACTACCTGGGCATCGTGGTCGTGGGCGTGGTGGTGCTGATGCTCACCATCTTCGGCGCCGGCATCGTCCGGGCGGCCTCCACCTACATGGGGCTGGCCATCCTGGTGACCGCCATCACCATCTACACCGTTGGCATCTTCAAAAGCGACAGCTCCATCACCGCCATCCTCCAGCAGGACTTCACCACCCGGGGCTTCGGCGGTATGCCCCAGGCCATCATCAACGCCTTTACCTATGCCGGCTTCCAGTGCGTGACGCTGCCCACCATGATCGCCTGCGGCACCCCCCTGGAAAACCGCAAGGGCTGCGGCAAGGCCATGTGGATCTCCTTTGTGATGAATACCGTGGCCCTGGTGCTCTCCATTTTCATGCTGCTGTCCTGGCAGGGTGTCTACACCGCCGTGGAGGGCGGCACCACCATCCCCACCCTCACGGCCTGCAACGCCATGGGCATCAGCTGGCTGACCACCGTGTACGGCATCTGCCTGCTGCTGTGCCTGATCTCCACCGGCGTCACCACCATCTACGGCTTCGTGGCCCGGTTTGAAAAGCTCCCCATGTTCCGGGGCATCTCCTCTGCACCCATCCGCAGCGCCATCGTCTCCGCCTTCATCATCGTGGTGTCCATGAGCATCTCTTTGGTGGGCCTCTCCAACATCATCAAGTACGGCTACGGCTACTGCGGGTACCTGGGCATCGCGGTGGTGGTGATCCCCTTCCTCACCGTGGGTGTCTATAAGAACCGCGCGTATATCCGCGCCCACGGAGAGGCCTTCCCCCAGCGTCAGGAGGAGGAGAAGCCCTCCGCAGCCAAGTCCGTCCCCAACACCCGCCCCGCCGCCCAGTGCGACTGAGCCCCAGCAAGAAAAGGAGAAACGATTACCATGGAGAAAACCCTCTTTCCCGGATACACCATCGGCCCGGACGCCTATGACGACATTGCCGCCGTCTGCCCGGCTTACGGCAAGAAAGCGGCCGTCATCGGCGGCAAGCACGCCCTGGCAGCTGCCGGAGACGCCATCGTAAAGGCGGCCCGGGACGCCGGCATCGAGGTCATCGGCCCCCTCTGGTACGGCGGTGAGGCCTCCCGGGAGAATATGGAGATGCTGCGGCCCCAGGTGGCGGAGGCGGACATGATCTTCGCCGTGGGCGGCGGAAAGGCCATCGACACCTGCAAGGTCCTCGCGCAGGAGACGAAGCGTCCCTTCTTCACCTTCCCCACCATCGCCTCCACCTGTGCCTCCTGCACCAGCCTGGGCATCGTCTATCATCCGGACGGGAGCCTGCGGGAGTACTCCTTCTCCAAAATCCCCCCCAACCACATCTTTATTAACACCCAGGTCATTGCCGACGCCCCGGACATCTATCTCTGGGCCGGCATGGGCGACACCATGGCCAAGCACTATGAGTGTACCATCTCCTCCCGCAACGACATTCCGGCCCACTCCGACGCCATGGGCATTGCCCTGAGCTCCATGTGCGCTGTGCCCATCATGCGCTGGGGCCGCCAGGCGCTGGAAGACTGCAAGGCCCACACCGTCACCCGGGAGCTGACGGAGGTGATTCTGGGCATCATCATCTCCACGGGACTGGTGTCCAACTTCGTCCAGGTGGACTACACCACCGGCCTGGCCCATGCCATCTACAACGGCTTCACCGTCCTGCCCTCCACGGAGGCCCACCACCATCTCCACGGCGAGGTGGTCTCCTACGGCATCCTGGTGATGCTCACCATCGACAAGCAGTATGAGGAGCGGGACAAGCTCTACGCCTTCAGCCGCTCTATCGGCCTGCCCACCTGCCTGGCGGACGTCCACGCCAAGCCGGAGGATCTGGAGGCCGTCACCACCAAGGCCCTGGCGGGCATCGACGTGCGGGTCTATCCCTATCCCGTCACCGCGGAGATGATCGTCGCGGGCATCATGGAGATGGAGGAGTACCACCGGACCCACAGCTGATGGGGCCGCCGGAAGAACACCGCCTGACAGTTTAAAAGAAAGGGCGCCGGCTTTTGCCGGCGCCCTTTTTGCGCGCTGATGGAGCGGGGAGTTTTGGGGTATTGGGTGCAAAAATCCCCCGGCCATTTGGCCGGGGGATTTTCTCATATTTTCCGGGACAGGAATTACTTCATGTCCTTGATGGCAGCCTGCGCGGCGGCCAGACGTGCGATGGGCACGCGGAAGGGAGAGCAGGACACATAGTCCAACCCGGTGCGGTGGCAGAACTCCACGGAGGAGGGATCGCCGCCGTGCTCGCCGCAGATGCCCAGGTGCAGGTTGGGGTTGGTGCTGCGGCCCAGCTTGCAGGCCATGTCCACCAGCTTGCCCACGCCCTTCTGGTCCAGCTTGGCGAAGGGATCGTTCTCGTAGATCTTCTTGTCGTAGTAGGCGTCCAGGAACTTGCCAGCGTCGTCGCGGGAGAAGCCGAAGGTCATCTGGGTGAGGTCGTTGGTGCCGAAGGAGAAGAAGTCGGCCTCCTTGGCGATCTCGTCGGCGGTGAGGGCGGCGCGGGGGATCTCGATCATGGTGCCCACCAGGTACTTCATGTCGGAGCCGGCGGCCTTGATGATCTCGTCAGCGGTCTTGACCACCACGTCCTTGACGTACTTGAGCTCCTTGGCCTCGCCCACCAGGGGGATCATGATCTCGGGGACCATGTTCCACTCAGGATGCTTGGCCTGGACGTTGAGGGCGGCCTTGATGACGGCGCGGGTCTGCATGGCGGCGATCTCCGGATAGGTGACAGCCAGACGGCAGCCGCGGTGACCCATCATGGGGTTGAACTCGTGCAGGGAGGCAATGATGGCCTTGATGTCGGAGACGGTCTTGCCCATGTCCTTGGCCAGCAGCTCGATGTCGGCCTCCTCGGTGGGCACGAATTCGTGCAGGGGGGGATCCAGGAAGCGGATGGTGACGGGGCAGCCCTCCATGGCCTCGTAGATGCCCTCGAAGTCGCCCTGCTGCATGGGCTCCAGCTTGGCAAGAGCCTTCTCGCGCTGCTCCACGGTGTCGGAGCAGATCATCTGACGGATGGCGGGGATGCGGTCCTCGTTGAAGAACATGTGCTCGGTACGGCACAGGCCGATGCCCTGGGCGCCGAACTTGCGGGCCTGGGAAGCATCGTGGGGGGTATCGGCGTTGGTGCGCACCTGCAGGCGGCGATACTTGTCGGCCCAGCCCATGACGCGGCCGAACTCGCCGCCGATGGAAGCATCCACGGTGGGGATGGCACCGTCATAGATCTTGCCGGTGGAGCCGTCCAGGCTCAGCCAGTCGCCCTCGCGGAAGGTCTTGCCGGAGAGCTCGAAGCACTTGTTGGCCTCATCCATCTTGATGGCGGAGCAGCCGGAGACGCAGCAGGTGCCCATGCCGCGGGCCACGACGGCGGCGTGGGAGGTCATGCCGCCGCGGACGGTCAGGATGCCCTGGGCGGCCTTCATGCCCTCGATGTCCTCGGGAGAGGTCTCCAGACGAACCAGGACCACCTTCTCGCCCCGGGAGGCCCACTCCTTGGCGTCCTCAGCGGTGAAGACGATCTTGCCGGAGGCGGCGCCGGGAGAGGCGGCCAGAGCGGAGCCCACCACGGGGGCCTTCTTCAGGGCCTCGGCGTCGAACTGGGGATGGAGCAGGGTGTCCAGAGAGCGGGGCTCGATCATGGCTACGGCCTGCTTTTCGTCGATCATGCCCTCGTCCACCAGGTCGCAGGCGATCTTCAAAGCGGCGGCGGGGGTGCGCTTGCCGTTACGGGTCTGGAGCATGTAGAGCTTGCCGTTCTCCACGGTGAACTCCATGTCCTGCATGTCGTGATAGTGGTTCTCCAGCAGCTGGCACACGTTCTGGAACTGCTCGAAAGCCTCGGGGAACTTCTCGGCCATCTGGCTGATGGGCATGGGAGTCCGGACGCCGGCCACCACGTCCTCGCCCTGGGCGTTGGTCAGGAACTCACCGAAGAGCTTCTTCTCGCCGGTGGCGGGGTTGCGGGTGAAGGCCACGCCGGTGCCGCAGTCGTCGCCCATGTTGCCGAAGGCCATGGACTGGACGTTGACGGCGGTGCCCCAGGAATAGGGGATGTCGTTGTCCCGGCGATAGACGTTGGCGCGGGGGTTGTCCCAGGAACGGAACACGGCCTGCACGGCGCCCATCAGCTGCTCCTTGGGATCAGAGGGGAAGTCCTGGCCGATCTTGGACTTGTACTCGGCCTTGAAGGCCTCGGCCAGCTCCTTGAGATCCTCGGCGGTGAGCTCCACGTCCTGGGTGACGCCCTTGCGCTCTTTCATCTCGTCGATGAGCTGCTCGAAATACTTCTTGCCCACTTCCATGACCACGTCGGAGTACATCTGGATGAAGCGGCGATAGCAGTCCCAGGCCCAGCGGGGGTTGCCGGACTTCTTGGAGAGCACCTCCACCACGGTCTCGTTGAGGCCCAGGTTCAGGATGGTGTCCATCATGCCGGGCATGGAGGCCCGGGCGCCGGAGCGCACGGAGACCAGCAGGGGGTTCTCCTCATCGCCGAACTTCTTGCCGGTGATGGTCTCCATCTTGGTGATGTATTCCATGATCTCGGCCTGGATCTCGGGATTGATCTTGCGGCCGTCCTCGTAATACTGGGTGCAGGCCTCGGTGGTGATGGTGAAGCCCTGGGGCACAGGCAGGCCGATGTTGGTCATCTCGGCCAGGTTGGCGCCCTTGCCGCCCAGGAGCTCACGCATGTTGGCGTTGCCCTCGGTGAACAGGTAACAATACTTTTTGCTCATGCTCTTTCCTCCGTTTTTTTCACTGCCTTTGGGCAGATCGTTTGTTCATGTCCGCAGACGTCGCGCAAACGATTGCGCAACATTTGCGTGAGTAAACGATTAACTCACATAACAATTATCATTATACTGTCCAGCACTGGAAAAAACAATTCATAAAAGCCATAAAATACACATTCGGAATTGGAATTTTCCAACAAAAATTTGGGGAAATCCACAGCAGACGGCCTTGAAAAGGAGGAGAAGCGGCTTTTTCCCGGCTTTTCTTTTGCACGTCTGTGTGGTACAATAAACCGAATACCGCCGCGGCAGGAACGGGGACGCTGTGCCCGGTGCCGGGGCGGGAGAAAATCGAGTTTGGAGGAGGGACGCCTGTGCCTGCCTTTACCCTGCCGCCGGAAGATCCGGCAGCCATCCGCATCCGGAGGGCGGCTGCCCGGGACGCCCTGTCCCATGCCCTGGTGTTTACAGGCGGTGCCGCCCGTCTGGACGCTGCCCGCTATGCCGCCGCCGCCTTTGAGTGCACCGGCGCCGGCACCCGGCCCTGCGGGGAGTGCCCCGCCTGCCGGAAGGTGATCCAGGACATCCACCCGGATGTCATCACCGTCCGGGACGACCAGCACAAGAATATCGCTGTGGATGTGGTGCGCGCCATCCGTTCCGACGCCTATATCCGGCCCAACGAGGGACGGCGCAAGGTGTATCTTTTTCCGGACTGCGCCCTGCTGACGGAGCAGGACCAGAACGTCCTTTTGAAGATCGTGGAGGAGGGGCCGCCCTACGCCGCCTTTTTGTTCTGCGCCGAGAGCACGGCGGCGGTGCTGCCCACCCTGCGCTCCAGGTGCGTGGAGCTGCGCACCGGTGCCGGCGGGGAGGCG
>UMIY01036066.1_pt1 | contig 14483 bp, 9 predicted proteins | sample 1965921 | NCBI WGS metagenome assembly UMIY01 (sample SAMEA4836134, study PRJEB28245) | human gut metagenome | biome: gut microbiome; material: fecal sample | place: Denmark | collected 2008
AATACTATACACTCTTTTTATATAAAGGTCAATAGTTTTTTACTAGTTTTTTTGCATATACAAATTGTAGATATATTTAAAATTTTCTAACTTTATTTTTAGATAAAAATTCTATTGAACTTTACATATTTGAATGTTATTATAAATATGAAAACTATAGATAATAATTATTAATAGGAAATGATTATTATCATGATTAATATTGTATACAATAAACAGTATACATTTTATATATCTCGCTACATATTTATATAGATATTAGCTATGCTATCTATTCATCTTATGTAAATTATATAGAATCCCTTTTATATTTGTAAAAGTGTAGCTTTACATCCTTTTATATTTGTAAAAGTATAACTTTACATTTATAGGTATACCCTGCATATTATTCTTTTCAGATGACAAATAGCTTGCTATATGGCGATTAGAGATTGCCTGAAAATAAGACTATAAGAGTCTTACATGATAAACAACTTAGTTTATACTAGTTGCCAAGATAAAATAACTTCTCTATACACAAACTTGGCAATTTAATATAAAACCACAACAAACACACTAATATACTTTTATTTAAGGAGGTTATTATTATGACTGCTTGGAAAGATTTTAAAAAAGGAAACTGGTCTGAAAACATTGATGTACTAGACTTCATCAACCTAAACTACTCTCAGTACGAAGGTGACGCTGAATTCTTGGAAGGGCCTACTGAAAACACAAAGAAACTTTGGGATGAATTAACATTCCTATTTAAAAAAGAAAGAGATAATGGTGGCACTCTTGATGTAGACGTGGATACAATATCAGGTATCGATGCCTATGCTCCAGGATATATAGATAAGGACCTAGAAAAAATCGTTGGTCTACAGACAGATGCTCCTCTTAAGAGAGCTATAATGCCTTATGGTGGTATAAGAATGGTAGAAAATTCTTGTGACGCTTATGGATTCAAGCTAAATCCAGAAATCAAAGAAATCTTCACTAAATATAGAAAGACTCACAACCAGGGTGTGTTCGATGTATATACTGAAGAAATGAGGAATGCAAGAAAAGCTGGTATCATAACAGGTCTTCCAGATGCCTATGGTAGAGGTAGAATCATAGGAGACTACAGAAGAGTTGCCCTATATGGTGTAGACTTCCTAATAGAAAAGAAGAAGGAAGAAAAATTATCTCTTGCCAATGAACCTATGACAGAAGATACAATTAGACTAAGAGAAGAAATTGCAGAACAGATATTAGCCCTTAATAAGCTAAAGAATATGGCAAACTCATACGGAATAGATATTTCTGGCCCTGCGACAAATGCACAGGAAGCAGTTCAGTGGCTATACTTTGCTTACCTTGCAGCTATAAAGGACCAGAACGGTGCTGCCATGTCAATCGGTAGAACTTCTACATTCCTAGATATCTACATTGAAAGAGACCTAGCAAATGGTACTATTACTGAAAAGGAAGCCCAGGAGCTAATCGACCACTACGTAATGAAGTTAAGACTTGTAAAGTTCCTTAGGACTCCAGAATACAATGACCTATTCTCAGGAGACCCAACTTGGGTAACAGAATCAATAGCAGGTATGAACTCTGATGGTAGATCTTGGGTAACTAAGAACTCATTCAGAATCCTAAATACCCTATACAACATAGGACCTTCACCAGAACCAAACCTAACAGTACTTTGGTCTACAAAGTTACCACAGGGATTCAAGGACTTCTGCTCAAAGGTATCAATAGACACTAGTTCAGTCCAGTACGAAAACGACGACCTAATGCAGGACTTCACAGGAGACGACTACGGTATAGCTTGTTGTGTATCTGCCATGAGACTTGGAAAGCAGATGCAGTTCTTCGGAGCAAGAGTCAACCTAGCTAAGACACTACTATACTCTATCAACGGTGGTATAGACGAAAAGTCAGGAGTCCAAGTAGGACCAGCACAGGCACCACTAAAGGACGAAGTGCTAGACTATGAAACAGTTAGAGCTAGATTTGAAGAATATTCAGAATGGCTAGCTGGCCTATACGTAAACACACTAAATGTAATCCACTACATGCATGACAAGTATTCATACGAGTCACTAGAAATGGCCCTTCACGACAAGGACGTATTTAGGACAATGGCTTGTGGTATAGCAGGATTATCAGTGTGCGCTGACTCACTTTCAGCTATCAAGTACGCTAAGGTTAAGCCAATCAGAAATGAAGAAGGAATAGTAGTAGACTTTGAAACTGAGGGTGAATTCCCAATGTACGGTAACAACGATGACAGAGTTGACGAAATAGCCGTTGAACTTGTAAGAGGATTCATGAACAAGATCAGAAAGCATAAGACATACAGAAATGCTACACATACTCAGTCAGTACTTACAATAACTTCAAACGTTGTATACGGTAAGAAGACAGGTAACACTCCAGACGGTAGAAAGGCCGGAGAACCATTTGCACCAGGTGCCAACCCAATGCATGGTAGAGATTCACACGGAGCCCTTGCTTCCCTATCATCAGTAGCCAAGCTACCATATGAAGAATCACAGGATGGTATCTCTAATACCTTCTCAATAGTGCCAGCTGCCCTAGGAAAGTCAATGGATGAAAGAGTAAAGAACCTATCATCTATGATGGACGGATACTTCACTCAGAAGGCCCAGCACCTAAATGTAAACGTACTAGACAGAGAAACTCTTCTAGATGCAATGGAAAATCCAGAAAACTACCCACAGCTAACAATCAGGGTATCAGGATACGCTGTAAACTTCATCAAGCTAACAAGAGAACAGCAGATGGACGTTATAAACAGAACATTCCACGGAAAAATGGCCTAGTCCACCCCAACAAAATAATATATAATACAGTAGGGGGCTAATCAGCTCCCTATTGATATTTGGAGGTATAAAATGACAAAAGGAAGAATACACTCATACGAAACATTTGGCACAGTAGATGGCCCAGGCATAAGATTTGTCTTATTTACACAAGGTTGCCCCCTAAGATGTAGGTTTTGCCACAATAGAGATACGTGGGAAACTGGTATAGGAACAGAAATGACACCTGATGAGGTTATAGATGAATACATGAAATACAAAACATACTACGAAACATCAGGAGGAGGCATAACTGTATCAGGTGGCGAGGCAAGCCTACAAGCAGACTTTGTCACAGAGGTATTTAGGCTAGCCAAGGAAAATGGAATCCATACCTGTCTTGATACTAGTGGATTTGTAGAGATAGACAAAATAAAAGAATTGCTAGACTATACAGACCTTGTCTTACTAGACCTAAAACATATGGACCCTGAAAGATCAAAGTGGCTAACAGGAGCCAGTTCAGAAAAGGCCATGCAGCTTGCTAGATACTTAGACGAAAGAAATATCCCTGTTTGGTTAAGACACGTCCTGATACCGGGTATTACTGATTCAAGGGAAAACCTAGAACTTATGGCAGATTTCACAGCCAGCCTAAACAATGTCGATAGGTTTGAATTTCTTCCTTACCATGTCATGGGTGTACCTAAGTGGGAACAGCTAGGACTAGAATACAGCCTTAAGGATGTTGAACCTGCAACAAAGGATGATGTTGAAAAGGCCAAGAAGGTCTTTTTGGACATGGGTGTGGATAGGTTTGTATAGATGTTAGCACTGAAACCATTTTTGCGGAAGAATCATTTAAACCTTTTTTTGTAATATACAACTCAGTCTTATCTTTATTTATTTCTGCTGAACGTATAAACGGAATCTTACTACCGTAATATTCTTTATTATTAACTGAAGTCGTACCTCCATAGTACGACTCTGTTATGTCCCCTAACTTACACTGTTCCCAAGTTCTTGTTTTTATACGTTTTCATTTAAAACATATAAAAACACTTATGCTTAAGATAAAAAGCTGACCTTTTGGGTCAGCTTTTTGACTTATATATTATCAAATTTAAAATCTTCATCCTCAAGGTCTTCATAGATGCCCTTCTGGTATCCATTACCCTTAGTTGAGAAAAAGTCATGGGTCTTTGTCTCAGTAGACAAACCATTTAGGACTATGGCATTGACCGGTTCTACCTTGTAGAACTCTTCAAAGCCTAGGTTAACTAGGGCTGAGTTTGCATTGTACCTTAGGAAATTTATAACCTGGTCCTCTAGGCCTAGTCCTTCATAAAGCATCCTTGTGTACTTCTCCTCATTTTCCATAAGCTCCTTCAAAAGTCTATAGACAGCATCCTTCAACTCATTTCTATCATCATAAGAAAACTCTCTAAGCTTTTCCTGGGCTAAGAGGCCTATATACTTGCCATGTAGCGATTCATCTCTCAGGATAAGTGATATAATCTCTCCACTTGCTATCATCTTTCCTTGACCAGCTAGATATAGGGGAAAGAAAAATCCACTATAGAATAAAAATGACTCTAGAAATACACTTGTAGCCATAGACATGTATAGACTCTTTGGATCTTCTACATTCTTGTACTGCCTCAAGACTATCTTAGCCTTGTTCTGTAGTAGTGGTTCTTCCTCGATCCACAAGAATAGGTCATCAATCTCATGCTTTGATAGCAAGGTTGTAAAAATACTTGAGTAAGACTTGGCATGTATTTCTTCCATTGTACCCATAAATGACAGGACTGCCTTTCTCTGAAAGTTCTCAGTAAGATCCATCATTGATGGTATACCGTCATTTCCCTGTTTAGTATCAAGTAGGGTAAGACCTGCAAGGACTCTCTTATATAGGATCCTCTCTGATTCTGTAAGTTCAGCCCAGCTAGGTATATCCTTTGATATAGGCACCTCTTCTGGCAGCCAAAACTGCTTTACATTCTGGTCCCAAAAGGCCTGAGTGAAATCATCGTCCTCTGTATCCCAGTTTACAGCCTTATGGATAGAATTATTTATATTTTGTATTCTCTCTTCTCTAGTTAACTTTTTTTTACTCATCTCTTCCTCCAAAACTATACAGAACAAGACAGACACTCATTATTTAACTCCCTAAGCATCTTTGTCCTAGTATAATACAAACTCTTTAAGCCTTTCTTGTAGGCATATATATAGTACCTAGCTATATCCCTAGTAGTCTTGTCGTCTGTTACAAACAAGGTAGTGGATATCCCCTGGTCAACATGGTCCTGTACTGCTGCTACAACATCTATGACCTTTAGCATATCTGTATTGTAGGCTGATTTATAGAACAGTAGGTTCTCATTAGTCAAGAAAGGCATAGGGTAGATTGTTGTCGAATCCCCATAAATCCTCACTTCTATCTGCTCTGTTATAGGCATAACTGACGAAGTGGCATTCTGTACATATGATATAGACTGAGTTGGAGCTATAGCCATCAAGTAGGCATTGTATATACCAACCTCTTTGACTTGGTCAAGCAAGTCTTTCCAGTCTTCTTTCCTAGGTATCATCATACCCTCAAATAAGGCCCTTACCTTGTCTGTTTTTGGTAGGTAGTCTATTTGATAGTACTTGCCTAATACATCTGAGGCCTCTCCTTTTGAGTACTCAGATTTTTCAAAACCATCAAAAGTCTGTCCTTTTTCCTTGGCTATCTTCATAGATGTCTTGATTGCATGGTATCTCATCATAGCAAAGAAGACATTACAAAAATCTACCGCTTCATCAGAATCATATCTAATATTATTTTTCATTAAATAACCATGTAGGTTCATGGCCCCAAGTCCTACTGAATGAGACTTGTCGTTGCCGTTTTTAACTGTTGGTACTTCCTCTATATTAGTCCTATCGCTGACATCTGTCAAGAACCTTATAGCAACATCTATAGCATGACCCATTTCTTTGCCTTCCATGATATTGGCTATATTTAAAGATCCTAGGTTACAAGATATGTCCTGCCCCCACTGGCTGTTTTTTGAACCGTAGCCTTCTATATGAGATGGACTCTGATACTGGAAGATCTCACAACACAAGTTTGACATCCTTACCATGCCAAGCCCCTTTAGGGTGTGGTTTCTGTTGGCTGTATCTATATAGACTATATAAGGATAGCCTGATTCCATTTGTGTCGCAGCTATTCTAGTAAGTATTACCCTAGGATTGATCTCCTTCTTTCTGATGTCAGGATCGGCAACAAGCTTGTCGTACCACTCGTTCATATCCAGGTCATCAAGATGTAGGGCATATTTTTTGTAGATTGAATGAGGATAAAAGGCATAGCCGACCTCATTTTTTTCTGCCAACTTCATAAATACATCTGGTATTATAGCACCTATTGATAGGGTTGCCAATCTTACCCTTTCATCTGCATTGATCTTCTTAGTATCCATAAGGGCGTCAAAGTCTGCGTGAAGTACGTTTAAGTAGACTGCTCCTGCTCCCTGTCTAGCACCCATCTGGTTAAAATATGAGAAAGACTGCTCAAGCATCTTGGCAACTCCTACTACTCCACCACTGGCACCCTCTATGCCCTTGATTGACTCTCCTCTAGCCCTAAGTCTTGTAAGGTTAAGGGCTACACCACCACCTATTTTTGACAAGTGGTTGGCTGAAGCAACAGCATAAGAAATACCCTCACAAGAGTCCTCAACTGTAAGCAAGAAACAAGATACCAACTGACCCGCTCTCTTTCTTCCTAGGTTTAGGAATGTAGGTGTAGCAGGCTGAAATTCCTGTTTTATAAGTCTCTTAGCAACATCTTTTGCTACCCTAGTGTCACCACTTGCTATGGCTAATGAACAAATAAGTATCTTATCCTCATAGTTCTCTAGGATTTTTTTACCATCGTCAGTTTTAAGGGCATAATTTTCATAAAACTTGCTCGCACTCATATATGACATAAACTCAAAGCCAAAACTACATATGTACTTATATAATTCATCAATAAATTCCCTGCTGTACTTTTCTATTATTTCTTTTTCATAATATGCGTTTTCAACAAGATAATCTATCTTTTCAAGTTCACTAGCAAAATGCATAGTTCTTTCATATATGGAGTCTTTTAAGTAAAGGGCTAGGGCTTCCTTGTCCTTTTCAAGTTGGTACCTACCATGTTCATCCCTCACTATTACTTCGTTGTTTAGTTCAATATATTTTGTGTTAGCCATTATCCTTCTCCTTATAAATTCCAAAAATAAATCCGTTTATTTCTATTTATAAATCTCTAATTACAGACATAAATAAAATCTCTTTTCACCTTCTAATATATACCCAAGCACCTCGAATATATGCAATCACATTCCCTATTTTAGCACATATTAAAATCAATATACAGTATTGACAAGGCGTATATTTTATGTATCAATACTATATTTAGTATATGTAAATGCTATCATGGACTTATTGATACTACTTGTAGGTCAAAAAATAAACGTTGATAGGATCAACCACAACTTGGTGATCAAGGCTATCAACGTTATATATTACCTCTTATTTAATTTTAATCATATAGATTAATTTACCTACTAGTCATGTACTACTACAGGCATTCCCTCTTTAGCTAAATTGTATATCTGTGCTACCTTGCTGTAAGGAGTATTTATGCATCCATGAGACCCAGCATATAAGTATCTAGATCCACCATAAGCAGCCTGCCAACTAGAATCGTGGATACCTATATTCCCATTAAAAGGCATCCAGTAAGCAACTGGTGATGCATATCCCGGTCCCCTAAGAACTGCATTTCTTGTCTTATAGTTAAGTGGATAGATTCCAGTAGGTGTAGCGTCTCCATTATATGGGTTACCAGATACTATAGGTGTTGATACTTGAACTTCACCACCCTTTACATACCACATATGCTGCTTAGACAAGTCTATTTCTATGAATTCATCTCCCATATCATTCTTCTGTCTAGATACAGCTGTTTGAGAATATATAGGCTTCCTATTATTTACATTCTCTTTCTTTTCTATTATCTTGTATAGTTCATCAGTCTCTTTTTCCCTGTTGATCAACCAACCATATATACCACCGCTGACTTTTAACTTGCCACCAGTTGATGCTGACTGTATTTCTCTTGTATCTCCATATGTAGAATACTTTCTGCTAAGACCTCTTACAACTTCCCTAACCTTGTCCCTAGATAACTTGACATTGTATTCTCCCTCTTCATCAAGGTCGAACATAGATACTATATCCTGGCCAGGAATCTGGTGCTTTTCATATTCAAAGTCATATACAATCTTTGTATCTGCATAAGGCTTGATTGTAGCAACTGCCTTTTTTACCTTAGTAGAGTCTGCATTGTATTTTTGAGCCTTATAAACTGAATCTGGATAACTAGCCTTAGTCTTCTGGGCCAATATTGACTGATCTAAGAACTTGACAAGTTTTGATTTTATAGGAGTTGATCCCAACTCTCCCTTGTCTATTGTCACTTCCTTCTTAGATTCATCATATTTTGGAACAGCACTCTTAGGAGCTACTATCTTTTTCTTATCATTGATATGTAAGTCAGCAAGCTTAGAATCCAACTTATCCTTATCGTACTTTATATTCAACTTGCCATCATACTTATAGTCAGTAAAAAATGCAAGTGGCCAAGCTAGAGAGCCTTGGTCTTTTTTAATCTTACTTGCACTGTCATCCTTTACGAATTCAAGACCTATATCTGACCCCTTTATAGAATCTTTAACATTTTTTCTACCAGTTATATCTATAGAATATGACTCAGCATTTTTAGATGCTATATCTTCTACACTTGAAGGAGTCTTAAGACCTGCATCGATGCCATTTATCTTTGTATTTGGAAAATACCTGCCATTAAAAATAAAACATCCTACACCATATACTACGAGTATAAGTCCTAATAGTCCAAATAAAAACTTATTAAATCCTCCACCTCTTTTGCTATTCTCAGTAGCTATAATTCCGGTAGATTTACTTTCACTATTCATAATACTATTGCCTTCTTTCACTTTCTTATTTGAGTTTGATTTTTTATCTATTTTTTCTTTAATTGGTTCTTTATTTTCTTCTTTTTTGAATTCCTTATTATCAGTCTTTTTAGGCTTCTTTTTCTTTTCTGCATCCTCGTATAAGTCATCAATCGTGGCCTTATTGACAGAGTCTACAGAATCCAACAACTTTGAAGTTTCATCTTTCTTATTATATTCCATAGCAACTATATCTCCATCTTTGTCATATAAATCCTTTTTGTGATTATTATCCTCTGCCTTATATGGTAGGTCAGACTCTAATTTACTATCTTGCTTTTCAGACCCTAGTTTCTTATCTTTGATATCAGAGTCAGCCTTGGCATGCTTCCTAGATTCGGCAACTTTAACAACATCCTCAAAAGGAGCCTTCTCAATATGTATCTTTTTAATAGCATTGATATTATCCTCTTGACTCTCCTGAGTCTTTGTGTCCAAATTAGAATTAGGAATAATGCCACTTTCTTCGTCTTCAAGAGTTATGATATCATCAACAGTCATAAAACTAGAATCATCAATTCCGATTGACTTTTGTTTTTGCTTTCTTTCAAAATACATTCTCTCATCTTCAACCGAAACTATCTTGTCGGCAGTTATCGTCCTAGCTGATGAACTATTCACCATAACCTTGTTAGGATTGCCAATCCCAGTTTTAAGACTTTTGTCTAGTATATTCTTAACATTTTCCGGCCTATCTGCCAAGTCTTGTCTAAGCTTATCCTGATTAGATGGCTTTTTGTTTTCTATATTAATATCTATATTAGTATTTTGTCCCTGACCAGTCTTGCAGGATTTATCTATTAGAGGCTTCTTAGGAGCACTGCCATCTTTTTTAAACTTAAATACTTTTTTAGATTTCTTCATTTCCTTTTCAAGTTTTTTACGCTCTACTCTCGACATTCCCTCTATCCTTTCATAGTATTTTCGTGCCTGTATTTCATTAGTACAATTTTACACACGGTATTTCTTCTTCTGAAATTATTAAATACCTTAACCTATATTTCATTAGTACAATTTTGCACTATAACTAGTTTACCACAAAAGTCAAATATTACACCCCTAATTAACCAATTTGTTACAAATTTTATATATTTCAATTTCAATATTACAAGAATACTCTTCTATTTTACTTTATATCATTAAAAGAAAATAAATTTCTATATAAAAAAATCTGGGTATAGGCTTTATCCCCAGATTATTTTCAATTAACTATCTTGATTCTAAAAAAGAAATCAAGTTGTTTACAGTAGCCATATCTTTTCTTTCAAGGTCAGTAGGCTGTAGGGAAATTCCCAACTTATCCTCTATACCTAGTAGAACTTCTATTATGGCCAATGAATCTAGCATCTCATTTTCAAACATGTCTAAATCCATATTATCTCTTATTTCGTCTGTATCTAATATTTCTTCAAATATTTCAATTACTTTTTCTTTAATGTCCATTATTGATCTCCCCCCTATTTAACTTCTTCAAGTATTTTATGTCAGAATCCTTTACTATAGCTTACTTATCACCCTATTATCTAGGTAAAAATTTCCAAATTCCTCCTGATGGTATATAGTAATTTAAAAATCCTGAGAATATCAGCATACCAAAGCAAACTATATGGAAGGTAACAAATATCTGTATTCCCTGATAAATTTTATTCTTTTTGTACTTTTTGTGTATCTTTGATGACTTGGTAAACATATCATTAAACACTAGCATCAAGCCTTGGTATATACCATATGCTATATAGTACCAAGTAAGCCCATGCCAAAATCCCATAGTAGTCATAGTTATCATCTGGGCTACATGAGATGCAGTGGCCCTCTTTTTAAACCTCTTTTTTCTCATAGAATCAAGGACAAACCTTGAGAATAGGTAGTCACCAAACCATCTTGAAAGAGATATATGCCATCTTGTCCAGAATTCCTTCATGTCCTTACTAAGAAACGGCTTGTCAAAGTTGTCCGGTGCGTGAACACCAAATATATAACTCGTTCCGACTGCAAGGTATGAGTATCCAGCGAAGTCAAAGAAAAGGTATAGTGTGTAGGCGTACATATAATTGATTATAGGTAGTATGCCTACATCCGGTTTTACCTTGCTGACCCAGAACATATGTAGGACTGTAGCTATGGCAAACTTGTACAAAAGACCCATGGCAATCTTTTTGAAACCTGGTAGCAGGTATTCGTCAATATATACCTGTCTAGGTATAGCAGTATTTATCTCTTCTTCAAACCTTCTAGACCTATCTATAGGTCCAGAGCTCAAACTCGGGAAGAACAAGATAAAGTAAATCATATCCAGTGGCTTGATAGACTTTATACTTCCATCATATATTTCTATTATTATCTGTATAGCCCTAAAACTCAGATAGGATATACCTATAAAGCCTATAGCTCCCATAGGAGTCTTTGGACTTATCTTGTTGATTAATAGGGGTAGCATAGCAGAAAACAAGAACAACCTATAAGTCCACTTATTCTTGCTATTTTGCCTGATCTTCATATATATAAGGATAGTGGCTACTTCCCATATCATAAATGCCAGGAGAACACCAAACTGAACATTTATACCCACTATTAGGTATATCATGAGACAGGTTATGGTCATGGCATAGTATTTTATTTTCTTGCCCATTAGGCCAAGCCCTATAGCAGGTATCATAGTTAGAAACAAGATATACATGTATAGATATCCTTCATATTGCGAAAAAACCATCTTATCCTCCTATAGCACTTCTTCAGCTATCTTTTTTCTGTCTATCTTACCATTTGTATTCATAGGTAGCTGGTCCATAACTACAATTGATCTAGGTATCATATATTCAGGCAAAAACTGACCCAACTCTTTTTTAATTGCAATAGAGTTTTTCATGTTACCTAGGTCGTTTTTAACCTTTAGGGATACAACACCCTTTAAGAATGCTATTTTTTCATTCTTATATACAGGTAATACTACAGCATTTGATATGTTAGACAGCTTTCTAAGATTATTTTCTATATCTTCAATCTCAATTCTGTATCCATTTAACTTTATCTGGAAGTCTTTCCTGCCTGCATACTTTATATTCCCATCATCAAGAATCATGCCTAGGTCACCTGTCCTATATGCCCTTCTTGAAAGGTCTATATCTTCTGAATTATCCCCATCATAGTAGAATGCTTCCCTAGTCTTTTCTACATTCTTAAAATATCCCTTAGACACAGATGGACCTACTATAACGATCTCACCCTTTTGACCCTTGTCTAATGGCTTGCCCTCTTCATCGACTATCTTAATCTGACAATTAGGCATTGGAACTCCTACTGGTAGGGGTAGTCCAGAATTTAAATGGTCTTCATTTATAACTACATGGCTAATACCAACAGTTGCTTCAGTTGGTCCATAGCCATTTATTACCTCTGCTTTTGGAAGTCTCTCCTTAAGCTTTCTAGCAGTCTCAACGGGAAGGACTTCACCGATAAACAACATCTTCCTAAGCTTAGGTAGTAGGTCTTCATTGAATTCATCAGATGCTAGGCACATACCTGCAAAGGATGGTGTAGACACCCAAACCTCCATGTTGGACTTTTTCATTTCCTCAAGTAGTCCCTTAAAGTCAGAAATCAAGTCCTTAGGCAAACTATAAAGAGTTGCTCCATTGCATATGCCTGGATATAGCTGAGATACACTCAGGTCAAATGAATAGGCTGGCTGGTCCATAACCACTATCTCCTGACCATCTATACCAAGTATAGGGCTCATCCACTCTACAAAGGAATCCAGATTGTATGTAGATATCTGTACTCCCTTTGGCTTGCCTGTAGAACCAGAAGTAAATAAGATATATGAGTTATCATCACCATCTACCCACCTTTGCCTGTCTACTGGACATTTAAGCTTATCATCATCACTGTCTAATATCCCTACTAGGTCCTGCCTATTTATTATCTTTATTCCACTGTACTTTTCTAACTGCTTGGAATCTTCATAGAAGTATTCTCCATCTGAAAAATCAAATATAACCCTTGGCTCAACAGCTTCAACTACATCAGATACCCTCTGTTCTGGAAAACTTATGTCCATAGGTACATAGGCATTTCCTGTCTTTAGGGCAGCTATCATACATACTAGTATATATATATCTTTATTGGCATAAATAGCCACCGGTCTATCATCTATCTTGTTATTTATCATATAGTTGGCAAGTATATCGGACTTTTCATCAAGTTCCTTGTAAGATAGCTTCTCTCCCTTACAAACAACTGCCAACCTATCTGACTGCGAATATTTTTTTACGCATTCTACTATATTTATCATATATTTATTCATGCTCCCCTCTAAAACTCATTATATATAAATGGCAACTCCTTAAAAGGTAAGAAGGTAAATACCAATATGCAGGCTATTACAGCCGAGGTAATTACTAGCGACATTATCATATACTTCTTTTTTTCAATCATAATCTTCCCTCACAATACTAACCAACTGGTACTAAGACCAGATATGGATTCATCATCAAATCCTTCTAATAAAATACACCTTCAGTTATTTTTCATATATATCGTATATCTGTTTACATACGTCAGTCCATCCAACTGTTCCCAGATGCATAACGTCTCTTAAGAAGTACCTACTAGAACCACTATTGCTTTCATCTATCACCCTAAATCCATAAGGTGCAGTTACTTCCTTAACTTTTGCGAAGAATGCAGCTCTTTCATTCCTGTCAATTCCCACATAGTCATAGAACTGGTCTACTACTGGTATCAGAACTATTGTCGGCTCAACACCTGTCTCCTTGCAAGTATCGAGGAATATCTTATAGTCATAAAATTCTTTAGCATCAAGCATATTTACATAGTTATACATGCCCTTATAAGTTCTTTCCTTATTCTTCATGTACTCCCTAAAATAACCCTTATCTATAAACATAGGCTTACCATCAAATATTCCTGGCTTCTTACCTACTCTAAACTCGGCATCCTTTATAGCTTTTTCCCTTTCAGCCTTCCAATCTATGGTTTTGCGTGGCATATTAGGATCTTTGTTAGGTAGACCCACAAGTGAAGAATAAAGTATTCCCTTGTCCTTTAGTCTAACCATACTCTTTCTAAGGGAAAAATACGGCTTCATAGCTGTCATAATAAGCCTGTTAGCACCATTTTTCTTTACAAATAATTTGGCGTAAAGCTGTTCTTCCTTAAAGTCTCCAGTACCTTCTAGGAGTTCTGCTACCCTCTGTGCATACTTGACCTTAGTCTTATGAGATATCTTTGGATTTTCTAGGTACTTATAGAAAATAACCGGTGAAAACCTAGTCTGAAAACGGTCTGGCCTCTCACCTTTCTTATCCATAAACCACTGCATAGAAACCAAAAGCACTACTTTTTTATTTTTAGACTTATTAAAACTACCTACCATACTAGCGTGTTGAAGGTCTTGTGTATAGGCCCTACCACTAGTAATTATTCCGTTCTTTGTCCTTCCAGTGTTAAAGAAATTATCTGGGTGTTGGTCTGTAGAGTGACTAAGCTCTGAAGACCCCATCATCAATATATAATTTCTATCTGTCAGGTATTCATTTGCATAGTAACCCTTGTCCTTTACCTGAGATTTTGTATCGTAAAGCAT
>UMIY01043046.1_pt1 | contig 14479 bp, 18 predicted proteins | sample 1965921 | NCBI WGS metagenome assembly UMIY01 (sample SAMEA4836134, study PRJEB28245) | human gut metagenome | biome: gut microbiome; material: fecal sample | place: Denmark | collected 2008
TGTGGAACAGGTTCTTCAATGACATAGAAGTTCCTCCTTGCATTTTTTCCAGGGGAGGAGCCCTTGGGCTTGACTTCCCCTGGCTACGCGTTTATACTAAACCCATAGGGCCCAACTGTAAAGTAGGCACAAAATTGTGCGGTAGTTACCAAATGGTAACCATTGGGCCGCCATGGGAAAAGGAGGCTGCGAGATGGCGGCGAAAGTAGATGTGAAATCCCTCCCGGCCTGCCCGGTGGAGACCACTCTCACCTTGATAGGCGACAAGTGGAAGGTGCTCATCCTCCGGGACTTGATGCCCGGCACCAAGCGCTTTGGGGAGCTGAAAAAATCCATAGGCAGCGTGTCTCAAAAGGTGCTCACCGCCCAGCTGCGGGATATGGAGCAAAACGGCCTGGTCCACCGGGAGGTCTTTGCCGAGGTGCCGCCCCGGGTGGAGTACTCCCTCACAGAGCTGGGCAGAAGCCTAAAGCCCATTTTGGACGCCATGTGGAATTGGGGCGAGGAGTTCAAGGCAAGGAACGCATGAGCCTGTGCACCTGGTTGCATTGTGTCAATGATTTGGGCTTCTCAAGCCAAAACACAGCAAGACGTTCCTCCCAGGCAAATCCCTGGAGGGAATACTCTTGCCGCTTCCCGCTGTCTACGCTGTACGCCGGAAAGCCGCGTACCCTCACCCATGATAAGCTCGCGGATTTCCTGGGGGAATGGCCGCCGGCAGGGGAGACGCAGCCCCTGGTGCGCCCGGCTTCATGAAACCGGATATCCACAGAATCGGAGAGAGGAGCAGTGCGATGAAATTTGTATGTCCTGTGTGTGGCTACGTCTTTGACGAGGCCCAAGAGAAGGCAGCCTTTTCCAGCCTGCCGGAGACCTGGCAGTGTCCCATCTGCAAGGCTGCCAAAAGCCTGTTTACCCCCCAAGGAGGGGAGGCGCCAGCCATAAGCGGGGAGCCGGTCCAGGCAGAGGAGCTGCGCCCCCTGACCCCCGGGGAGTTGGCGGCAGTTTTTTCCAATTTGGCCCGGGGGTGCGAGAAACAGTATCACCCCGAAGAAGAGGCCTGTTTCCAGGAGCTGGCGGCGTACTTTGCCGGTTTGGCGCCTCAAGAGCCGGACGCTTCCGTAGCTCAGCTGCTTGCCCTTTTCCAGGAGGACTTGGCCCAGGGCTATCCCGTTTACCAGGCAGCCGCCCAGGCGGCAGGGGACCGTGGCAGCCAGCGGGTGCGCGTGTGGGGAGAGAAAGTGACCACCATGGTCCGCTCCCTGCTGGAGCAGTATCTGCGCCAGGGGGAGGACTTCCTCAAGAACACCCAGGTGTGGGTGTGCACGGTCTGCGGCTTTGTCTACGTGGGGGACGTTCCGCCGGATCTCTGCCCGGTGTGCAAGGTGCCCGCCTGGAAGTTTGAAAAAGTGGAAGGGAGGAAGGCCCTATGAAAAAGCTGGCTGTGCGGAATTTGCGCCTGTGTACCAAGGATTGCCTGTGCCTGTATGTCTGCCCGGTGGGCGCAACGGATACGGAGAACAGCGTCATCGATGTGACGAAGTGTATTGGCTGCGGCGTTTGCGCTGGGGCGTGTCCCAGCGGGGCCATATCCATGGTGCCGGTGGAGTACCCTCCCCAGCAGAAGAAGGAGCTGTCTGTGTTGGCGCAGGCCCAAGCCCTCACGGGAAACAAGGCCCGAGAGGAGCAAATGGCAAGGCAGCTGGCTCAAGTTGTCCAGGCGCCGGGGCTGTACCGGCTGCTCAAGGCGGTGGAGCGCTCGGCCCGGCTGGTGCAGGAGGACTTGCACCGGGAGTCCGGCTATATGCTGCCCCAAAGCAAGAACGCCCATGACCTGTTGAAGCAGCTGCTGGAAAACCCACCCACTCCGGAGTTCCCCAGGGAGGCGGCCCAGGCCCTGTTGGAGAAACTCCCCCAGAACGAGGCGTAGCCCTAGGATGGGGGAGAGGAGGGTCTCGAATCTTTCCAACAAAATCCCCTCCAAAATGGCGGCCTCCTCCCCAAGGCGAGAAGCAATAACATACAGATATAAAAAAGGCACCCCCATGGCAGCCTCCAATAAGACAGTATGAGAACATTACTGACACAGGGTAGCTGCCGTTCAGGGTGCGACAAGAAAAATTGGCGTTACTTGGTTTTTGCAACCAGGTATCGCCTTTTTCTATCTATCGACAAAAAGCTGTCAACTTTTTTTACCACACCATTGCCCTCGCTCCTGCCTATATATCACACCTTCATGAAAAGTAAAAGAAGAACTTCGGATTCTCCAAAGAGTTTCCGAAGTTCTTCTTTTTTTATCAGCTCAGGACTTCCCAGAGGAATGTAAGTGTTTGAACGCATCGTGGCCTTTTGGAAAGGCTATGACATTGTCCACCTCTTTGGGGGATTCCTCCGGTTTGGAGCGCAGGACAAGGGCCCGGATCAGCAGCACTGCCAGCAGCCCCGCGGAGAACCCGGCGAAATCCAGCCACACGTCCTGGAGCTGGGAGCCCCGGCCCGTAAAGATTTGGATGGTTTCATCGATGGCAGCCACAAAAAAGCCTCCCGCCCACACGTGGAAAAAGGGGTGCAGCTTCACGGTCCGTGCCGTGGCCAGCAGCCCGCAGGACAGCCCGCCCAGGCAGGCAAATTCGGTAAAGTGGGCCATCTTCCGCACAATGTGCACCAGCTGTTCTTGGTTGGGGAACAAGTCCCGGATGAATCCGGGCAAAAAGCCCAGCACCCCCACGCTGAGGTCGTGGGAGTCGGAACGGCTCACCAGGGAGTTCCCCCAGATAAAGGCCAGGTTGCACACCAGCAAAAGGCTTAACACCGTCAGTAAGATTTTCCGCTTTCCAGTCATAAATATCCCTTCTCCTGTTGAACTTCGCAATCCGTGTATCCGTATAATGAAGCATTATACCACATTCCTGGGGGGAGGATACAAGAAATATCTGAAAAAAGAAAACTCTGAAAACTCTCCTGGGAGCTCAATCTCAGGAGAGCCTTTGTATAGATGGGCACTTTCACGATACAATAGTACTCATCTCAATTTTTAAGGAGGCCATCTTATATGGAACAACACACCATTTCGAACCACCAAATTGCATCCTTTGCCGGGAAACTCCAGGAAGACGAGCGTTCCCCCGCCACCATCGAGAACTACCTGCGCCATATCCGGGCTTTCGCAGCTTGGGCCGGGGAGCAGGCCGTCACCAAAGAGCTGGTTGCCTCTTGGAAAGAGCACTTAACCGGCAAAGACTACCGCCCCGGCACCGTCAACACCATGCTGGTGTCGCTCAACCGGTTCCTGGGCTTTTTGGGGTGGCACGACTGCGTCGTGAAGACCCTGCGCATCCAGCGGCGGCTGTTCCGGGAGGACAGCAAAGAGCTGACCCGAGAGGAGTACGAGCGCCTGGTTTCCACCGCACAGGCCAGTGGCCGGGAGCGGCTGGTGCTTCTGTTGGAAACCATCTGCTCCACCGGTATCCGCGTCTCAGAGGTCAAGTATATCACCGTAGAGGCCCTCCATCTTGGAAAAGCGGAAATCTCCCTGAAGGGCAAGATACGCACCATCCTGCTGCCCAACAAGCTGTGCCGGAAGCTGCTGAAGTATGCCAAAAAACAAAAGACCGTCTCCGGCGAGGTGTTCCTCACCCGAAACGGCACAGGGCTTTCCAGAAAACAAATTTGGGCGGAGATGAAGTCCCTTTGTGAAAAGGCAAAGGTGGCGGCCAGTAAAGTGTTCCCCCACAACCTGCGGCACCTGTTTGCACGCACGTTCTACAAAGTCTGCCGGGATGTGGCCCGGCTGGCGGATGTTCTGGGCCACTCCAGCGTGGAAACCACCCGCATCTACCTGATTTCCACCGGGGCGGAACACGCCCACACCTTGGAGCGATTACGGCTTATCCTTTAAGGACTAAATGATAAAAATGTCCAGAAATTTATATGGAACCTCATCTTTTCGAACTAGCTTAAATTTATTCTAGCACAGGTCCGCAGGCAATTCAAGTAAAAATCGCAGAATTCCTCATAAAATTTGGCATACGTCATCCTTTTTGCGCTTTCACGGGTCTATATTTCTTTTTCGATATGTTCTCTTTCTAAATATTGGAAGCCGGCCCGCTGCCGGAAAACGTGTTTTGGCAAGAAATGGTTAGAGAGGGCAAACGAATTTCTTTTCCTCCGGTGTTGACATTTTTATCATAATGACTGGTAAAGCAGAGGTGAGATTGTGGCGAATGCTCAAAGGCGGGAATCCTCCTATTATGTGTTAGCGCGGAGCGATATTGACTTGTACCTACAAGATGTGGCGTCCCGCGGATGCAAGCAGGGCACGCTGGAGAATTATCGCCGCAGTTTGTTAAACTTCTTCGATTGGCTTCCCGAAGGGAAGCAGGTCAGCCGTGAGAAGGTCTATGAATACCAAGAGTATTTAATAGGAAAATACACTTCCAGAACGGTCAACATGAAGATGACCTCCATCAATGGGATTTTAGGCTTTTTAGACTTGCGTGAATACCAGTCCACCGTCAAGGCGAGTGTGGACGATACGGCAATCCAGCCGGAGCTTTCCCGGAACGAGTATCTGCGCATGTTGTCCGCAGCCAAAGCCATCGGTGACGAGAGGCTGTATCTCATTATTAAATTGTTTGGCACAACGGGCATCGCCGTGCAGGAGTTTGACAAAGTCACCGTAGAGGCGGTTCGTTCGGGCACAATCGTTACCTTCCCCAACCGGAACCGGCTGGCCCTGCGGATTCCCGCCTGCGTGCAAAGCGAGCTTTTAGAGTACGCCAAGGAAAAAGGGGTAAAATCGGGCCCCATCTTCCTCACGAGGGAGGGCAGGCCCTTGGGGCGGACCACCTTGTCCAACATGGTCCCCCACATTGCCCGGTATGCCAAGGTGGAGGAGAATAAATGTACACCGCGGTGTTTGCAGAAACTTTACGCCGAAACCTGGGACACCATCAAAAGCAACGTCAATGTAATGCTGCAGATGACCTATGACAAGCTGCTGGAGCAGGAGCAAGTGATATACGGCTGGCAAGACGTCCAGCTTCGCGCCTGACCCATGGTTTGTCAAAATGCGAAAAATGTCTACTAAACTGATGTGCGCTTTTTTAATTGATCATGGTGAAAGCCAAATTTTATCTTCTAGTATTGGCAGCCATATGGGCTTGCTGTCTGTATACAGCGGGCAGCAGGCCTGTTTTTTTACTGGGAAGAACGTTCTTTTCTTCCTGTTTAGGACATTTTTCGCATTTGGTCCACAAACGGAAAATGGGAAAATGGTATGGGAAAACCTGCGATAGGGCAGGCCATTGCTTACGAAATAGGAACCATAGGAATGGAGAGAGTATCCGGTGGATAAGACGCAAAATCCAAACAACAACGAGATGGTCATCGACCTGGTGCAGCTTGCCAAAGCGCTGTGGCGCCGGGCCTGGGCCATTGTTTTGGCCATGGTGATTTTCGGCGGGGCGGCTTTTGGCTACGCCCGGTTTCTCATCACCCCCTTGTACCAGGCCAGCGCCATGATGTATGTGAACAACAGCTCCATCAACGTGGGCAGCACCCAAGTGGACTTAAGCGACCTGAGCGCCGCCCAAAGCTTGGTGGAAACCTATATTGTCATCTTGAAGACCCGGGGCACCCTGGAGCAGGTCATCGAGCAGGAGAACCTGCCCTACGACTATGAGACCCTCTCCGACATGATTGAGGCGGGGGCCGTAAACTCCACCGAGGTGTTCGAGATCCAGGTCACCAGCGCCGACCCGGAAGAGGCGGAGCGGATTGCCAACTGCATCGCCGAGCTGCTGCCGGGGCGCATCTCGGAAATCGTGGAGGGCAGCTCGGTGAAGATTGTGGACTACGCCATTGTGCCCAGCCACAAATCTTCCCCCAGCATCTCCCGATACACACTGCTTGGGCTGCTGCTGGGCGCGGTGGTCAGCTGCGGCGTCATCGTGCTGATGGAGCTCTTTGACGAACAAATCCGGGACGAGGACTACGTCCGGCAAACCTTTGACCTGCCCCTGCTGGCAGCTGTCCCGGACCTCACCGGGAAGGGCGCCGGCGATTCCTATTACAAAACCACCTCCGGAAAGGAGGCGCAGTCTTAAATGTTTGGAAAGAACAAGAAAGGGAATGTTTCCGATTCGGAATACGGCGCCATGCTGGGCGGCCACCTGAACTTCGCCGCCTCCGAAGCCTACAAGCTGCTGCGCACCAATTTAATGTATGCCCTCACCGGGGAGGAAACGGACGAGTGCCGCGTGGTGGGCGTCACCAGTTCCGTCCGGGGCGAGGGGAAATCCACCACCACCTTAAATTTAGCGTACTCCATCGCCGAGGCGGGCCAGTTCGTCTTGGTGCTTGAATGCGATATGCGTCTGCCCACCTTGGCAAAGCGCCTGGGGATAGATGGCTCCAAGGGCATTTCCAACCTGCTGGCTGGGCTGTGCAACGGCTCGGAAGTGATCAAGCGCACCAACCTCCACCAGAACCTGTATGTGCTCCCGGCGGGGGAGATCCCCCCCAACCCTTCGGAGCTGCTGGGTTCCGAGCGGATGAAGGTCAGCTTGGACGTGCTGCGCAAAGACTTTGACTACATCCTGCTGGATTTGCCCCCGGTCAATGCCGTGTCCGACCCCCTGATAGCCTCCAAGCTGACAGACGGCATGATCCTGGTGGTGCGGCAGAACTACAGCAACAAGCGTTCCTTGGCGGAAGCGGTGCGGCAGCTGCGGTTTGTGGATGCCAAAATCCTGGGCTTTGTCATGACCAGCTCCGATTCCGGCGCCAAGGGCAACAAGAAGTACTATAAGAAGTACTACAAGCAATACGGCTATGGCTACGGCTATGGCCAACAGAAAGAGAAAACCAGTTCATGATTGATATACATACCCACGTGCTCCCCGGCCTGGATGACGGCAGCGGCTCACTGGAGGAAAGCCTGTGGCTGGGCCACGCCCTGGCCCGGCAGGGAGTCAAGCTCTTTGCTGCCACGCCTCACTTCTACGCCACCCAGGAGAGCCCCCAGGACTTCCTACGGCGGCGGGAGCGTGCAGAGCGCCAGCTGTTCCTTCACTGGCCCCAAGAGTTCCCTCCCTTCCTCATGGGGGCGGAGGTGCGCTTCTTCGACGGCATGAGCCGCACCCAAGAGCTGCCCCTGCTCACCCTGGAAGGCACCAACCTGCTCCTGCTGGAGATGCCCTTTTCCCCTTGGAGTTCGCGCATGGTGGAGGAGGTGCTGGAAATCCAGGAGCGCCGGGGCCTGCAAGTGCTTTTGGCCCACGTGGAGCGGTACCTGCCCTACCAGGAGCCCAAGGTGTGGGAGAGGCTCCGCCAGGGGAAGGTTTGGATGCAGTGCAACGCCAGTTTTTTCCTCCACTGGAGGACGAAACCCAAGGCGCTGCGGATGCTTCGGAAAGGAGAAATCCACATGCTTGGTTCCGATTGCCACAATAAGACCACAAGGCCGCCCCGTTTGGGCGAGGCGGCAGAAGTGATAGAAAAATCCCTGGGGCAGGGGACATGGCGGGCATTTAACCGCCGTGCCCTGGCCCTGCTGAAATCCGTGAGCCGCCCATGAAGAAACGCGGTTTGGCCATTCTCATCGCCGTGCTGGGGATGCTGTGCGTGGTGTGCGGCGCGCTGCTGCTGCAGGGGAATCCCACCCCGGTGACCGCAGAGCCCTCGCCCAGTTCCACCGTGGAAGCCACACCCAGCCCCGCACCGGCGGAAACCCCGGAGCCTGCCCGCTCCCAGCCGGAAACGGAGGAGCCCTACGTCAGCCCTATCGATTTTGCCTCCCTTCAAGCGCAAAACCCTGACATTTACGGCTGGCTGCGTATCCCGGGCACGGAGTTTGACTTCCCTCTGGTGCAGCGCCAAGGGGACGACAGCTTCTACTTGACCCACGACAGCGACGGCAACGAAAGCTCCGCCGGAGCCATCTTCACCGAGAGCTCCTACAACTCCACCACCATGGAAGACCCGGTCACCGTGGCTTACGGCCATCAGATGCACGCGGGCACCATGTTCGGCAAGCTCCAGGAGACCTACTCCCAGGAGAACGCCTTGGAGGACTACGGCGAGGTGATTGTCTACCTGCCGGAGAAGGAGCTGCACTACCAAGTGTTTGCCGCCGTGCCCTACGACAACCGGCACATCCTCTACAACTACGACTGCACCGACAGCCGCCGGTTCAACGCCTTTTTAAACAGCATCTACGAAGTCCGGGAGATCGGCGCCCAGTTTGCCAGCGACGTCACTGTCTCCACTGACGACGAAGTGCTGGTGTTGTCCACCTGTTTGGCGGGCAACTCCCAACGAAGGTATCTGGTCCTGGCCGTGTGCCAGGCTGAGATAGAGTAAATTGGAAAAAATCTGAAAGGATGATTCCCCATGAAAAAGTTCGCAATGTTCCTCTCTGTGCTCCTCATCGCGGTGACTTTGGCGGCGCCTGTTTCCGCGGCTGTCAACTTCAACCCCAGCGTGGAGCAGAAGCCCGCCCCCACTGTGGACACGGTGACGGACGCCAATGGCAACGAAGTGTCCGCCATCATCCGGGACCAGGACGGCAACGAAGTCCACGGTGTCGCCTCCGGGGACATCACGGTGACCCCTGTCTCTGCATTGGACCAGGCGGCAGCCGACATCAGCGAGATGCTGTCCAACGCCTATGAGCAGATTCAGCAGGCGAACACCATCGCCGACCTGGTGCCCACCATTGGCGATTTCCTCCAGACCATTGGCAGCGCCGCCCAGGTGGCTGACCTGGTTGTGCGGGATGTGTTCGACGTGTCCCTCACCGGCACCGCCGCCGAGTACCTGGCCCAGGAGGGCAACAACATCACTCTGCGCTTTGATGTGGGTGTTGCCCCCAGTGCCACCCTGATTGTCCTCCACAACTACGAGGGCTCCAACTGGGAGATCATCCCCGATGACCGTGTGGTGCAGAACGCCGACGGCACCGTGGACGTGACCTTCGACAGCCTGTCTCCCATCGCCTTTGTGGTGGACAGCACCGAGACCGACACCAGCGCTTCCACCGATGCCAACGCCCCCACCTCTCCCCAGACCGGGGACAGCAGCCTGCCTCCCGTGGCCGGTGCTGGGCTGATCACCCTGGGCTGCGTGGCCCTGGCCTCCGCCGCTGTGGTGTGGAAGAAGCGCGCCCAGAACTAAATGAAATTCCGAGTGGACGTCCGCGTCCTGAAAGGGACCGCGGCAATCTTAGCTGCGGTCCTTGTTCTTTTGGCGGGCATGCTGTTGCTGCAGCGTTGGGAGAACACCCAGGACGCGCCTGTCTTCTCCTCAGGGGAAGCCTCGTCCGTAGAGGCCGACGTCCCCGTGGATGGCAGGGAAATCACCTATTATAACGGCACTGCCTACGCCAGACGAGAGGACCTGGAAACGGTGCTCCTTCTGGGCGTGGACAAATTTGAGGGGGAAACCCCGGATGGGTATGTAAACAACCAGCAGGCGGACTTTTTGCTCCTGCTAGTGATGGATAAACAAAATGAGACCTGCACCCCCATCCAGCTGAACCGGGACACCATGACCCAGATTCAGATTTTGGGTGTCACCGGGGAGCCGGCGGGTACCTTCACCGGCCAGCTGGCCCTGGCCCACACCTACGGCAGTGGGGAAGAGGACAGCTGTGAGAACACGGTGCTGGCCGTGGAGAATTTGCTCTACGGCGTGGGGATCGACCACTATGTCTCCCTTACCATGGACGGAGTGGCCTTGCTCAACGACCTGGTGGGCGGCGTCACCGTGGAGGTGCTGGACGATTTCTCCGCCATCGACGACAGTTTGGTGCAGGGGGAGACCGTGACGCTCCAGGGCCAGCGGGCCTTGACCTATGTCCGTTCCCGTGGCGGCATGGAGGACAGTTCCAACCTCCACCGCATGGAGCGCCAGCGGCAGTACCTGAGCGCTCTGCAGCAGCAACTCAAGGCAGCGGTCCAGCAGGAAGATGGCTTCACCTTGGACGCCCTGCTCCAGCTCAACGAGTACATGGTGTCCGATTGCACCGTAGACCAGCTCTCCGACCTGGGGGACAGCCTGGCTGCCTACCAGGTAAGCGACATCCTCACCACCCCGGGCGACGCCCAGGAGGGGGAGGAGTTTATGGAATTTACCGTGGACGAAGACGCCCTCCAACAGCTGGTCATGGACGTGTTCTACGAGCCCGTGGAAGAATCTTAAGGCAAAGGGGAGAACTGCATGAAAACCCGATGGCTTGTTCTCTCTTTGGCTTTGGTGGCCGTGGCAGCCGTGGCGGCGGTGGCGTTTTCCAGTCAGCCAGGGGAAACCTCCCACGGCGTAAGCCGAGGTATCATTCTCTGGGTATTAGATTGGTTGCACTTGGAGGTTTCAGAAGAGACCATGGGGTGGATCAATTACTTTTTGCGGAGAGGTGCCCATCTCACCATCTATTTCTGCATGGGCCTTGGCTTGGCTTTGGCATTTCAATGGCAGAAGAAAGTGGCTCCTTGGATACCGGCTATGACCTTTGGGGTGGTTTTCGCAGCCTCCGATGAACTGCACCAGTTCTACACGGGAAACCGCACGGCCAGTCCTGGGGATGTGCTGTTGGATTCCGTGGGCCTTGCGGCGGGGTGCGCAGCAGCCTGGTTCCTGCGGCGTTGTTGGGAAAAACGCCATACGTAGCCGTAATGGATGTTTTGCTATCAATGTAAGTCTTACGATACTTGAGGATGACTGAGGGAAGGACTAAGTGAACAGGTATGAGTAGAATGCAGCATGATGTGAAAGTAGGAACCGCAAAGGTTGTAAATCCTATTCTGTTGACGCTGCCGTTTCTAGGAATATGGTTTTTCTACTATGCTGAACGCACAGTATCACCATTTTACTACTGGGGAAATTGGGTGGTTGTGGCTCTGTTTTTTATTCTGTACATACTGTTCTGCCGTATTTATGACGGTTTTCTCATTTCCATCAATCGGATTTCTGAGATTGTTTATAGCCAGGCATTGGCCTCTGTCATTTCCGATTTTCTCCTGTATGTGGTGATTTGCTTGCTGAGCAAGCGTTTGGTCAATCCACTGCCGTTGTTTGGCGCCTTGGTTGTCCAGGTGCTTCTGTCAGGATTGTGGGCGTATTATGCTCATCGCTGGTATTTCTCCAAGTTCCCTGCAAAAAGAACAGCCGTGATTTACGATGTGCGGGAAGGCTTGGAGCGTCTGGTGGAAGAATACGGGCTGGAAAAAAAGTTCAAGATCCAGATCGCCATGAACGTCCAGCAGGCATTGGCCAATAAGGAATTGCTGAACAGAATGGAAACGGTGTTTCTCAGCGGTATCCACAGCCATGACAGGAACATCCTTCTCAAGTACTGTGTGGAAAAGGACATTAACGTGTATGTGATCCCCCGCATTGGCGATGTGCTCATGAGCGGCGCCCAGTCCATGCACATGTTCCACTTGCCCATGCTCCAGGTGGGAAGGTATCACCCCTCGCCAGTGTATTTATTCCTCAAACGAGGGTTTGACATTTTGGCTTCTGGTATAGCCACCGTAATCTTGTCTCCAGTGTTCGCCGCAACCGCTATTGCTATTAAGCGGTACGATGGGGGCCCTGTGTTTTACAAACAGCAGCGTTTGACCAAGGACGGCAAGATTTTTGAGGTTCTCAAGTTTCGCAGCATGCGAGTGGATGCGGAAAAAGACGGCGTGGCCCGTCTCTCCACCGGCGATAAGGATGACCGTATCACCCCTGTAGGCCGGTTTATCCGCAAGGTTCGCATCGACGAGCTGCCCCAGCTGTTGAATATCCTCAAGGGGGATATGACCATCTGCGGGCCCCGCCCGGAACGGCCGGAAATTGCCGCCCAGTATGAGGAGGAGCTGCCGGAGTTCCGCCTGCGCCTCCAGGCCAAAGCAGGACTCACCGGGTACGCCCAAGTTTATGGCAAGTACAATACCACGCCCTACGATAAGCTGGTCATGGATTTGATGTACATAGCCCATCCCAGTTTTCTTCAGGATTTGCAGATCATGTTCGCTACGGTGAAGATTTTGTTTATGAAGGAGAGTACGGAGGGGTTTGCCCAGGCGACAGTGCAGGAGAATGGAGCTGGGAAGAAAGCGGATGAGGGGAAGATTGCGTGAGGGAGATTTGTATGGAAAAAAAGCCGCTGGTTAGTGTAATTATGCCCACATTTAACTGTGGGCAATACATTATCCAGTCTATTGAGTCTGTGATTGCCCAGACTGTTACGGATTGGGAGTTACTAATTGTGGACGATTGCAGCACAGATAATACCGCTGAAGTGCTGAAACCGTATTTAGAAAGGTATCCTACTATTCACTACTATATACTCCCTCAGAACGAGGGGCCGGCGGCTGCCAGAACAGAGGCAATAAAACGTGCAACCGGTAAGTATATCGCTTTTCTTGACAGCGATGATATATGGAAGCCAGAAAAACTTGAGAAGCAGATCACATTCATGCAGAAGACTGGTGCAAAATTCAGCGCAACTGGATACAGCTGGATGGATGAGGTTGGAAATGATTTACACACTTTGTTTATTCCACCGAAGAAGACAGACTATAAAAAGATGATTCGATTGTCCAATCCAATTGGAAATTTAACTGTAATGTACGATCAAGAAGCACTTGGAAAATTTGAAGTTCCATTGATAAAAAAGAGAAATGACTTTGCCCTGTGGTTACAGATTTTAAAAAAGACGAAATACTGCTATGGCATGGAGGAAGTTCTTGGCATATATCGTATGGGTCGTATGGGCTCAGTTTCAAGTAACAAATTTAAGCAAGCCAAGTATCACTGGCAGCTGTATCATGGAATTGAAGGACACAATGTGATTCGGAGCCTGTATGAACTTGGCTGCTGGGCTTGGGTTAAGGGCACTGGAATGGGTATTGATAAGAGGAAAGTGTAATGAATCCACTGAGATACATTAAGGCGTTGTTTGGCTTGGGGGATGTTGATGCCTTCTGGATGGCAAGAGAGGAAATTTTGAAACGCCCCGGGAAACATTGCTTAGAAAATTATCTTTGTAAGATTATCAGAAAGCATTATGGTGCGGGCATTCCTATTTTGCCTGATATCAATCGCTTTGCAACGCCACATGGCTTTTACGGAATTTTCATCTCACAGAGAGCGAAAGTCGGAGAGGGCTGTGTGATTTACCAGCAGGTTACGATTGGCTCGAATGACCTCCATAATTCTCGGGGGGGGGCACCGACAATTGGCAACAACTGCTTGATTGGTGCAGGTGCGAAGATAATCGGAAATGTCCGCATTGGAAACAATGTACGAATTGGTGCTAATGCGATTGTTGTAGATGATATTCCTGATAATTGCACGGTGGTGATGAACAAACCACGGGTGATTGTCCGAAAGTAAAAATGATTTGCAAAGGGGAAAGTACTCCCTGATGAATAAAAAAGAAGTATACGGCGGTTTGCTGTCTCTGATTACGAAAGTCGCGGGAATTGATAATGCAAAGAAATTTGATACGCTGTTCCGTGATCATAAGAAACTGAACCTCAAGAACCCTCAGACTCTTTCAGAAAAAGTGTCTTACATAGAACTGCATGAGCAGTCGCCGCTTGCAGCTGACTGTACAGATAAATATGCAGTACGCGAATATGTAGCTAATAAGGGACTCAGCGATATTCTCATTCCAATTTATGGGGGGGGGTACACCCACTTTGAGGATATTGATCTGAGCAAGTTGCCGGATAACTTTGCAATCAAGGCGACTCACGGCTGTAAGATGAATTATCTTGTTCCAGATAAATCCAAATTTGATTCTGAAAAGTGTAAAAAAGAAATACAGAGATGGATGAGCACTACATATGGAACGTACTCGATGGAACCTCATTACACGGTGATTCCTCACAGGTTCTATATTGAGAAGTATCTCGAAAAGGCAGACCAGCTGATTGACTATAAATTTCACTGCCTGAACGGAGAACCTCGCTTTGTACTGACATGTAGTGATCGGAAAAGCAATGGCGATAAAGCAATGCAGGTGACATTAGACCTGTTTGATATGGATTGGAATCCTATCCCTGAAATCGTTTCTTCTGGTCTTGAACATCCCGGAGAGGGGAAATTACCGAAACCAGAGAATCTCGATGAAATGGTACGGATTGCTAGAATCCTATCGGAAGATTTCAAGTTTGTGCGAGTGGACTTGTATGAACTTGAAGGAAAGGTTTATTTCGGTGAGCTCACATTCACACCGGCGCATTGCGTTTTTCCGTATCTTTCCGATAAGTTCGACTTAGAGATGGGCAAACTGTTGCAGATTTAAGTTGATAAATTCTTCTCCATCTATCTGATAAATGATGGAGGAGAGAGAATGAATATCAAGGTCATTTACGGAAAGATGTTGACCGGTCTTGGTAAGTTGTGCGGTGTTGATTGCGCAAAAAAGTTCGATACTCAGCTTAGGGCAGCACCGCACAATTGCTGAGGCAAGCGCTGTCGA
>UMIY01022479.1_pt1 | contig 14380 bp, 9 predicted proteins | sample 1965921 | NCBI WGS metagenome assembly UMIY01 (sample SAMEA4836134, study PRJEB28245) | human gut metagenome | biome: gut microbiome; material: fecal sample | place: Denmark | collected 2008
CAGAATGGAAGGTTTTGGACGAGCAGAAATTCGAATTAACGGGTCTTGATTTAGATGCAGTATGGCAAAATATTATTACTTCGATTGGTGGGATACGTATTGAAGCAGGGCGAACTCTTGATGAACAGTTGGAAATGAATGAAAAAAGGCAGAAATTAAAAAGAGAAATTTTAAAGTATGAGAAGTTGGTCAGAAAGGAAAGACAACCTAAAAAGAAGTACGAATATGTACAGAAATTAAAAAAATTACAGGAGAAATAAACTTATGAATGCCTTAAAAAGATTACAGATAGAATATAAAGGAATATGCGGGATAATAGAGGATTATACAGATGATCCTAATATAGTAAACTATATTGACAGGTTAAAAATAGCAATGGATGAGTTGGACTATGATACATTAATATATAGTCTTTCAGCAATAGATAAGTGGTATGACGATAATATTTATGAAATTTCTCATAATGAATTCGTCTTTAATTTTGATTCCCATCAAAAGAATATGCAATTAATTAAAGAAATACTTTCTGAGATTTCAGAGCAAGATTGCATAGCTAGTTTTCAGAAAATGGAAGAAAGAACAGAAGATACAGTAATCTTCCTGAGTCATAAGTCTGAAGACAAAAAATATGCAGATGCGCTTGAAAGATTTATAACGGGGCTGGGGGTCAGGAATGATCAATTGATTTATACCTCGCATCCACTTCATAAGATTCCGCTGGATGCATCTATTTACGAATACCTTCGTATGCACTTTGATAATAACTTGTTTATGATTATTTTATGGTCGGACAAGTATTTAGATAGCCCAGCATGCCTCAATGAGATGGGGGCGGCCTGGGTGACTCAAAGCGATTACACGAATATTTATGTTCCTGATTTTTCGTTTGGAAATCCAAAGTATCACGAGTGTGCAGTTGACACAAAGAAAATGGGAGCTGTTTTGAACGGAGATGCTCATTGTAAAGCAAGCATGCTTGAATTAAAAAACAAAATTGAGGATCTTTTTGGATTAAAAAACGAAGAAGCCAAGGTGATGTATTTATTAGAGCAGTTCATCAAAGAAATTACGGAGGATAAATAGGATGCATAGGTTGAAAATGCAAACAGAAAATAAAGCGGATACCAACTACAGAAAATTGGCGGAGATGTTTCCGAATGCAGTGACAGAGACGATTGATGAAAATGGCAATGTGGTTCGTGCTATTGATAAAGATGTTCTCATGCAGGAAATATCCTGTAAAGTTGTAGAAGGAAATGAGGAGCGATATCAGTTTACATGGCCAGAGAAGAAACAATCCATTCTTCTCGCAAATATGCCAATAAATAAGACGCTTCGTCCTTGTAGAGAAGAAAGTGTGGATTTTGATAATACGGAAAACCTTTATATTGAAGGTGATAATCTTGAAATATTAAAGTTATTGCAAGAAACGTATTTAGGAAAGGTGAAGATGATTTATATAGACCCACCTTATAATACTGGAAATGATTTTGTATATTCCGATAATTTTGCTCAGAATATTAGCGAATATATTAATTCTAGTGGGCAATTTAATGAGGATGGCAATCGGCTTGTGAAAAATCTTGATAGTAATGGACGATTTCATACAAATTGGTTAAATATGATATATCCGAGATTAAAAGTTGCCAAAGATTTGCTTTGTGACAATGGAGTTATTTTTATTAGTATAGATGATTCGGAAAGCAAAAATTTAAAGCATATTTGCGATGAAATATTTGGCGCAGGTAATTTTGTGGCTCAATTAATTTGGCAAAATAAGAAGGGCGGAGGAAATGATTCCAAATATATTGCTATAGAGCATGAATATATTTTAGTTTACGCAAGGAATATAGAAAATCTGCATGATTTTTATGAGGCTTATTCACAAGATTATATAAAGAGATATAAAGAGAAAGATGATAAAGGAAGGTTCTTTTGGGATACATTTAAAAGAAAGTCAGGAAAACAATATTATTCTATTACATGTCCTGACGGGACTGTTCTTCAGTATGATGAGGATGGAAATCCTATTAGTTGGTTGCGCTCTAGAGCTCGATTTGAATCTGATGTAAAGATTGGAGATGTTAGGATAATTAAAATTAACGAGAAATGGTCAGTACAGTTTAAGCAGCGGATTCCGCAAGGGAAAACACCAAGAAGTATTTTTACAACAGAATCGGTTATTTCAGATCAAGGAACAACTAGTACAGGGGCAGCAGATGTTTACGAATATTTTAAGAAAGATGTATTTTCTAATCCAAAGCCCGTTACACTGGTAAATTTTCTTATCAGTTTTATTTTGGAAGATGATGATATAATATTAGATTTTTTTAGTGGGTCAGGAACTACAGCGGAAGCTATTATGCGTGCAAACATAGCGGGAAATAAATATAGATACATTTTAATCCAACTTCAAGAAAATATTGATGCAATGCTAAATAGCTCATCTGCAAATGCACGACGTATTGCAGAGAATGCTGTGTCAGTACTTGATGATTTGCAAAAGCCACATACTATTACAGAACTTGCGAAAGAGCGGATTCGCCGTGCTGCCAAGAAGATCGCAGAAGAACATCCAGATGCAAAGTTTGACGGTGGCTTCCGCGTATTGAAATGTGACAGCTCCAACATGAAAGATGTTTATTATAATCCTGACCAATATGAGCCGTCTCTGTTTTCAAAACTGAAGGATAACATTAAAGAGGACAGGACGTCGGAAGATCTGCTGTTCCAGGTTATGCTTGATCTGGGAGTTCTGCTTTCCGGAAAAATAGAAGAGACTACAATTGCAGGCAAGAACGTCTTCAATGTAGAGGACAATTATCTTATTGCCTGCTTTGATGAAGATATTACGGAGGAGACAATTACTGCGATTGCGAAACAGAAACCATATTATTTTGTTATGCGTGACAGCTCTTTGGCAAATGACAGCGTTGCAACTAATTTTGAGCAGATATTCGCGGCATACAGTCCGGATACAGTGAGGAAAATTTTGTAAATGAATAATATTACAGAAATTACACGGAGAGATATCTTTGACTTGTTTACATACGGAATAGAACATGATGAATTATGGGATGCATCTACTCATCGTTATTACTACTGGGGACGTCTGCAGGAAATAGATTTTCTGAGTAGAATATATGATTTGAAATCTTTGCCCAGTTATGATGATCGTTTTCCGGATGCGGCAGGAGATATCAGACAACATACTGTAAATAATGATGATTTTGAACTTGGTTGGGTATTTACAGATGAGAGATTTCAGCTTTTGACAGGAACAGATGCAACCTTTTTAAGGTTTCTTTGTGAAGTATTTCATCCTGCAGTAAGGTATGAAAAAGGATATTGGGAAGAATTTCTAGAAGCAGTTAATAATCTGCTCAGGAATGATGGTTATGAACTATATCCTGCAGAAACGATTTCCGGAAGAGATGTATACGAGTGGAGAAAATATGATAGCGACGAAGTGGCGTTATTTATTCCGTTCTCGCAGCGTAATCTGAGTGCTATTCAAGGAAAAAAATTAAAACTTACGATATCAAAAAAGGCAAGAATACAGATATTTAAATTAATGCAAGAGCATTCACAGATGTTTTCGGAAAGAGATGAAACGGGCTGGGAATCAAAGTATACAACAGACCAGTATGTGCTTCGAGATATTTCATTTTTTTATGAACCAAAATGCTTTCAGGAAAATGGAGAGTATTTAAGTACCGACGATTTGGAAGCGTTTATTATGAATAATTCGCCTTTCTATGTATTTGATGCGATTGAGATTTATGCGAAGTATTCAGATGAAAGATTTCCTCGTCAGATAAATCAGGTGTTAAAACTCAATGACATCCTTTATAAGTTGGAAAATGGGAAAATAGTCAATACTCTGGATGCTAAAATAGAAAATGCTGTAGTACAGAATATTGATGAGACGGGATTACAAGAGTTAATTAAAGCGGCTGTCCAATATTATAATGAAAATAATAAGCAGGTTGCAGTCGAAAAGTTATGGGATGCTTTTGAACGTTTGAAGACATATTATTCTCCTGAGCTAAAGAAACCGGAGTCAGCAGACAAACTTGTCAGAGCTATGAGCCATGGTGTTAGTGAATTTTACGATATGTATAACGAGGAGTTTAAAGCTCTTACAAATATAGGGAATAAGTTTAGAATTCGGCATCATGAGACAACAAAGGTAGATATTACGGATGATCGGCAGTACGATTATTTTTATAAAAGATGTTTAGCGTTAATATCGACAGCCGTGCAATATCTTGAAAAGAGGATATGATTATGAAATTTAATTTTAAGATACAGCAGTATCAGACAGATGCAGTGGATGCAGTTGTAAAAGTTTTTGCAGGGCAGAGATTTCACGATCGGGTCAGCTATATTCGGGACCTTGGAAAGATAAACTCTCAGGAATATCAGATGTCTTTTGACATGGCAGATGAGGAAATGGAAGTTAACGATCCGGAGGATGATACAGGATATAAGAACGAGAGGGTCGAATTGTCGGACGAACAATTATTAAAAAATATACAGACAATACAGAGTCAGAATAATATAAAGCTTTCTCCAAAATTCGTAAAAGACCTGGGAAGATGCAGCCTTGATATTGAAATGGAAACGGGAACCGGGAAGACTTATGTGTATATCAAGACGATGTTCGAGCTGAATAAACGGTATGGGTGGAGCAAGTTTATTGTTGTCGTGCCTAGCATTGCGATCCGTGAAGGCGTTAAGAAATCTTTTGAGATTACTACGGATCATTTTATGGAACACTATGGTAAAAAGGCCCGGTTTTTTGTCTATAACAGTTCAAATTTGAACCAGCTTGATAATTTCTCCAGCGGTGCCGGTATTAATGTCATGATTATTAATACGCAGGCATTTGCCTCTTCTCTGAAGGAAGATGGAAGAAGTAAAGAATCTAAGATTATCTATTCTAAACGGGATGAATTTCGGACTCGAAGACCGATTGATGTAATTAAAGCAAACAGACCGATTATTATTCTGGATGAGCCTCAGAAAATGGGAGGTCCTGTTACGCAAAAGGCGCTTAAGAATTTTAATCCGCTTTTCAGCCTTAACTATTCGGCGACACATGCAAAGCATCATAATCTGATTTATGTATTGGATGCATTGGACGCCTTTAATAAAAGGCTGGTTAAAAAAATTGAAGTAAAAGGATTTGAGGTTAAAAATTTCAGAGGTACCGACAGTTATCTGTATCTGGAGCAGATTATTTTGTCTCCTAAGAAGCCGCCGATGGCAAAAATCGAATTGGAGATCGGATACAGTAAGTCTATTAATCGTGAAACGAGAATTTTTGGTGTTGGTGATGATTTGTATTATGTATCCCAGGAAATGGAACAGTACAAAGGATATACCATTTCTGAAATAGATCCTCTTCGCGGGACAGTAACTTTTCTTAACGGAGAAGTGATAGAAGCAGGTGATGTTGTAGGGGATATTTCGGAACAGGATATGCGGCGTATTCAAATCCGGGAGACAATACTTTCTCATTTTGAAAAAGAAGAAAAACTTTTTAATATGGGAATTAAATGTCTTTCGCTCTTTTTTATAGATGAAGTGGCAAAGTATCGCCAATATGATGAGGATGGGAATGAAATTCTTGGAGAATATGGAAAGATCTTTGAACAGGAATATATAAATGTATTGAATGAATATATCAATATATTTGATACGCCATATCAGAAATATTTGAAGTCAACATGCAGTGATGTGAGTGCAGTACATAACGGTTATTTCAGTATTGATAAAAAGGGACATGCAATAGACAGCAAATTAAAACGCGGCAGTGAATTTTCAGATGATATTTCTGCCTATGATCTGATCTTAAAAAATAAAGAGAGGCTGCTTTCTTTTGATGAACCGACACGGTTTATCTTTTCTCATTCAGCACTTCGGGAAGGATGGGATAATCCGAATGTATTTCAGATCTGTACGCTTAAGCATTCTGACAGTAATACCGGAAAACGACAGGAAGTTGGACGTGGGCTTCGGCTTTGTGTAAATCAGGACGGAAATCGCATGGACGTAGAAACATGCGGTGAAGCGGTACACGATATTAATATCTTAACTGTTATCGCCAGCGAGAGCTATAAGACATTTGTAACGGATCTTCAATCAGACATCAAATCAGTGCTGTATGATCGCCCGACTGTTGCAACGAGTGAGTTCTTTAAAGGAAAATATGTCAAGGTTGATGAAATTCCTGTATTGATTGATGATAATGCGGCGAACGCGATTGAATTCTATCTCATCCAAAATGGATATGTGGATATGAAGCGCAGGGTAACAGATAAATACCGGCAGGATATAAATTTAGGTATGGCTGCAGAACTTCCGGATGAACTGAAGCCTATGGCTGAAGGGATCCATCTGCTGATTCAGTCTGTTTATGATGACAGTGTCCTTGATAATATGTTTACAGACGGTCATGGAACGAAAGTAAAAGAAAATCCATTAAATGAGAATTATGCAAAAAAAGAATTTCAGGCGCTGTGGCGGGAAATAAATCATAAGTATGCCTATACTGTAAAATTTGACAGTAATGAACTGATCAAAAAAGCTGTGGATCATATTAATAACAAATTATTTGTTTCTGAACTGCAGTATACAACAACAATTGGTCGTCAGAAGTCTGAGATGAACGAATATGAGGTGAGCAGAGGGGATTCGTTTGTAAGGGAATCTTCAGGCACATATACACTGAAACATGCGGAGACAAGTCAGATCAAGTATGATCTCATCGGAAAAGTGGCAGAGGGGACGGTACTTACTCGAAGAACGGTGTCTGCGATCCTGCAGGGGATTCGATGGGATAAGCTTTATATGTTTAGAAATAATCCGGAAGAGTTTATCAGTAAAGTGATTCGGCTTATCAATGAGCAGAAAGCAACTGTGATTGTAGAACATATTTCTTATGATACGATTGAGGGCGAATATGACAGTTCGATCTTTACGGCTGAGAAGAATATGCAGAGTTTTGATAAAGCTTTTCTTGCGAAAAAAGCTATTCAGGATTATGTGTTTACAGATGGAGCAGCAGAAAAAAGTATAGAGAGAAAATTTGCTGAAGACCTGGATGCGGCAAAAGAAGTATGTGTATATGCAAAGCTTCCGAGAACATTTCACATTCCAACTCCGGTAGGAAATTATTCCCCGGACTGGGCAATTGCATTCCATGAAGGAACTGTAAAGCATATTTTCTTTATTGCGGAGACCAAGGGAACAATGGAAAGTCTGGAATTGCGGCCAATTGAACAGGCTAAGATTTCCTGTGCCAAAAAATTATTCAATGAAATGTCTACCAGCAATGTGAAATACCATGATGTTGACAGCTATCAGAGTCTGCTTAATATTATGAATTCACTATAATAAAAAAGGATAAGCGTGATGGAAACAAAACCACGAATACTATATTTGCTGAAGATTTTATTGCAGTATACGGATGAAGATCATATGCTGACAACAAATCAATTGATTGAAATGTTAAAAGAAAAATACGGGATATCTGTTCATCGTGTGACACTGGCAAAAGATATTGCTGCTCTACAGGAATTTGGCATAGATATCGCTGTTGTTCATTCTACGCAATCAAAATATTTTGTTGCAAGCCGTATGTTTGAACTTCCGGAACTAAAGCTGTTAATAGATGCCGTACAGTCTTCAAGATTTATCACAAATAAGAAAAGTCAGGCTCTGATTGAGAAAATCCAGAGAATGACAAGTGAAGGGCAAGCCGTTAAATTAAAGAGGAATAACTATGTTGTAAATCGTATCAAGTCGGATAATGAGCAAATATATTACATTGTTGATGCGATTAATGAAGCGATTAATACAAACCGACAGATTGCATTTCAGTATTATGAGTATTCCGGATTAAAGAAGAAGCGACTGAGGAATAATGGAGAGGTGTATCGATTAAGTCCATATTATATGGTGTGGAATGATGATTGTTACTATCTGCTGGGATATTCGGAGAAGCACGAAAAGATTATTACATTCCGGGTTGACCGAATTGCGTGTAAACCGGAAATCTTAAAAATTGAAAGCCTTCCTGAACCTGAGGCTTTTGACCTTGCCGAATTCACAAAATCAGTATTTTTTATGTATGATGGCGAGAAAGTGCTGGTGGATCTCCGCTGCGATAACAGTCTGATGAAAACGATAGTGGATCGTTTTGGAGAAGATGTAACTACATTAGCTTATGATATGACTTCTTTTCGGGTACGGACAGAAGTGGCGGCAAGTTCCACTTTCTTTGGCTGGGTGTTTGGGTTCGGCGGAAAGGTGCAGATACTTGGGCCGGAAAAGGTGAAGGAAGAGTACAGGCAGATGCTGGTGCAGGCAAATACAGAACTGGGAAAGAATTGTTATTAGGAACAAGAGGAAATCGTAGTAATCTGCAAAAAGAGAAAGGGAAAAGATAGTTAAATGAAGCGGCCAAGATATATTGATTGGTTTGTAGGGGAAACTGGAATCCGGATTAAAGAGAATATTCCATTGAAATGTTATAAAGTTGATTATAAAGACGACGAAGATATCCTTGATGAATGGGCACTTCATATACGGAGAAATTACATAGAAGATGACGAGTTAAAAGAAGATGCAGAGCTTAATGAGATGTCAGTAGACCAATATTTGCGTGAATATATCATACCGCAGAAAACAGAGCATTTAGGCCCTACAGCGCGTTCGGCTGATATAGCCGAAATCTTAGTGGCAGATCTGTTAGAGTTTATTATGGGCTATACGGTTCCGAGGTTTAAACTAAAAAACCGATCCGGGAAAAATAATTCACAACAAGGAACAGACGTGATTGCCTATAAATACAAAAACTCAGATAAATCGCCAAGTAATAAAGACGAGCTGATTGCAGCTGAAGTAAAGGCCTCATTATCCAATGATCAATATACGCCGCTTGAAAACGCTATCATAGATTCGCATAAAGATGAGCACCGTCTGGCGCGGTCAATTAATTATTGCAGAAAACGATTGAATGAGCTGGGAAAAGTGTCTGAGGCTAATGAGGTTAAAAGATTTTTGTTCAAACCAGATAATAACTATAAAATTACGTATGCGGCGGCAGGAATCAGCAGCCGTCAAGATGTTGACGACGTGATAGAATTAAGCGTTGCCGGTGAGGAATTAGAAATCAGAAATGGCGAAGAGATATTTTACATCCATGGAGAACGGCTTATGGAGTTGACTCACAATATCTATGAGAGGTGCAGAAAATGATTTTCGGCAAGAATGCAGAGCAGATGTTGAAATATCAAAAAGCAAAGGCAAAGCTCGTGGAATATCATGTCCCGGTAAATGAATATCCCGGATTTACAATGAATTCAAACGAATTATCATATCCAACTACATATATATTGTCACGATATTCGGAGTGTGTTATAGAAGAAAATCAACGTGAATTAGATGAACTTGAGCCATTTTTGCGTTCGGCTGCACAGTATTATGATGCTGCATTTAATTCAGAAGATCGTAAAATTTATGATGTTGACTTTCTGATGTCAGGAGCATCTGCCTATTTTTTGAATAATGATTTCGGAAGCGCGAAAGTACTTGCAGAAAAAGCAAATACAATATTAGAAAATAATATGGACTCTAATCCGCAAACTCTTTTGCTAAATATATACAATTATCTGTTAGATGGAGTATCTTTGCCGTTTTTAAAAGGTAATAGTATTTTTGTGGAGATTAATAAGTATTTCCGTGACTATTTTGAAAAAGGGCAAAATCAGGAAGCATTAAAAAGAAAGTTATTCGAGTACAGAGGCGTAATTTATGGTGCTGCGGATCCGGATGACGTTTTTTATGTAGATATATTATTGGCAGTTATTTTTATAGCCTGCCGGAATTCATCCTGGGAACTTCTGCCCCGGTGTTCAGATATTATAATGGAAGATTGGACAAGTTATTTATATAAAACGTCATCTATAAAAATGTTATGGCCTGCGCAGCGTCTGATTGCAGAGAAAGGTATATTGCGAGGAGAGAATGCAATTGTTCAGCTTCCAACAGGAGTTGGCAAGACAAAAAGTATTGAACTGATTATAAGAGCAGCCTTTTTATCACATAGGGCACATACGGCAATTATTGTTGCACCATTAAGGGCGTTATGCAATGAGATAACAATGGATATGCATCGGTCGTTTAGTAAAGAAGTAACGATAAACCAATTTTCGGATGTGCTACAAAATGATTTTTCCAATTTGTTTTCAGATAATGATCAAAAGCAAATTTTAATATGTACTCCGGAAAAGTTAAGCTATATTTTGCACCATGATACTAACTTTTTGAATTTAATTGATTTGTTTATTTTTGATGAAGGACATATGTTTGACGATGGCAGCCGTGGAATTGCATATGAGCTGTTAGTAACGCATATTCGACAGCATCTGTCAAATAAGCAGCAATTTGTTCTTCTTTCTGCAGTATTGTCGAATTCAGAAAAAATACAAAAGTGGTTGTTCGCAGATAATGGGGTCCTGGCTTCTGATCCGAAGATTGTTTCAACGCCTAAGTCAGTGGGTTTTACATCGAATCAAAAGAATATATATTTTTTTACGGATGATAAAAGTGAAGAAGATTATTTTATCCCGCGCGTGATTAAGATTCAAAAATTGAAAAACCTTCCAAGAGAAAGGAAAGAACACCTTTTCCCGGATTTGACTTCTCGGTTGCTGAGTTCATCAATAGATATTGCAATATATAATGCACTCAAATTATGCTCAAATGGTGGAGGGGCAATTTATATAGCTCAACAGCGTTCGATGAAAACAGTATTTGAAAGACTATTAGATTTGAATAAAAGAGAGTATGATTTGGACGATTTAAAAAACAATTCTGATGCTTTGGAATTAGAAAAAATAAAATCGTTTATTGAACAATATTATGGGGCGGATCATTATTATACGAAAGCTGCGCAGCTTGGCGTACTGCCTCATTCATCTAATATTCAAAATGGAGTAAAACTTGTCGCTGAATATGCAATAAAGAAAAAACATGTAGCGTGTGTTGTGTGTACTTCTACATTAGCACAAGGTGTAAATATTCCAATTAAATATTTATTAGTTACGAGTATGAGAGTTGGGCAGAAAATGATGAAAGTGCGTAATTTTCAAAATTTGATTGGACGAACAGCACGATCAGGAATATACACAGAGGGCAGCATTATCATTACGGATACAAAAATTTATGACGAGCGAAGAAATTGGAAAGGCAAACATACTTGGAACGAATGTATTAAGATGTTTGATCCTCAGTCGGCAGAACCTTGTAGTAGTTCTATTCTTTCGTTGGTTCAAGATATGAAAATAGATTACAAATATGTTGTAAGAGGGAAAAAATTTATTGAAGCTGTTATAAATCATCTGGACGAGAAGGAGAGCCTTGAAAGATATGCGAAAGAATTAGTGGAAGAATATTTAAGGAAAAAACCTGATGGAACGCAGAATATTGTTAAACAAGTACAATGGCGTCAGGAAATACTGGATTGTATTGAAAATTATCTGTGTTTAGTGTATTCCGATGAGAATATAGACAAAGATAAAGAAAGCGTGGCTGTTGATATTTGTATCAACACGTTGGCCTATGCTTTAGCGACAGATGAAGAAAAGGAATTATTGCAGAAAGTTTTTCTGAAAATCAGTGGAGTAGTACAAAAATATCCGACAGTGAAATTGCGAAGCTACGCTAATGCTATGTCCAGCATTGCGCAATCTTTAAAAATAGAACAATGGATTATTACTAACGAACTGGTAGAAAATTGTTTTTCGGAAGAAGAACTGTTAGATATGATTATTGAGTTCTATTTGGAATTAAATGATGATATGCGTTACAGAGATCAGTTTCAAGATGTATGTCAGGCATGGGTGAAAGGGAAACTTCCGTACGAGATTAGTGCTGAAAAGGAATTAGATATATCGGAAATAGATGATCTGTGCAGCAAAAGAATTTCGTATGAGTTAAATTTCTTGATTGGTAACATTTGCGATTTGATCGTAATTAATGAAGAGAATGACGAGCAAGTCGATCCAAGAAATACGCTGATGATATTACAAGAAAAAGTGAAGTATGGAGTGCCAAATATTACGGCGGTCTCTATATGTGAGAAGATATTTAATGATCGGTTGTTGGCATTAAAATTGACAGAAATATTAGATGATGAAAATATTCCTCCGGATAGAATTGTGAGAAGGTTAAAAAGAAAACAAGAAACAATATTTAGCGTTTTAGAGGAGTATCCGGTATATTTCTGTGATAGGTTAAAATTTGCATTAAGATAAAAGAAATATTTGTCTGCGAATTTACGAATACATTGCAAACAACTGACGGAGGAATGACATGAAGACAGTAAAGGTAGTGGCGGCAATCATTATACATGAGAATAAAATCTTTGCGACCCAGCGGGGATACGGAGAGTTCAAAGACGGCTGGGAATTCCCGGGTGGGAAGATCGAGCCGGGGGAGACGCCGCAGGAAGCGCTTGCGAGGGAGATTAAGGAAGAGCTGGATATTGAGATCGAAGTGAAAGATTTCCTGGAGACCGTGGAGTATGATTATCCAGAGTCTCATTTGTCCATGGATTGCTTCTTCTGTGCCATTAAGTCAGGTGAGATGGTGCTTAAAGAACATGAGGCGGCGAAGTGGCTGACAGCGGAGACACTGGATAGTGTGGATTGGCTACCGGCAGATAAGGGGCTGGTAGAAGGGATCAGGGAGTATCTGGACAATTGTCGTTGATAGAAAAATTCAGTGAAGGTCTGCCTATGGACTTGCTGAAGGGATGATAATATGTATTGTTATGTTATATTTGGAGAAAGTGCAGATAAACATACAAGGAAGTATTTATATAAATGTACAAAAAAGATGGTGGCCGGAGAAGTGGTTCTTGTTCCATCAAAAAATGCAACAAAAGTAGCTATGATACACAGCACGTTTGTCGGGATTCCGGAGGAGATCCGTATTGATCCGGGGGGAATAAAAAGTGTGATTTCAAAGAGTGACAAAAAAGTAGAGGCAAACGTGGCAAGGTCGTTTTTGCTGGCGCTGATCGATGAATATAAAGACGCAGATATTGCCAGGAAAAAATTGTGTGCTATCGTGAAGTGTTTTCTTGCTTTTTCTGAAATAAAGTTGAATGGTAATAGTCAGTGGGCACAAATTATAAATGTACAATTGCCAGAAGTGTGTTTGTGCGATACTAACGAGTCAGGTGAGTCGGATGAAAAAGAATTAAGATTTTGGAAAGAACTTAAGGATATCGAATATAAGCTCCGATACGGTTATTCTTTTTGGAATCGACCGAAAAGCAGGATTAGTTACATTAATGAAGATCCAATAGAATATACAGATGAATACATCCAAATCGAATTAGAACTTGAAAGATTAATTCGAAGTGAGATTGGTGAGGGCGGGTATAGAGGTTTTTGCCATAAATATTGGTTGACGAAGAAAAACATACTGAAAGATCGGTTTAATATAGAATGGAAAAGTCCTGCGGATTTAAATCCACAGATCTGGTTTGATTAGCTGGATACTATGATTTGTCGTGTACAGAGAAGGAGAGAAATATAATGATGGCGTCACGGATGATGGCAATTGAACGGCACAAAAGATCCGTTTGAGGAATGTTGAGGAACAGATATGGTTGATTTAATCCTGTTTCCATCCAGCTTTTTCAGTATTACAAAAGTGGATGAGGATTTACAAAATGAATACGACGCAGTGTTGGCTACCGGATTGTTTGATGTGGCTCTGTTTGGATATGACAAGTGGTTTAATGAAGATAAGCTTGTTGTCAGGGGTGCACCTGATGAAGAGCATTTAGCTGTCTATCGTGGATGGATGATGAAGCCGGAACAGTATGAGCGGTTTTATAATCTTCTTCTTGAAAAGAATATTCGATTGGTCACGAAACCGAAGCATTACAGGCTGATGCATATTTTCCCGAATGTTTATGAGTATGTTAAGGGAGATACCGCTAAGATGGAGTTATATCCATTGCATGATCAGATAGATGTGGAACGATTGAAGAAATCTTTTGACAGATTTATGGTTAAGGACTATGTGAAGTCGGTAAAAGGGACGGAGTTTCCGAGATTCTTTGATAAGAGCATTACGCAGGAGAACTTTGATCGTTGGCTGGGTGTGTTTTATAAATATCGGGGAGAACTTCTGACAGGCGGCATTTGCATTAAAGAGTTCCTTGATCTGAAGCGATATGATGAGAAGACAAATGAATATCGTGTATTCTATATCAATCATGAAATCGCCACAATATGCAGAAATTCTGGTCAGGGGAACTATACCCCGGAACCACCGAAGGAACTGATCG
>UMIY01006981.1_pt1 | contig 14328 bp, 10 predicted proteins | sample 1965921 | NCBI WGS metagenome assembly UMIY01 (sample SAMEA4836134, study PRJEB28245) | human gut metagenome | biome: gut microbiome; material: fecal sample | place: Denmark | collected 2008
GCCCCGTGCTGTGGCAGCCTCTTTTTCTATGGTTTCCCCAAGCTTGTTGTTATTCTTTCACAACGCCCTTTTTCAAGATGACGTTGGCGTACAGGGCGCGCTCGCCGGTGACAACCGCCGCGTATGTTTGGGCGCCCCGCTTGTAAAAGGTGTACTTGTCAATGGCCTCTTCCCGCAGGCCCTGCTCCTCGTGCTTGGCGCCGATGGCCCGGTAGGTGTCCCAAATCTCCGGGACATAGGGGTCGTTGGGCAGCACCGCCATAAAGGTGGTGGGGTGCTCCACGTAGCTGTCCAGGGGCATCAGCGAGAGGATGGCATCCATCAGCTCCGGGATGCCGTGGCCGTCGCAGCGGATGACGCGCTCCGGCTGGCCCAGGCGGGGGTAGTTGGCGTCGGCCAGGAGCAGCTCGTCCCCGTGGCCCATCTCCATTAAAATTTTCAAAAGCTCCGGCGGCAGAATGGCCGGGATTCCTTTCAGCATAGGTATTCCTCCTTGTGTGTTCAGCCGGGGTACTGGAAGTTCAGCCCGGCGCCTGCCTCCAGCTGGGGCAGTAGGTTCTGGGTGATGTCCTCATACCCCGCCAGGTAGCCCTGGGAGGTGAAGACAATGGGCACCATCTGGTCCTCCTCCGGCACCTGGTACGCCTCGAAAAAGGCCTGGAGGATTTCGTTGTTGCTGCCCGAGCGTGTGTTGATGCGCACCACTTGCAGGGGATAGCTCTTGCCGTCCGCCTCCACCTGCTCCGGCAGGGAGTCCATGAACTCCTCCTCTGTCTGGATGCACTCCTCGCAGGTCAGCCGGTAGAAGTAGACCACCGTGGCGCTGCCCTTTTCCAGGGGATAGTCCTCCAGCTGCTGGGCCACGGTGCGCTCCTCCAGGGGGTCGTACACGCCGCGGCCGTTTTCGAACAAGTCCTCCCCGGCGGTGAGGAACGCCTCCCGCAGCGACTCCTGGATGGAGTCGGTGCCCAGGTAGGCCTTGCCGTTGATGGTGAGGATGGGGTAGGTGAGGGAGCTGATCAGCTCCTCGGGGTAGCCCAGGCCCTCCAGCACGGTGTACATCTTGTCCGAGGCGGAAGCCTGGAACACGTTGTATGCCTGCAAATCGTAGGGGTACTTGTCCTTTACGTTCTCCAGCTGGGTGTTGAACATGTCGTAAAAATCGTTGATTTGGTCGTGGCAGGCACCGCAGGGCTCGTTGTAGAAGAAGTTGATTTCAATGCTTTCCGGCAGGGGCTCTTCCTTTTGGGCCTGGGAGCAGCCCGCCAAGGCCAGGAGGAGCAGCGCCGCCGCCAGCAGCAGGGAAAGAATCTTGCGCATGGCGGCCTCAGAATTCAGAGCCGGCCACGGTGAGGGGCTGGCCCTGGGCCAAGGTGACGGCCTTTTCCTTGCCCGCGTAGCGCAGGGTGAAGGCCTCCTGGCCGGCGGCGGTCCTGGTCAGGACGGCCTGCTCCAGCTTGCCGTCCCGGAAGTCCAGGTCCACGGTGACGCCGCCCCGGGCCCGCAGGCCCCGGATGGTGCCGGTGCCCAGCGCCTTGGGCACGGCGGGCAGCAGGTCGATGTTCCCGTCCCAGCTTTGGAGGAACAGCTCGGCAATGCCTGCGCAGGCGCCGTAGTTGGAGTCGATCTGGAAGGGCGGGTGGCCGCCGAACATATTGGGGTACGAGCCGCCCCCGGAGAGGGAGTACTGGGGCAGGCTGCCGTCAATGGGCCGCAGCTGCTTTTTCAGCACCTGGTAGGCGTGCTCCCCGTCATGGAGGTGGGCCCACAGGCTGATGCGCCAGGCCAGGGCCCAGCCGGTGCTCTCGTCGCCCCGCAGCTCCAAGGTGCGGCGGCAGGCGTTGGCCAGCTCGGGGGTGCCGTCGGTGGAAATCAAGTGGGCGGGGTACAGGGCGTACAGGTGGGAGGTGTGGCGGGGCTCGGGCTCGGCCTCCTCCAGCTCCTCGTTCCACTCCAGCAGTTCGCCCCGGGAGCCAATCTTAAACTGGGGCAGGCGCTCCAAAGCGGCGTGGACTTCCTTGGCCAGGTCGGGGTCGGTGTCCAGGATCTGGCAGCAGGCGGCCAGGTTCTCCAGGGTCTCCCGGACGATGGCCATGGTCATGGTGGTGGTCTCCGCCACGGAGCAGCGCTTGCCGTTGTAGATGAACACGTTCTCCGGGGAGGTGGAGGGGGAGAAAATCAGCTTGCCGTCGGCGTTCTCAATGAGCACGTCCAGGAAGAAGCGGCCGGCGTCCCGGATGATGGGGTAGCCCGTCTCCCGCAGGAAGTCCTTGTCCTGGGTGAACAGGTAGTGCTCAAAGGCGTGGGAGCACAGCCACCCGGCGGACAGGGGCCAGTAGGCGTAGCTGCCCGTGCCCCGGCCGTGGTTGCCCACGGGGTTGGAAAGGCCCCAGATGTCCGTGTTGTGGTGGGCCACAAAGCCCCGGGCGCCGTAGTGGGTCAAGGCGGTGTGGGCGCCGGTGACGCGCAGGGTGTCGTGGAGGAACTGGAGCAGCGGCTGGTGGAGCTCGGAAAGGTTGGCGGTCTCCACAGGCCAGTAGTTCATCTCTGTGTTGATGTTGATGGTGTAGTTGGAGCTCCACGCGGCGCGCAGGTGCTTGTTCCAAATGCCCTGGAGGTTGGTGGGCTGGGTGCCGGGCCGGGAGCCGGAGATAATCAAATAGCGGCCGTACTGGTACAGCAAGGCGTAGCGCTGGGGGTCCACGTCCTCGTTCCAGCGGGCCAGGCGCTCCACGGTGGGCACCTCGTCCTCGTCGGGGCCAAGGTTCATGGAGACCCTGTCGAAGTAGGACTTGTAGTCCTCCATGTGGCGCTGGCGCAGGGCTTCAAAGCTCTGGGCAGCGGCGGCGTTTAGGTCCTTCAGGCACAGCTCCTTGTAGGGCTTGCCGTCCAGGTAGGGCTGGCGGAAGGGCCCGTTAAAGCTGGTCTGGGCCGCCACCAGCAAGGTGACGCTGTCCGCGCCGGTGATTTCCAAAGCGTCCTCCCAGGGGTGGATGGTGCCGCCCTGGGCCTGGGCCTCCAGGATGGCGCAGAAGCGCATGCCCTTCTTCTGGGGGTTCTCCTCATAGACGATGGGGTTGGGCGTTTCCCCCAGGTAGGAGGGGTCCACCTGGGAGGGGGCCACGCCGTCCAGCACCAGGCGGCCGTCCTCAATGGTGCAGGAGGAACGCAGGCGGCAGTCGAACCGCGCCTTCAAGGTGATGGAGCCGGGCTTGTCCGCCTGGATGCGCAGCACAATAGCCTGGTCCGGGGCGGAGACAAAGGCCTCCCGGGTGTAGGTGGTGCCCCCGATGGTGTAGGTCAGCCGGGAGATGGCGTCCTCCAGCGAGAGGCTGCGGCGGTAGTTCTCCACATCGCCCTGGGGGTGCTCCAGCTCCAGCTTCAAGTCGGCCAGGGGCAGGTAGCTCTGGGTGTAGTCGCTGAGGAACATGTCCTCCAGCAGCTCCTGGGCCTCGGAGTACTTCTTCTCCCGGGCCAGCTGCTGGGCCTGCTTGTAATACTCCACCGCGCCGGGGATGTCCGCGCACTTGGGATAGCCGGACCACAGGGAGTCCTCGTTGAGGGACAGCGTCTCGTGGTCCACGCCGGACCACACCATGGCGCCCAGCCGGCCGTTGCCCAGGGGGAGGGCCTCCTCCCAGTAGGTGGCGGGCTTTTGATACCACAATTGCAGCATGATAGAACAACTCCTTAAAAAAGAAATCTACTGTATAGCATACAAGAATGGGCCGGCCTTCGCAAGGCCGGTCGCCGTAAAAAAATTGTATCGATTCGGAAATAACCCTGGGGTTGCTCCTTGGAGTTGGATGAAAAAATCATAGCAGATAGAGCGGTTTGTGTCAATATAAAATGATTGTTTTTGTTTCTTTTAACGGGCGTCTTTGCGAAAAAAAGCAAGATATGCGGGATAAGAAAGGGGATGACCTATGAATCTCAAAGATTTTTAGCGAGAAAAATTGAAACGTTTTGATAAAATAGCGTGATGCGGGCATGCCTTTGCTTTTTTGTGCGGGACTTGCAAAAGAAAGTGCGGTTCAGGCGAAAAATGTCCCTTGCATCTTCCCCATATTCCCTTATAATGGAGGTGCGGCCCCGTGAGAGGGAATTCCGGCGCCCGGAGGGAACGCCGGGCCTTTTGAATGGACGCCGCGTTTAACGTATCAGAATAGGGGCCTTGCGCGCCCCACACTGGGAAGGAGAGTTTTCATGGAACTTTGTACCGAGATGAAGCTGGTGGGCGATACCTACGGCTCGGGGTTTGGCTGCGGTCTCACCCTTACGGGCAGCGCCACCATCAGGGGTTTTGAAAAGGTGGGGGAGGACCTGTCCTCCCTCCGCTATGAGAATGGCAAGGGGTTGGCCTTGACAGTCCACAAGCGCCAGGAGCAGGACGCCCTGCGGGTGTGGACGGAGTTTTCCAACCACAGCGGGGAGGCTGTCACCTTGGAGATGCTGGCCTCCTTCGCGCTGCAGGACGTGGAGGCGGACGCCATCTACCGCCTGCAGTCCTTCTGGAGCGCCGAGGGCAAGCTGCGCCGGGAGACCGTGTACGATTTGCACCTGGAGCCCTCTTGGAGCGGCCACGGCGTGCGGGCCGAGCGCTTTGGCACTGTGGGCTCCATGCCGGTGCGCAAGTATTTCCCCTTCCTGGCCTTGGAGGACAGCCGCACCGGCCACGTCACCGCCGTACAGCTCTATGTGGGCGCCTCCTGGCAGATGGAGGTTTCCTGCCGGGAGAAGAGCGGGCGCCTCACCGTAACCGGCGGCCTGGCCGATAGGGAGTTCGGCCACTGGACCCGCACCGTGGCGCCGGGGGAGAGCTTCACCACGCCCCAGGCTGTCATCGCCCAGGGGGAGGACCTGTACCAGGCCTGCGCCCGGCTGGTGGCCGCCCAGCATCCGGCCATCTCCCCGGTGGACGACCACATGGGCATCCTTTTCAACGAGTACTGCACCACCTGGGGCAACCCCAACCTGGAAAACCTCAAGGCCATTGCCGACAGGCTGGAGGGCAAGGGCATCCAGTTCTTTGTCATCGACTGCGGCTGGTACGGCCAGGGGGCCGAGTGGCCCCTGAGCGTGGGCGACTGGGACGTGAACACCCAGCGCCTCCCCGGCGGCCTGCGAGAGGCGGCGGACTACATCCGTTCCAAAGGGATGGTGCCCGGCCTGTGGTTCGAGATGGAATCCGTGGGCCCCAAGAGCCGCCACTACAACGACCCCACCCACCTGGTGAAAAAGGACGGCGTGCCCCTCACCGTGGGCGGCCGGCGCTTCTGGGACATGGAGGACCCCTGGGTGGTGGATTACCTCACCGAAAAGGTCATCGGCCAGCTGAAGGCCGGGGGCTTTGGCTACCTCAAGGTGGACTACAACGAGACCATGGGCCTGGGCGTGGACGGCGGCCACAGCCTGGGGGACGGCCTCCAGCGGAAGGTGGCGGCCTCCCAGCGGTTCTTCCAGAAAATCCGGGAGGAGATTCCCGGCATTGTCATGGAGAACTGCTCCAGCGGCGGCCACCGGCTGAGCCCCGCCTTTATGGAGCTGGTGAGCCAGGCCAGCTTCTCCGATGCCCACGAGACCACCTCCATCCCCATCATCGCGGCCAACCTCCACCGGGCCATTAAGCCGGAGCAGAGCCAGATTTGGGCGGTGCTCCGCGTGGAGGACAGCGACGCCCGGCTGCACTACTCCCTGGCCGCCACGCTGCTGGGCCGCATGTGCCTCAGCGGGGACATCCACGGCCTGTCTCAGCACCAGTGGGACATTGTGGAGGAGGGCATGGACTTCTACCGCAAAGCCGCGGAGATTATCCAGAAGGGCGTCACCGTCCTCCACCAGTGCGAGCCCCAAAGCTACAACCATCCCCAGGGCAGCCAGCTGGTGCTGCGGGAACTGGACAAGCAGGGCCTGGCGGTGTACCACCGGTTTGAGAACTCCCCCCAGGGCCTGCCCGCTCTGCCGGAGGGCTGTAAGATAGTGGCCACCTTTGGCCAGGCGGACAGGGACTTCAGCGCCCAGGCCTGGCTCTATGAGAAAGGGTAAAAGGAGAAAAAGCTATGGCAAGAGAACAGATTTTGTGGAACAAGGGGTGGAAATTCCGCCACGGGGATTTTCCCGCGGCAGCCGCCCCTGCCTTTGACGACAGCGCCTGGGCGGACATCTGCCTGCCCCACTCCTTTGGCATCCCCTACTTTATGGAGGGCCAGTTCTATGTGGGCTACGGCTGCTACCGGAAGTCCCTTTTCCTGCCCCAGGCCTGGCTTGGCAAGCGGGTGGCCCTGGAGTTCCAGGCGGCTTTCCAGGCGGCGGAGGTCTACGTCAACGGCCAGCTGGCCGGCAGCCACAAGGGCGGCTACACCCCCTTTGCGGTGGATATGACCGAGCTGCTGCGCCCCGGGGAGAACCTGGTGTTCGTGCGGGTGAACAACCTGTGGGATTCCCGCCAGGCGCCCCGGGCCGGGGAGCACGTGTTCAACGGCGGCATCTACCGGGACGTGAGCCTGCTTGTCACCGACCCGGTGCGGGTGGCCTGGGAGGGCATCTGGGTGACCACGCCCCAGGCCTCCCGGGAGCGGGCGCTGGTGGAGGTGCAGACCGAGGTGGAGAACCTCACCGCCCAGAAAAGGTCCTTCCGGCTTTCTTCCGTGGTGAAGTACCAGGGGGAAGCGGTGGCCCAGGCGGAGTCCCGCGGGGAAGCCGCCCCTGGGAAAAAGGAATCCGTCACCCAGCAGCTGGAGGTGCTTGCCCCCCACCTGTGGAGCCCCGAGAGCCCGGAGCTCTACACCATGGAGACCACCCTCTCGGTGGAGGGCCAGGAGCCCGAGCGCCAGGAGACAACCTTCGGCGTGCGGTGGTTCGCCTTTACGGCCAAAGAGGGCTTCTTCCTTAACGGGGAGCCCTATAAAATCCACGGGGCCAACGTCCACCAGGACCACGCGGGCTGGTCCGACGCCGTCACCCACACCGGTATTGCCCGGGATGTGAAGCTCATTAAGGACTGCGGCATGAACTTCATCCGGGGCTCCCACTACCCCCACCACACGGTGTTCGCCCAGGAGTGCGACCGCCAAGGCGTGCTGTTCTGGTCGGAGAACTGCTTCTGGGGCACAGGCGGCCCCAAGCAGGAGGGCTACTGGACCGCCAGCGCCTACCCCATCCGCCAGGAGGACGAGGCAGAGTTTGAGGAAAGCTGCCTGCGCTCTTTGGAGGAGATGATTCGCGCCAACCGGAACCATCCCAGCATCGTGGTGTGGAGCATGTGCAACGAGCCCTTCTTCACCGACGCGGGCACCTCGGAAAAGATGAAAGCCCTGCTGCAAAAGCTGGTGGCGGCCTCCCACCGGCTGGACCCCACCCGGCCCGCGGCCATTGGCGGGGCCCAGCGGGGCGGCATCGACGTGCTGGGGGATGTGGCCGGCTACAACGGCGACGGCGCCGCCATCTTCCACGACCCCGGCTTTCCCAACTTTGTGTCGGAGTACGGCAGCTCGGTCAGCGACAGGCCCGGGAACTTTGCCCCCAACTACACCGACGGCGTGGAGCAGCCCCACCCCTGGCGCTCGGGCATCTCCCTGTGGTGCGGGTTCCACCACGGGAGCATCCTTTTTGACATGGGCCACATGGGCATGATTGACTACTACCGCCTGCCCCTGGACACCTGGCACTGGTACCGGGAGAACCTGCTGGGCATCCCCCGGCCGGAGCACGCCGTGGAGGGGAGGGCCGCCCGCCTCTCCCTGACGGCCGACAGGCTGGAGCTCACCGACGACGGCACCCAGGACGTCCAGCTGGTGGTGTCCTTGCTGGGGGAGGACGGCCGCCGCATGCTGTCCCCCCAGCAGGTGCGGCTGGAGGTCGTCTCCGGCGGGGCTGTGTTCCCCACGGGCAAGGTGTACGAGATGAGCGGGGAGAAGGGCAGCCTGCTGGACGGCATGGGCGCCATAGAGCTGCGGGCCCTCTACCCCGGGGAGACGGTCATCCGGGCCCAGGCGGAGGGCGTTCCCCCAGTGGAGCTGCAGCTTCTCGTCACCGGCGACAGCCCTTGGGACGGCCGGGAGCTGGTGCCCCTGCCGGCGCCGCCCAGCGTCATGGGGCCGCCCCCGCGCCAGGCCTTGGATGAGATTGGCCTGTACCGCCCGGTGTTCGCCAGCGGCGAGGAACCCCAGTGCCCGGCGAAAAACGTCACCGACGGCCAGTGGGAAACCTGCTGGAAGCCCGCCTCCCCAGAGGCCGGCCAGTGGGTGATGGTGGACCTGGAGGGCACCAAGGACGTGGAGGGCATCCACGTGGTGTTCCGGGGGATGGTCCAGCACGCGGTGGAGGTGGCCCTCTCCCACACCCGGGAGGATTTCCGGACCATTTACAACTCCGGCGAACGCCCCGCCGTGACGGACGTCTCCCTGGACAACCTGGGCCAGCAGGCGCGGTTCATCCGGGTGCGCTTCCCCGGGGAGGCCACGCCCATCTGCAAGATAGAAGTGTTTGCCTGAGAGATGCAAAAAAGCTGCCGTGAAACCACGGCAGCTTTTTCTATGCTTACGGTTACGGTTGGGCGGGGGGAGCTTCCACCGAGCCGCCCTCTTTTAGGGAAGCGGCTAAGGTGATGGTCATGGGGGTGGCGTCCTTGCCGCCGGAGAGCTGGTCCAGCATCAGCCGGGCGGCCTGGAGGCCAATCTGCTCCAGGGGCTGGCTGACAATGGTCAGCGAGGGCCGGAACACCCGGGACAAATCCATGATGTTGTCAAAGCCCACCACGGACATCTCCCCGGGGATTTGCACCCCCCGCTCGTTTAAGGCGATGAGGGCGCCCAGCGTCAAATCGTAGTTGGTGAGGAACATGGCGGTCATGCCTGTGTTGGCTTTCAGCAGCCGCCGGGCCTGGCGGTAGCCCCCCTCCAAGGTGAGGTCGCACCGGCGCACCAGGCTCTCGTCGTACTCCACGCCGTATTCCTCCAAAGCGTCCCGGTAGCCCCGCAGGCGCATTTGGGCAGTGTGCACCTCATCCGAGCCCACCAGCACCCCAATGCGCCGGTGGCCCGCCTGGAGCAGGCGGCGCACCCCCAGCCGGGCGGCGCCCCGGTTGTCGATGAGCACGCAGCTGGCCACGCCGTTTAAATCCTCCAAGGGGCGGTCCAGCAGCAGGATAGGCACCTTCTTCTCCACTGCGGGGCGCAGGTGGCGGCTGCTGCTGCCAATGGGCACGTTGATGATGCCGTCCACCTGTTTTTTCAGCAGGAAGTCCACGGAGCTTGCCTCTTGTTCCAGGTTGTTCTGGCAGTCCGTCACAATGACGCTGTAGCCGTTTTCCTGGAGCACCCGCTCGAACACGGCGACAATCTTCATGTTGAACAAGTTGGAAATCTCCGGCAGCACCACGCCCACCGTGCGGCTCTTTTTGGATTTCAGCCCACGGGCGTATTCGTTCACGTGGTAGTCCAGCTTTTTAATGGCCGCCTCAATAGCGGCCCGGTTTTTTTCCCGCAGGTTGCCGCCGTTGAGATATTTGGAAATGGTGGCCAGGCTCAGTCCCGTTTCCCTGGCAATGTCTTTGATGGTAGCGGCCATACAGTGCCTCCTTTTTCACAGAAAAATTAGGAACGTTTCTTCCTGTATGTCAAGATAACACAGAATTGCCCCTGTGTCAAATGGAAAAAAGGCTTGACAAAACCTGGGGCTTGTGGTAGGCTGTGCTTATAAAGTAAAACGTTTTGTTTTCTGGTTTTTCCACCAGCCCGGCCCGTTGGGAGCGCTGGGGCCCCTGTGAGCCAGGAACGTTTTATCCCTAACCTAGAGGAGTGAGTATCCATGCCATTGACAACAACCGTTTCGATGCTCCGCAAGGCCCAAGAGCAGGGCTTTGCCGTGGGCGCCTTTAACGTGGAAAACATGGAGATGGCCCAGGCCATCATCAGCGCGGCCGAGGAGCTGCGCGCCCCTGTGATTTTGCAGACAACGCCCTCCACCGTGCGCTATGCCGGCACGGGGATGTACGCCGCCATGGTGGCCGCCCTGGCCCAGGAGGCCAGCGTCCCGGTGGCCATGCACCTGGACCACGGCGACAGCTTTGCCCTGTGCGCCCAGGCTTTGCGCTCCGGCTACACCAGCGTGATGATTGACGGCAGCAAGCTGCCCCTGGAGGAGAACATCGCCTTAACATACAAAGTCAGCGAGATGTGCGCCGCCGTGGGCGTCCCCGTGGAAGGGGAGATTGGCCGTGTGGGCGGCAAGGAGGACGACTTGGAATCCGACGGCGGCTACACCATCCCCGAGGAGGCCGTGCGCTTTGAGAAGGAGAGCGGCCTGTTCAGCATGGCGGTGGGCGTGGGCACGGCCCACGGCTTCTACAAGGAGAAGCCCCAGCTGAACAAGGAGCTGATTACCACCCTGCGGGGGATGCTCCAGGCGCCTATGGTGCTCCACGGGGCTTCCGGCCTCTCCGACGAGGATGTGAAGGACTGCATCCGCCGGGGCATCTGCAAGGTAAACTTCGCCACCGAGCTGCGGGCCGCCTACACCGAGGGCGTCAAGGCCGTGCTGGCGGAAAACCCCAAGACCTTCGACCCCAAGGCCTACGGCAAAGAGGCCCGCCAGCGGGTGAAAGCCTTGGTGATGGAGCGCATGCTGGTGTGCGGCTGCGACGGGAAGGCCTGACTATGAAAACCGCGTTATTAGGCATTGACGTGGGCACCTCCGCCTGCAAGGTGGCTGCCTTCGACTTGGAGGGCCACGTGCTGGCCCAGGCCGCCGAAAGCTACCCGGTGCTCTACCCCCAGCCGGGCTGGGCGGAGCAGGACCCACAGCAGTGGTGGGAGGCCGTGTGCAAGGCCCTCCGGCGGCTGTGGGAGAGCGGCGCCGTGGCCCCCGGCGAGGTGGCAGGCGTGGGCATCGACGGCCAAAGCTGGAGCGCCATCCCCCTGGATAAGGAGGGCCGGGCCTTGTGCAACACCCCCATCTGGATGGACACCCGGGCGGGCTCCCTCTGCCAAGAACTGGAGGCCCGTGTGGGCGGCGAGAAGATTTTCGCCTGCAGCGGCAACCCCTTGTCCGCCTCGTACACTTTGCCCAAGGTGCTGTGGTACAAGGAGCACCTGCCCCAGGTCTATGAAAAGGCGGAGAAGGTGCTCCAGTCCAACGGCTATTTGGCCTTCCGCCTGACAGGGGCCGTCACCCAGGACAAGAGCCAGGGCTATGGCTGGGCCTGCTACAATGTGGCCCGGAACCAGTGGGACATCCCCCTGTGCCAGGAGCTGGGCGTAAAGCCCTCTTTGCTGCCGGAGATCGTCTCCTGCAGCCAGGTGGTGGGGGGCGTCACGCCCCAGGCGGCCCAGGAGACGGGCCTGCTGGAGGGCACCCCTGTGGTGGCCGGCGGCTTGGACGCTGCCTGCGGCACCTTGGGGGCGGGGGCCATCCACCCCGGGGAGACCCAGGAGCAGGGCGGCCAGGCAGGGGGCATGAGCCTCTGCGTGGACAGCGCCCAGGCCGACCCCCGGCTGATTCTCAGCGCCCACGTGGTGGAGGGCCTGTGGCTCCTCCAAGGGGGCACGGTGGGGGGCGGCGGCGCCTTGAACTGGTTCGAGCGGGAGTTCGCCGCCGCCGAGCGCGCCGCAGCCCAGGAGCAGGGCGGCAGCTCCTTCCAGCAGCTGGACCGGGAAGCGGAAGCCGTCCCTCCAGGCTGCCAGGGGTTGGTGTTCCTGCCCTACCTGGCTGGGGAGCGCAGCCCCCTGTGGGACATCCACGCCAAGGGCGTGTACTACGGCATCGACTTCTCCAAGACGCGGGCCCACTTTGCCCGGGCATGCATGGAGGGCGTGGCCTACTCCCTGCGGCACAACCTGGAGGTGGCCCAGGAGGCCGGGGCCTCCGCCGGGACGCTGCGGGCCATGGGCGGCGCCGCCAACAGCCGCCTGTGGACCCAGATAAAGGCGGACATCACCGGCAAGGCCATCCAGGTGCCCGCCTCGGACGCCGCCACCTCCCTGGGCGCGGCCCTTTTGGCCGGGGTGGGCGTGGGCGCCTACCGGGACTTCGACCAGGCGGTGGCCGCCACGGTGCGCGTCACCCGGGAGCACACCCCCAACCCAGAACACCGGCAAGCTTACGAACAGGGCTACCGGCTGTACCGGCAGCTCTACGAGGATTTAAAAGATACCATGCGTAAGGAGGCACTCTAACAATGAAAGCAGCAGTTTTGCACGGCAACGAGGATATCCGCTACGAGGAGTTCCCCACCCCAGAGACATTGCCCGGCACGGTGAAGGTACGGGTGCGGGCCACAGGCATCTGCGGCAGCGACGTGCCCCGGGTGCTCCACCATGGGGCCCACTTCTACCCGGTGGTGCTGGGCCACGAGTTTTCCGGCGACGTGGTGGAGGTAGGCGAGGGCGTCACCTCCGTCCAGGTGGGGGACACCGTCTCCGGCGCGCCCTTGCTCCCCTGCATGAAGTGTGACGACTGCCAGCAGGGCAACTTCTCCCTGTGCAAGCATTACAGCTTCATCGGCAGCCGCCAGCAGGGCAGCTTTGCCGAGTACGTGGTGATGCCCGCGCAGAACGCCATCCAGTACGACCCCTCCATCCCCTACGAGCAGGCCGCCATGTTCGAGCCCTCCACCGTGGCCCTCCACGGGCTGCTGTGCAACGGCTACCAGGGCGGCGGCTACGTGGCCATTTTGGGCTGCGGCACCATTGGCATTTTCACCTTGCAGTGGGCCAAGATTTTCGGCAGCAAGAAGATTGTGGCCTTTGACATCGACGAGGGCCGCCTGGCCCTGGCCAAGCGCATGGGCGCCGATGAGGCCATCAACACCGGGGAAGAGGGCTACATGGAGCGGGCCAAGGCCCTCACCGGCGGCCACGGCTTCGACTATGTCTTCGAGGCGGCGGGCAACCCCGTCACCATGCACATGGCCTTTGAGGCCGCCGCCAACAAGGCACGGGTGTGCTTCATCGGCACCCCTCACAAGGACATGAGCTTTACCCCCGCCCAGTGGGAGCTGATGAACCGCAAGGAGTTCCTCCTCACCGGTAGCTGGATGAGCTACTCCGCGCCCTTCCCCGGCAAGGAGTGGACCCTCACCGCCCACTACTTCGCCACGGGCCAGCTGAAGTTCGACCCCGCCTTCATCTACAAGACCTACCCCATGTCCCAGGCGGCGGAGGCCTTTGCCGAGTTTTACCACCCCGAGCAGGTCCACGGTAAGATTATGCTCGTCAACCCGTGAGGCCCGCCATGATTTTAACCGTTACTTTAAACGCTTCCATCGACAAGCTGTACCTGGTGGAAAAGCTGGCCCCCTACAGCGTCAGCCGGGTGCAGGAGGTGGTGAACACCGCCGGGGGCAAGGGGCTCAATGTCTCCCGGGTGGCCGCCTTGGCGGGCGGGCACGTCACCGCCATGGGCTTTGTGGGCGGCTATAACGGCCAGCTCTTCCAAAGCCTGATTACCACCCCGGGCATCGCCCCGGCCTTTACCCAGGTGCAGGGGGAGACCCGCTGTTGCATCAACGTCCGGGACAGGGAGACAAACCAGAGCACCGAGTTCCTGGAGCCTGGCAACCCCGTCTCCCAAGGGGAGCTGGAGCGCTTCCTGGCGGACTACCAAAGCCAGCTGGGGCAGGCGGAAGTGGTGGCCATTTCCGGCAGCATGCCCAAGGGCGTGCCGGGGGACTTCTACGCCACCTTGTGCCGCCTGGCCAAGGCGCAGGGCAAGAAAGTGATTGTGGATTCCAGCGGCAGCGCCCTGCGGGAAGCTTTGCCCGGCGGCCCGGATTTGGTCAAGCCCAACGACGAGGAGCTGTGCCAGCTCACAGGCCAGGACACCTCCACCGTGGAAGGATGCATCCAGGCGGCCCAAAGCCTGCGGGCGCTGGGCGCCGGGGCCGTGGCTGTGTCCCGGGGGAAGGACGGCGTGCTGGTGGTCTCCCTCCAGGGGGTGTACCAGGGCCGGCCGCCCCGCATCCAGGTGGTGAACACCGTGGGCTGCGGGGACAGCATGGTGGCAGGCTTCGCCACGGGCTTTGCCCAGGGCTGGGAGCTGCCCCAGGCCATCCGCTACGCCGTGGCCATCTCCGCGGCAAACGCACTGACAAAAGAAACCGGCTGCTTCCAACCGGAGGACCTGGAGCGCTTGCTGCCCCAGGTCACGGTGGAACAGCTGGAGCACTAAAAAATCTACCAGAGAAAGAAGGAAATTCCATGGCATGGATTGACCCCAAGAAAGTACCCAAGCGCACTTTGTTGAACGGCCAGCAAATCCCCTGCATCGGCATGGGCACCTTTGGCTCGGACCGCTTCACCGCCGAGCAGATTTCCGCCGCTGTGGCGGGCG
>UMIY01021903.1_pt1 | contig 14295 bp, 17 predicted proteins | sample 1965921 | NCBI WGS metagenome assembly UMIY01 (sample SAMEA4836134, study PRJEB28245) | human gut metagenome | biome: gut microbiome; material: fecal sample | place: Denmark | collected 2008
TATAATTTTTGGGATGAAAAAAATATTTAATATAATAAATAGTTTTTATAAAAATTTTTGACCCAAAGGCTCAGAATTTTTTGCACAATTAATCCAAGCAGTCTTTGGGTCTTCTTTATTCTTTATTATTTATTTTTATTTCAAAAAATTACATTTTTGAGAACATTTGGTCAGCCCACCATTCTTCCTTGTAAATGTCATACTGACCTGCAACTTGTTCTAGTTGGAAGTTTTCCCAATATTCAAGTTCATCGTAAAGTTTCTTTGCATTGGCATCTGTAGATTTTTCCTTAGCCTTAGCATAGAAAGCTATGGAAGAATTTTTGATGTCTTTAGCTATTGCAAATACATTAAGTGCAAGTCTTGCCTTTTCTGGGTCAACCTTGCCCCAATCGTAATCTTCTCTCTTAGTAAGTTTTGCCTTGATCTTGTCGGCAAGAGAAGTCTCGTCTTTTGATTTTAATGTTTCCTTAAGTCCCTTTAGGTAAGAGATGTGTTCTTCTGATTGATGAGAAAGTGATGCGAAGATTTCTCCTGCATCGTCGCCCTTTAACATTTCAGCAGCCTTGTCGCAGAACTTGATAGATTCGCTTTCAATGGAAAGTGCTTCTTCAACAATTGACATTTCGTTGTCGAAAATCTTTTGGTCATCTTCTTCAGAATATTTTTTAATAGTCTTTAGGTATTCGATGTTTTCAAGATCTGTTCCGCTAAGTTCAACACTTGCTGCAGTTTGTCTTGAGTAGTGGCTCTTAACCTCAGAATTTGTCTTTTCTGGAAGGATTTGACAAACTCCGCCCACGCAGCCTGCTCCCTTTATTGCTTCTTGTCCAGTCGCTATTGCCTTTTCATTTATTGGAAGTAGTTTTTTCTTTGAGTCGCCATAAACTTTTGTGAAGGCCTTTATAACTGATTCAACTTTTACAGTTTCAGTTACTTGCAAAAAGGCTCCAAGCATTACCATGTTGGCAACTTTTGCATTTCCTAGTTCATTTGCCAAGTCATTTACTGGAATAGAAAACACATTAATGTCATCTCTTGTTGGTGCTTTTTTAACAAGGGAAGAGTTTATGAATAAATTTCCGCCAGGTGCAACATATTGTTCAAATTTTTCTAGTGATGGTTCGTTCATAACTACTACATCTGTTGCTTGTGAAATTACTGGAGAGCCAACAGGTTCATCAGAAACTACAACTGAGCAGTTTGCAGAACCTCCACGCATTTCTGGTCCATAACTTGGTAGCCAAGAAACAAATTTATTTTCAAGCATTCCTGAATAAGTTATAAGTTGACCCATTGCCATAATACCTTGTCCGCCAAAGCCAGCAGCAATAATATCTCTAGTAGCCATTATTCACCCCTCCTAAAATTACCAAGTGGATAGTATGGAATCATATTATCTCTAAGCCATGCAAGTGCATCTGCAGGAGGAAGTCCCCAGTTTGTTGGGCAAGATGATAAAACTTCTACAATTCCAAAGCCCTTGCCTTCAAGTTGATATTTGAAACATTCTTTAATTGCTTTCTTTGCCTTTCTAATATTTGCTGGAGTGTCAACTGAAACTCTTTCAACAAATTTTGCTCCGTCAATAGTAGCAAGCATTTCAGAAACTCTAATTGGCTTACCACACCAAGCTTCGTCTCTTCCGTAAGGAGAAGTTGTTGTAACTTGACCAATTAATGTTGTTGGTGCCATTTGTCCACCAGTCATACCATAAATTGCATTGTTGACGAAAATTGTTGAAATATTTTCTCCTCTGTGAGCTGCTTGAACAATTTCTGCAGTACCAATAGAAGCCAAGTCGCCATCGCCTTGGTATGTGAATACTAAGTTGTCTGGATGAACTCTCTTTATGCCTGTTGCAACAGCAGGGGCTCTACCGTGAGCTGCTTCGTGCATGTCGCAGTTAAAATATTTGTAAGCAAGAACTGCACAACCAACTGGTGCAACTCCAATTGCATCGTCTAAAACTCCTAGTTCAACTAAGGATTCTGCCACTAATTTGTGGATAACTCCGTGAGTACATCCTGGACAATAGTGAGTTTCATTTCTAGTCAAACCATCTGAATATTTATATAAAACTTGTTCATTAGTTTTTTCCATTATTTGAGACCTCCTAAAACTTCAAGAGCAGCTTCTTTAATTTCTTCCACATTTGGAATTACGCCGCCTTGTCTTCCAAAGAAGTGAACCTTTTGTCTACCTTCAACTGCAATTTTGACATCGTCAGTCATTTGTCCTTGGTTCATTTCGCAAACTAAAATGTCTTTGCAAGATGGGTTTATGCCCTTGAAGGCTTCATAAGGATATGGCCAGCAAGTTATTGGACGGATAAGACCAACTTTGTGACCTTCTTTTCTTAATTGTTCGATTGCACTCTTTGCAATTCTAGCAGTAGTTCCATAGGCACTGATAACTAAATCAGCATCTTCAATTCCATCAACTTCTACTCTAATTTCATTTTCAGTAACTTGTCTATATTTTTCAATTAAGTGCTTGTTGTGTTCTTCAAGTTCATCAGCAGAAAGATAAATTGAGTTTATAATATTTCTTTCGCCATGATTCTTTCCCTTACCTCTTGTTGCCCAAGTTTTTTCAGGAAGATCCATTTTTTCTTGCATACCAAATTCAACTGGTTCCATCATTTGTCCAAGTACACCGTCACTCATGATGACAACAGGATTCCTGTACTTGTCAGCTAGGTCAAATCCAAGTTCAATTAAATTTACAAGTTCTTGCACAGAAGATGGTGCCAAAGTAATTGTTCTGTAGTCCCCATTTCCGCCGCCTCTTGTTGATTGGAAATAATCAGTTTGAGAAGGTTGAATTGATCCAAGCCCTGGACCACCTCTCATCATATTTACAATTACACAAGGAAGTTCTGCCCCTGCCATATAAGAAATACCTTCTTGCATTAGTGAAACTCCAGGAGAAGAAGATGAAGTCATAACTCTTGCTCCAGCTCCTGCTGCTCCGTAAAGCATATTTATAGCTGCAACTTCAGATTCAGCTTGTAAAAAACATCCGTCAACCTTTGGAAGTTCCCTTGATAAGTATTCAGGAATTTCAGATTGAGGAGTAATAGGATAACCGAAAAAATATTTGCAACCAGCTTCAATAGCTGCTGCACCAACTGCTTCGTTTCCCTTCATAAGTACCTTTGTCATGTAAACACCCCTTAAGAAATTTTATAAACTGTAATAATTGAATCAGGACAAGTTATTGCACAGTTTTGGCAAGCAATACAATCCTCTGGTCTCTTTGCCATTGCAGGTGCATAACCCTTCTTGTTAATGGTATCCATGTCGATTTCAATTACATCTTTTGGACATACAGTTACACATAGTCCACATCCCTTACATCTGTCGCTTTCAAACTCAACTCTTCCTTTAGCCATTATTTACCTCCTATAACATCCAATCTTCTCTAAAATATAAGTCTATGGGAAAAACTTCTGCTCCCAAATTTAAAGCTCTAACATCACTCTCTATACTTCTTAGGCAGACTGCATAGACATAGGGAAGATTTAGCTTATCTGAAACCTCTCTTGCAAGCTCATCGCCATACAAAATATCATCTGCTGTAGTTTCCTTCAAAAAATGAGTAGTGTTAATTATTCCCGTCACTTTGCTTTGTGAATGACCTTCCACTTGTCCAATAAAATCTCTAACAGACTTAAAGTCCTTAGTCTCTGGTCTATTTCTATTGATGACAAAGTAGTGGTCATAGCCTTCTCTATTTAAAATATCTCTATATCTGCCAAGAGAAAGTGATCCCTTTGGATTACCGCCAACATCTAATACAGCTCTATAATTTTTATTTTCAAGTGGTTTTAAAATTGATGCATCAACTGCTGGTATATCTAAGGCGTTTTTATCACGCATATTAGATGAAAATGATTCCACGCCGCAGTCACTTAAAAAATCCATCTTCTCTCTAATTCTAAAATATGTATTTATAATGTCCAAATCAACTGCTGCAACTTTTTCAAAATACTTTCTAAGATATAGGGCATAATTTATTGAAAATTCAGTTTTTCCACTACCAAAGTGTCCTGTAATAATTTTTATTCTATTGCCTTTTTCTACTTCAGTAAACATTTTGCCTCCCTTCTAAAATACCAACTATATTATACATCAATTGAAAACTTTTGAAAACAATTGCAGCTTTATTTTAAATTAATTATTTTTATTTATTTAATTTTTGACTGGGTATTTTTTATTACCTGCAACAAATTTTTTTATGAAATTTGCTATTTTACACAAGCAAAAATTTTCACAAATTTACTATATTTTTTTCTTATTTTATATTTTTCCATTTGGAAAAGTTTTTCTCTCGTAAATATTTTTTACATGATAAGTTATAAAATTAAATGCATCACAAATAAAAACTCATAAAATTTGACTATTTATTTGACTATTTATTTGAAAAGATATATATTATTAGCAGATGAACTTATCGAGTGCTAACAATTTTTAAAATAATAAATTTGAAGAAAGGTGATTAAATGAAAAATAAAAAATACAACGCTGAAACCGAAAGATTAATGGATTTAATGATTAATTCCATTTACACAAATAAAGAAATCTTTTTGCGTGAGTTGATTTCAAACGCATCAGATGCCATGGACAAGATGTACTACATTGCCCTAAATGACGATAAGGTAAAATTCAATCACGAAGATTATTATGTCAGAATTAGACCGGACAAAGATAAGAGAACAATTACCATTGAAGACAATGGAATTGGCATGACTGAAGATGAACTGGTAGCTAACTTGGGCACAATAGCCAAGTCCGGCTCTCTTGATTTTAAAAACTCAAGCGAAAAAAATGAAGGCCACGAAATAATTGGACAATTTGGTGTTGGTTTCTATTCTGCCTTTATGGTTGCAGATGAAATTACTGTCCTAACAAGGTCCTATAAGGAAGATGGCGCTCATCTTTGGAAATCAAAGGGTGCAAAAGGCTACACAATTTCTGATGGAGAAAAGGAAAGTCACGGCACAATAATTACTCTCCACTTAAAGGAAAATACTAAGGACGAAAATTACGACAAGTACCTTGACGAATACCAAATAAGAGAACTTGTCTGCCACTACTCCAACTACATCTCCTACCCAATAAAAATGGAAGTGGAAAAGAAAAGACAAGCAGCTGACTCCACAGAAGAGGATCCAAAATTTGAATCTTACAGAGAAGATGATGTCCTTAACTCATCTGTTCCTATGTGGAGAAAAAATAAAAACGAATTAAAGGATGAGGACTACAACAACTTCTTTAGACAAAGACACTTTGGCTTTGAAGATCCCCTTGCCCACCTTCACATCAGTGTGGAAGGGATGATTTCCTTTAAGGCAATCTTATACATTCCTTCAAGAAGACCCTTTGACTTCTTGAACCCTGATAGGAAGGGCGGACTTGAACTTTACTCCAACGGAGTTCTCATTATGGAAAAATGCGAAGACCTTCTTCCAGATTACTTGAACTTCGTCAAAGGTGTAGTTGATTCAGAAGACATTTCACTTAATATATCTCGTGAAATGCTACAAAAAACTCGTGAATTACAACTTATAAAGAAAAACATTGAAAAGAAAATCCTAGATGAACTTGCAAAAATTCTTAAAAATGACAGAGAAAAATATGCTGAGTTTTTCAAAAACTTTGGCGTAAGTTTAAAATCTGGTGCCTACGAAAACTTTGGTGCAGACAAGGACAAGTTAAATGACTTATTTATCTATAACACAACAAAAAGAGAAAATGTGACATTTAATGAGTATAGAAAGAACATGGGACCAGACCAAGACAATATTTATTATGCAAATGGTTTGTCTCTTGAAAGCATTAAGGAACTTCCACAAATAAAACACTTTATAGAAGAAGACCTTGAAGTCCTTGCCCTAACCGACCCAATAGACGAATTTGTTATCAAAATGCTTGATGAGTACGATGAAAAGAAATTCAAGTCAATTTCTGAAACAGAAGTAAAAGAAGAAGACGAAAAAAATCTTGGCGACTATGTAAAGAAGATGAAGGACCTTTTAGCTGGCGAAGTTTCATCAATAAAGGAAAATCCAAATCTAAAAGATGACGCAGCTTATCTATCAAGCAAGGGCGAAATCTCCATAGAAATGGAAAAGACCCTTAGCCACATGCCAAACAATGAAGGCTTTAAGGCAGACAAAGTTTTGGAAATAAATCCAAACCACCCTGCTGTTAAAAAATTAAAGGACATGGACAAGGACTCAGAAGAATTTAAAACCTACACAGAATTACTTTACGATGGTGCAAGACTTGTGGCAGGTCTCGATATAAAAGACCCAATCTCCTACGCAAGAAATGTATCAAAGTTGATGTAAAAGATTTTATAAATTTAAGGCAAATCATCTGCTTAAAAAATTAGAACTTTAAATAAGATTTATCAAGAAAGCTCACAAACTCGTGGGCTTTTTTTGTATATCAGGCCATATTAATTCCCTGTTTTCCATAAGCTAATTTAAAAAATTTTTAGGTGATGTTGCAGAGTAGAATCATCTATTCTGCGACATCACCCTTTTAATTTAAACATAAGTTTCACACTCATCACTATTACTACCTCCCTCAAAACTAAAAGATCTAATAACTCAAAAAATTGACTTTTAACTTTGATTAAGTTAAAATAAAATAAATTAAGTTAAATTAGGAGGGAAGTAAATATGCATAAAAATATATTTGGAATTTCTGTAAAATATGAAGAATGGGAACATCAAAATTATTTACCAGTATATATTATGGATAGTTATGATGTTTATCAAGCAAGCATTGGAAACACACGTTGTATAATACTTAAACCATTAGAAGAACTTGTAACGCTACCCGCCTTAACAAAACAAATAAAAAAAATACAAACAATTGACAATGTACCAGTTGTTCTCGAATTTGAAACAGTGACAAGTTATCGTAAAAAAAGTCTTATAAAGAATAACATACCGTTTATTACCAATAAACAATTATACCTACCTTTTATTGGAGCAATGCTTATGGATGAAGAAGAAACTCAAAAACTACCAAAAAAATTTGTTTATTCAACACAACAATTATTCCTATTTTATCTATATAATAATAAAAAAAGAATGTACATTTCAGAAGCTAAAAGGTATCTTCCATATACGGCAATGACATTGACAAGAGCTGTAAAACAGCTGGAAGCAACGGATCTATTTTTTATCGCCAAAGATGGTGTAAATAAGTTTATCGAATCAAAATATAGTAGAAAGGACTTGTTTACAAAAGCCAAACCCTACTTATCTACTCCTGTTATTAAAACAGGATATATAGATAAAATGCAAGTTACACACGACATGGTTTTTTCTGGTGAAACAGCACTTTCTAAAAAAACCTTGTTAAGCCCAAGCAGAATTGTTACTTATGCAATAAATGAAAAAGATTATGATAAAACATTATTGCAAAAAGAATTAATAGACCCAGAAAAAAATGTTAAACTCGAATTATGGGCGTATAATCCTAAACAATTTTCAAGGGATACAAATGCTGATGATATCTCTGTTGTTTTATCTTTTAAAGACACAACTGATGAGAGGATTGAAGAAGCAATAGATGATTTACAAGAAAGAAGGTTGCAAAACTGATAATGGATGGGTTAGCAAAATTTAAGGATAAATTTCAAGGATATGAAAACCAATATGTCATAATAGGTGGCACAGCTTGTTCTTTGTTAATGGAGGATGAAGAATTAGCATTTCGTTCAACCAAAGATGTAGATATGGTATTAATTATTGAGTCCCTAACACTTGAATTTGGTAAACAATTTTGGGAGTTTATTAAAGAAGCAGATTATAAACATTTGAATAAAAATACTGGAGATGCACAATTTTATCGTTTTACAGAACCAAAAAGTAGTGAATATCCCTACATGATAGAAATATTCTAAAGAAAGCCATACTTTATAAATCTAGATGATGATGCTATTATTACACCACTCCCAATAGATGAAGAAATATCTAGTTTATCAGCAATCATTTTGAATGAAGCATACTACAACTTACTGAAAACTGAAAATAAAATAATTCACGGGATTCCAGTATTGAGTACAACTTGCTTAATACCCTTTAAGGCAAAAGCATGGTTAGATTTAAAAGAACAGAAGTTGAAAGGAAAGCATGTTGATAGCAGAAATTTAAAGAAACATAAAAATGATATATTTAGGTTAGTTCAATTAATTACACCCAATACAAGAAAAATTCTTAGTCAAGAAATAGCCAAAGATATGAAAAGATTTTTACTAGAAGTAGCTGATGAAGATGTTAATTTAAAATCATTGCATATAAAAAAGTTTACTAAAGAAGAGATTATAGATATTCTATACAAGTGTTATTCCTTGAGAGATAATAATATTTAAACACGCAGATATAAAAAGTCTGTGTGTTTTTTTTAATTGGAATATTTCAAAAATATTCTTACTATATATACAGAAGAAAGATTTTGCAAAAAGGCTCTTTTACTGTATGAGAAGAGCCTTTTATTGTTGACCTTTATTTAAAAGCAAAAAAATATTCTCGCCTAGGATCAAGAAAAAATACAGTACATTAAAATCATAAAGATAGAAAAATTTTTCAGACAAATAATATTTTTTAGTGACTACATAAACTACAAGTATAAGAATTTCAATTAAGAAAAATATTCCAGCAGATTTTTTTGATAGCTTCCTTGCAAAATTAAAATAATAGGCAAGCATAAAACCCAAAAATAAAATCATTAAAATTTTAAGAAGAGCTAAGATAATCATATATTTTATATCAAAGGTTGCTTGAATCCTGCCACCTATGTATCCAAAAATTTTTAAACTGATTATGTTTAAAATCGGAAAAAGAAAGAGTGAGGTTATAAAATTTATATATTTTTTCAAAAAATCCTCCTAACTTTTAATTTCCCTTTTACATCTTTTAATATTACTAAAAACATTTACTATATCTCTACTTTACTAAAAAATATCATATACACTACTATAAATCAATTTTAACTTTATGAATTAAGATAAATATTTTTAACTAAAATAATTTTTGTTGTAAACCTGCGTACAAATTGATAAAATGTAAGCACAAAAGCAACAAAACAGAGGCGATATTTTGAATTATATAGAAATTATTGAAAATAAAATAAAAGAAAACCATGGGATAATAACTAATAGGGAACTTGTAAAAAATAACATACCTACTATTTATCTTCATCGAATGGTTAAATATGGATTTCTAGAAAGAGTTGATAGAGGTGTTTATATCTCAAAGGAAGGCGATCACGATGAATACTATTTTTTTTCAAACAGATATGATGTGCCTATTTTTTCTTATACATCTTCTCTATACCTTCACGATGTCACAGATTTTATCCCCCAGAAGATGGAAGTAACAGTGTATAGAGGTTACAATGCTCACAGAGTTGATAAAAATGTAATTGTTCATTATGTAAGTAAGGACCTTTATGGGCTTGGAATTACTAAAATAAAAACTAAGTATGGAAATATGGTTAAAGCCTATAATAAAGAAAGAACTTTTTGTGATTTTGTAAAAAGTCGAAAGGAAATAGACAGTGAACTTTTTTCCAAAACCATAAATAATTACATTAAGGATAAGAATAAAGATTTGAATAAACTTTATAACTATGCAAGGAAAATGCAAATCGAAAGAGAAGTTAGCGAAATAATTGAGGTTATATATGAATAAAAATAAGTTGAAAGCCCTTTGTTTACAAGTATCTCAAAAATCAGGCTTAAGTTACAATTCCATTCAAACCTATTATTTTTTGGAAAGAATACTAAAGCAAATTGCTGACAGTGATTTTTCCTCTGATTTTATTTTTAAGGGTGGATTTTTGTTGTCTAATATTATAGGTCTTGAGGAAAGGACAGCTAGAGATATTGATTTTTCAATAAGAAATTTTTCTTTGAAAGAATAAATTCTTAGAGAAAAGTTCGAAATAATATTAAGGACAGATGGCGATGATATTTTTTTGACCTTATTGATTTAAAAAGCATAAAAGACGATGATCTTTACGGCGGATACAGAGTTGAAATAATGTGTAAATTAGAAAATATTAAAGAAAAAATTCACATCGACATAGCAGCTGGAGATCCTATAACTCCAAAAGAAGTGAACTACAATTACAAAAGCATTTTTACTGGAGAAAACTTTAATTTAAAGGCTTACAATATTGAAACTATTCTCGCAGAAAAATTGAAACTATTTGCTCAAGAGGAGTTTTTAACAGTAGAAGCAAAGATTTTTTTGATGTTTATATTATTTACTTACTGAAAAAGGAAGAAATAAATTTTGATAATCTAAAAAATGCCTGCATAAATACTTTTTCTTATAGGGGGAATGTCTTCAATGTTGATGAGCTTTTAAATACAATTGATTTAATTTCCTCTAACGAAAATATTTTACTCAAGTGGAATAATTATATAAAAAATCAAATAAACTACTTTAATATTAGGTTTGAAGAAGTTATATTAAATATAAACGAACTTATTCAAAAAATAAATTCTTAACCTTAATAAATTTGAATTAAATGTCAAAATAGCTCACAGAAAAATGTGAGCTTTTATAATTTTCACAAGAATTGAATATTTGTCCTATTTATGTTATATTACTTTGCATGTAAAATATTTAGGAGGTCAAATGGAAACACTTTTATCAGGGATTTTAAATCTCGAAGTTAAACACATAATTATGTTTATTATTGGCGGAATTTTAATTTATCTTGCCATTGAGAAAGAATATGAACCATCACTTCTTCTTCCCATTGGTTTTGGAGCAATTATTTCTAATATTCCCCTATCATCAGCCGTTGGCGAAGAAGGTTTCTTGACAATACTTTATAAGGCTGGAATTGCAACAGAACTCTTCCCAGTATTAATTTTTATAGCAGTCGGTGCCATGATAGACTTTAAACCACTTATTGCATCGCCCTTTATGCTCTTCTTTGGAGCAGCGGCACAGTTTGGAATTTTTGCCACAATGCTTTTTGCAATTTCAACAGGCAAATTCACACTAGCAGAAGCGGCGTCAATTGGAATAATCGGTGCAGCCGATGGCCCTACATCAATTTATGTTGCCAAGGTCTTTGCACCAAATTATCTTGGTCCAATATCTGTTGCGGCATATTCTTATATGTCTCTAGTGCCAATTATTCAGCCACCAGTTATTAAACTTCTTACAACTGAAAAAGAGAGAAAAATCAGAATGAAGTATACTACTGTTCATGTGCCTAAAAAAGTTGAAATTCTCTTCCCAATTGTCATAACAGTAATAGCTGGAATTATAGCCCCAATGTCTGTTGCACTTATTGGCGCTCTCATGTTTGGAAATTTAATCAGAGTTTGCGGAGTTCTTGAAAGACTTTCAATTTCTGCACAAAATGAACTTTCAAATTTAGTTACAATTTTACTTGGCATAACAATTGGTGGAACAATGTCTGCCGATGCCTTTTTAAACATCCACACACTAATGATTCTTGCCATGGGACTTGTTGCCTTTATCTTTGACACAGCAGGCGGCGTTCTCTTTGCAAAATTTTTAAACTTATTTTTAAAGAACAAAGTAAACCCAATGATTGGTGCTGCTGGAATCTCAGCCTTTCCTATGTCTGGTAGAGTTGTGCAAATGATGGCGGCAAAGGAAGACCCAACTAACTTCATCCTTATGCAGGCAATGTCAGCCAATGTGGCAGGACAACTTGGCTCAGTAGTTGCAGGTTCAATGATCTTGGCTCTCGTGCCAATGTTTATGTAGGAGTGATAAAATGGACATGACAGTATTTATGCAGGGTATAGAAGTCGCAATTTGGGGACTGGCAGGAGTTTTCGCAGTCCTAATACTCTTCTATATCTTTACAAAAACAATGCTAAAAGTTTTTAAGGAAAAATAAATTTGATTAAAAAAAGTGATGTGCAAGATAGGTAAATCTATTCTACACATCACTTTTTTTGTTAAAATTTATTTTTCAATTCTTTCATCATTTTTATCATTTAATGCTTTTTCTAAATTCTCAAGTTTTTCCAACATATCATCAAATTTTTTGTTGAAAATAATATGCTGAATTATTAACATAATATATAATGAAACGCCAAATCGTGAACCTAAAATCCATACTTCGGGATATGGTAAACTGAAAACTAAAATAAAACCTACAGTTGCAATTATAAAAAACTTAAATATATTTTCTATCATAATACCTCCCCCTATTAAATATTATGGCATTACTATATATCCATCGCCCATTTCTTTAGTATTCGCACTAAATCCAAAAATGACAGTATCTTTCTTTGCCGAAACTGGAGAAGACTCCCATGCCCAATAAGCATCAACAACTGCGTAATCTCCATATTCAAATCTATTCTTGTACATATTAAATTGTAAGTTTGCACTGGCTCTTCTTGCAACATCATTTGAAACTTTATCAGCACTTAATCCTTTAGTAGACAGTATTGCATCAATTTGTCTATCATTAAAATTCATTTTCTCTAATTCATTACGTGAATTATTGGATAAATTAATTATCTCCTTTTTAAACTCAAGTGTTTCATCATGTTTATCACTATAACTATACCTTAATTCAGAAATTATCTCTTTTTCAATGATTGCATCAAATTCATTGATAATTTTTGAACCATTTGCTTTAGATAATTCTGAAAAATCTGGAGCTGGAGAATCCATAAACTCCTGGATTTCTGTATCTATGCTTCTTGCATAAACACTAGACGAACTAATTAAAAGAAATAATAACAATGTTAAACCTACTAATTTTTTCATAACATACCTCCTATCATGAAAACAACATTTTGTAACTAGATAAAACTTTATCCTATTAAATGGTATCATAAAAGTTATTTTTTATCAAGAAAACGGTTTATACTTTATTAATTCATTTTATTTCAAAATAAATTTTTGATTAAGGCAAAAAAACTGTTGGAAAAATAAATCCAACAGTTTTTTTACTTATCCTTATACTCTCCGATAAAAGAATATCTTGTGTCCCAGTGGTCAAATACTAAATCAGGTTTAGGGTCTTTGTCCTTATAAGTTCTCATGCCATATATCCCAGTGACAGGCTCCTTTAAGTCATCAAATTTCATTATGACTTCATAGCCTGTGTCAGCCTTTTTTAATTCATAAGTTCCAGTAAAGTCCATGGCATTATTTCTATCAGTCATGACAAAATTTTTCTTTTCAAATTTTATTGCCATGTCGTTATCTACTTTTTTGCCATCCTCCATCCTTGTAATGTCCTCAATTGTCCAATTGACATTGTAAATTTTTTTGTCTGGAAGAAGTTCATTATTTCCTTGGCAAGCTGATAAAAAAGTCCCAATTATTCCAATTACAAAAACTAAGAGTAAAGATTTTAAAAGTTTTTTCATATGTACCTCTTCTCCTTTTTAAACTAATAAACTTTCTTTTAAGAATTTTTACCCAAATTTTATTATTTTATTTCAATCCCTTGTTAAAATTCATCATAATTGGATATAAATGTAGTGTAAATTAAAGTAAATTTTTTTGGAGGTAATTACAATGGACATAACATTTGCAGGAAATAAAGTAAACTTAGAAGGTAAAGAAATCAAAGTTGGAGATATGGCTCCAGAGTTTAAGGCAGTTAAAAGAGATTTGTCTGATTTTAATTCAGCTGACTTAAAGGGCAAAATCGTAGTTTATTCAGTTGCACCATCAATTGACACACCAGTATGTGCTATCCAAGCAACAACTTTTAACGAAGAAGCTACAAAATTATCTGAGGATGTAAAAATCGTAACTGTAACAGTTGATCTTCCTTTTGCACAAGAAAGATTTTGTTCAGTAAAGGGAATCGAAAATGCAGACATAGTTTCTGACTACAAATACAGAGAATTTGGCGAAAAATATGGCTTCATGATTGAAGAATTTAAACTTCTTGCTCGTGGCGTAGTAATTGTTGACAGAGATGGAAAGGTAGCTTATGTTGAATATGTTCCTGAAGTAACTCACGAAGTAAACTTTGAAAAGGCTCTTGAAGCAGTTAAAAAATTAAGCTAATATGATAAATATTAATTTAATTGTACTTGGCAAAATCAAGGAAAATTATTTTAAAGATGCCATAAATGAGTACAAAAAAATGCTTAAATCTTATGCGGATTTAAGCATTTTTGAAATTATGGACGAGCCTTGCCCCGAAAACTTATCAGAAAAAGACATAGAAAGAGTTAAAAATATTGAGGGCGAAAAAATTTTATCCAAGATAAAAGATGGCGCCTATGTAATTGCCC
>UMIY01044629.1_pt1 | contig 14259 bp, 10 predicted proteins | sample 1965921 | NCBI WGS metagenome assembly UMIY01 (sample SAMEA4836134, study PRJEB28245) | human gut metagenome | biome: gut microbiome; material: fecal sample | place: Denmark | collected 2008
GTGCGCACGGGGATGTTCTGCAGGTTGGGCTCGGCGCTGGAGATGCGGCCGGTGCGGGTCTCCGTCTGATTGAAGGTGGAGTGGACCCGGCCGTCGGGGCCGATGACCTTCAGCAGGCCGTCGCAGTAGGTGGATTTCAGCTTGGCCACGGTGCGGTAGCGCAGCACCTTGTCCACCACCGGGTGGAGCAGCCGCAGCTCCTCCAGCACGTCGGCGTTGGTGGACCAGCCGCTCTTTGTCTTTTTCCCGTGGGGCAGCCCCAGCTTGCCGAACAACGCCTCTCCCAGCTGCTTGGGGGAGTTGATGTTGAACTCGTACCCCACCTCCTCAATAATCTCGTCGTGGAGCTGGTTCCCCTGAGCCTCCAGCTCCTTGCCGTAGGCCTGGATGCTCTCCCTGTCCACATAGAAGCCGATGTGCTCCATCTGGGCCAGCACAAAGCTGAGGGGGATTTCAATGGCCTCCAGCAGCTCCTGCTGGTTGTTTTCGGCGATGGCCTGTTCCAGGGCCTGGCACAGCCCCGGCATGGCCGCCCCAAAGTTCAGCTCCGGCTCCTCGAAATCCGCCAGGGCCACGCCGTACTCGGCGCAAAGGCGCTCCACGTCGTAGCCGGAGGCGGAGGGGTTCAGCAGGTACCCCGCCAGGGCCGTGTCCATGCGGACGGCCTCCATCTTGCAGCCCAGCTCCAGGGCCCGGCGGTGGAGGGGCTTTGTGTCGTGGGTGTACTTCTGAATGCGGTCATTCTTAAAGAAGGCCCGCAAAAAGGCCTCGTCCGGCTCTACCCGGTGCACCTCCCCCTTGTGGGAGAACACCAGGCTTTTCAGGGCGCCGTTTTCCCACTGGGCGTAGAAGATGGCCTCTCCCGCGTCCTCCAGCATGGGCAGCAGGGGGGCGCCGTCCTCATACTCCTTGAGGCCGGGGCGCTCCGCGGCGGGGGCGTCCTCCTGGGGCTGGGCGTTTAGGGACAGGCCGAACTTGTCCAGTAAGGAGAACAGCTCCAGCTTCACCATGGTGGCGGTGGCCTTTTGGGGGTCGCCCTCCCCTTTTACGTAGTGGGAGAGGTCCGTATCGATGGGGGCGTCCCGGCGGATGGTGCCCAAATCGTAGCTTAATAAGGCGTTGTCCTTGGAGTTTGCCAGCTTCTGCTTCATGGCGGGCTTGATGTCCAGCTCCTCCAGGTGGTCGTAGATATACTGCACGCTGCCAAACTTCTGGATAAGCTCCCCGGCGCCCTTGGGGCCGATGCCCGCCACCCCGGGGATGCAGTCGGAGCTGTCCCCCTGGATGGCCTTGATATCGATGAGCTGGCGGGGGGTGACGCCGTAGTCCTCCTGGATTTTGGCCACGTCGTACAGGGTGACCTGGGGCTGGCCGAACTTGGTGGTGGCCAGCCGCACCGAGGTGGAGCCGCTGACCAGCTGCAGGCTGTCCCTATCCCCGGTGGCGATAAGGCACTGGGCGCCCTCCCGCTCGCACTGGGCGGACAAGGTGCCCAGAATGTCGTCGGCCTCCCAGCCCTCGCAGGAGACGGTGCGGTAGCCCAAGTCCACCAGCAGCTGCTCCAGCACCGGCATCTGCTGGGCCAGCTCCTCGGGCATGCCCTTGCGGTTGGACTTGTACCCCGCATAGGCCTTGTGGCGGAAGGTGGGCGCCTTCTGGTCAAAGGCGATGGCCACCCCGTCGGGGGCGGTCTCCTCCAGCAGCTTGTTGAGCATGGTCAAAAAGCCGTAGATGCCGTTGGTGTAGTCCCCGGCCTTGGTGGTGAGCACCTTAATGCCGTAAAAGGCCCGGTTTAAAATGCTGTTGCCGTCTAACACTAAGAGTTTCATACAAGGCACTCCTTTTCCATAGTATCCCGCTCCTGCTGGGCGGCGGCGTACACATCCCCCAGCAGGCGGTCCAAATCCTCCAACGTGGAGAGCTCCCCGGCGCGGCGGCGGAACTGGGCCGCCCCCCGCACCCCGTGGAGGTACCAGCCCACGTGCTTTCGGGCCTCCCGCATGGCCCGCTGTTCCCCTTTCAGGACGCAGAGGGCATCCATGTGCCGCCGGATGACCACAATGCGCTCCGCGATGCCCGGGGGCGGCAAAATGGTGCAGGAATCCCGCAGGTAGGCGTTTATCTGCCGGAACACCCAGGGGTTGCCCATGGCCCCCCGGCCCACCAGCACCATGTCGCAGCCGGTGGCGTCCAGCAGCTGGCAGGCGGACTGGGCGTCCACCACATCCCCGTTGCCGATGACAGGCACCTGCACCGCCTGCTTCACCTGGCGGATGATGTCCCAATCGGCGCGGCCCATGTACATCTGGTCCCGGGTCCTGCCGTGGACAGCGATGGCGGCAGCCCCGGCCTCCTCGCAGGCCTTGGCCACCTCCACGGCGTTTTTGTGCTCCTTATCCCACCCGGCCCGGATTTTCACCGTGACGGGCAGGTCTGTGTTCCGCTTCACCGCGGCCACAATGGCGGCGCACTTGGCCGGGTCCTTCATCAGGGCGCTGCCCGCGCCGTTGCCCGCCACCTTGGGCACCGGGCAGCCCATGTTGATGTCGATGCCGTCGGGGCCAAACGCTGCGGCCTTGCGGGCGGCCAGGCCAAAGTCGAAGGGGTCGCTGCCAAACAGCTGCAAAAACACCGGGCGCTCGTCCCCCGAGGTGTCCGCCAGCTGGGAGGTCTTTTCGTAACTGTATTGGATGGCCTTGGCGCTGACCATCTCCGTGACGGTGTAGGCGGCGCCAAACTGGGCGCACAGCCTGCGGTAGGCGGCGTCGGTGACACCGGCCATAGGGGCCAGGGCCGCCCGGCCTGTTATCTCAATGTTGCCAATACGCATGATGCAATCTCCTGATTTCTTCCTTCAAATTTTACCGGCAGGGCCGAAGATACAGAGATGAACGAATGAAGGAAATTCCCAGGTTTTTAGCGGGATGTTTCATTTGCTCACGTGAACGAGTGAAACGCCGCCGGCCAGGTTTTATGCAGCCAGCCTGTGCTTTCCCTGCATTTTCTTTCTGTGGCCGGTTTCCCTCTCACTGGAATGACACTTTAGTAAGTTAATTCGTTACCACTTTAATCGTTCATGTGTACAAGTGAAAAAACCCGCATAAATACTGGGTTTTTGGCTCATTCGTTCACTTTTTCATCTCCGGCCCTAGGACAACTTCCCGGGGCGCGTTCAGCCTTTCTTCCTGCGCCGGGACTTCTCCGGCAGCACCTTGGAAAACACCATCTGGGAGCTTTCCGAAAACTTTAGGCCCGCCTCCCGGGTGTAGTCCTGCTCCTCGATGGTCAGGCCGTAGCTGGGCAGGAACTCCTGCATAAAGTAGTCCGCCTCGGGCAGGCCCATCTCCTGGATGGCCTTGGTGATGGTCTGCTCCGCCTTGGAGAAGTCCCGGTTGCCGCTGCGGCGCTCCTCCACGCACTTAATCACCGCGGAGATTTTGTCCGCCGCCTTCACCAGGGGCTTTAGGGCCTGGTCGGCCTGGCCGCCCATGGTCATGATTTCCCGGTACTCGTCCCGCAGCTCCGGGGGCAGCATGGACACCAGGTGCTCCACCGCCATGTCCTCCACCTCGCCGTAGGCCTTGCGGATCTCCTCGGAGTGGTACTTCACCGGCGTGGGCATGTCCCCGGTGATGATTTCCGGCGCGTCGTGGAGCACCGCCAGCAGCGCCGCCCGCTGGGGGTCGTAGCTTTTGCCGAACTTCTTGTTGCCAATGGTAGCCAGGGCGTGGGCCACCAAAGCCACCTCCAGGCTGTGCTCGCAGATGTTCTCGCTGCGGGTGTTGCGCATCAGCCCCCAGCGGTTGATGTATTTCATGCGGGAAAGCATGGCGAAAAATGGATACATCCCGTTCCCCCCATTTCACGGTAGTTTGCCGCGCTGCCGCGGCGTCTTTTTTATTATACTATAGTTTGGCCCGGTTTTGGGAAAAATTTTTGCGGGGCCTTTTTTCACAGCCTGACCCCGCCTGTGGAAAAGACAAAAAAGGCTTTCGCCCCCCTGCTTTCTGTGGTATAATAGCCAAAGAAAACAGGGCGAGGAAAAAAATCCCGCCCAGCCCAGCGGCCGGAAAGCCGCCTGCGCGGCATGGCGCCGCAGGTGTGGTATACTCCAAACAAGCATAACAACACATCCCGCCGGAGGGGCCCAGGCTTTTCCGGCTTTGGGCCGGTGGGGCCCTTCACTTTTTTCTCGGGAGGTGCGCTCTTTTTATGGGCTCTGTCAAGGAAACGCAAAAGAGAAGCATTCGGAACAACTATTTCCTCAAGGCCTTTTTCCTGGGCCTGGGGCTGTCCTTCTTGGTGTTCATCCCCTTTCTTCTGGTGGATGGCGGCCGCTTCCTCTTCTACGGGGATTTCAACGTCCAGCAGGTGCCCTTTTACCGGCTGGCCCACGACGCGGTGCGCTCCGGCAACCTGGGGTGGAGCCACCTGACGGACCTGGGGGCCAACTTTGTGGGCTCGTACAGCTTTTACCTGCTGGGCAGCCCCTTCTTCTGGCTGACCATCCCCTTTCCCTCGGAGTGGGTGCAGTACCTGATGGGCCCGCTGCTCATCCTCAAGTTTGCCTGCGCCACGCTGACGGGCTACATCTACATCCACCGCTACACCAAAAACCAGGATTCCGCCCTGATTGCCGCGGTGCTGTACGCGTTCTCTGGCTTCTCGGTGTACAATATCTTTTTCAACCACTTCCACGAGGCCATTGTGTTCTTCCCCCTGCTGCTGGCGGCGCTGGATGAGTACATGGCCACCCGCCGCCGGGGGCTGTTCGCCCTGGCCGTGGCGGCCTGCTGCGTGGTGAACTACTACTTCTTTGTGGGGCAGGTCACCTTTACCCTCCTCTACTTTTTCCTGCGGCTGCTGTGCAAAAGCTGGCGCATTGGCCCAAAGGACTTTTTGCTGCTGGCCCTGGAGGCCGTGCTGGGCCTGGGGCTCTCCTGCGTGCTGCTGGCGCCCTCGGTGATGACGGTGCTGCAAAATTACCGCACCAGCGAGTACATCAACGGCTGGAACGCCGTGCTGTACAACAACGTCCAGCGGTACCTGCACATCCTCACCTGCTTCTTCTTCCCGCCGGATTTGCCCGCCCGGCCCAACTTCACCCCGGACTCCGGCTCCAAGTGGGCCTCCTTGGGGGCCTGGCTGCCCTTGTTCGGCATGACGGGCGTCATTGGCTGGCTGCAAATGCGCCGCAAGCACTGGCTGAAAAAGTTCTTGTGGATTCTCTTCCTCATGGCGCTGGTGCCCTTCCTCAACGCCTCGTTCCAGATGATGAACTCCGCCTTTTACGCCCGGTGGTACTACATGCTCACCTTGATGATGGCCATGGCCACGGTGCTGGCCCTGGAAAACGACCGGGTCAACTGGAAGCGTGCCATCACCTGGTGCGTGGTCCTCACCACGGCCATTGCCTTGGTCGTCGGCTTTATGCCCACCTTTGAGACGGTGGACGGCGTGGAGACTGTCACCTACGGCCTGGAGGACTACCCCACCCGCTTCTGGAGCTATGTGGCCATCTCTCTGGTCTCCCTGGCGGCGCTGGTGTACCTGTTCTGCTTCTGCCGGAAGAACAAGAAGGTGTTCTACCGCTCCACCTTGGTGGCCCTCTCTGTGATTTCCGTGTTCTACTCCATCTTCTTCATCGCCCTGGGCAAGACCCAGTCGGAATACACCTGGGACCACCTGATCCCCTACAACCTAAACGGCGGCAAAAGCGTGGACCTGCCCGACCTGCAGGAGTCCCGCTCGGACTTTTACGAGAGCCTGGACAACGCCGCCATGTTCTGGCAGATTCCCAGCATCCAGGCCTTCCACAGCGTGGTGCCCGGCTCCATTATGGAGTTTTACGACTCCATCGGCGTGCCCCGGGATGTGGGCAGCCGGCCTACAACGGACCACTACGCCATCCGGGGGCTGCTGAGCGTCCACTGGCTCTTTGACGACGACCACGACGACGCCTACTTCGCCGGGGAGGACATGTCCGACCCCGCCATGCCCGGCTTCGCCTACTATGGCAACGCCAACGGCTACGACATCTGGGAGAACCAGTACTACATCCCCATGGGCTTCTCCTACGACTACTACATCACCCGCAGCGAGTACAACGCCTTAAACGAGGGCGGCGAGAACGCCATTGGCGACCGGGAGCTGGCCATGCTGCGTGCCATCGTCATCGAGGACGACCGGGTGCAGTATTACGAGGGCATCTTGGAGCACCTGCCGGAGAGCATGCGCTCCTTTACGGAGAACGGCTACCTGCAGGACTGCCTGGACCGCCGGGAACGGAGCTGCTCCTCCTTCACCTACACCAACACGGGCTTTACCGCCCAGATAGATTCCACCCAGGAGCAAATCATCTTCTTCAGCGTGCCCTATGAAGCCGGCTGGAGCGCCACGGTAAACGGCGAGCCCGTGGCCATTGAGAAGGTGAACGTGGGCTTTATGGCCGTGGTAGTGCCCGAGGGCGACAGCGTCACCATTGAGTTCACCTACCGCACGCCGGGCCTGGCTTTGGGCTTTGGCATCACTTTGGTGTCCCTGGCGCTGCTGGTGGCCTACCTGATGCTGATGAACCGGGTGCGGCCCCGTCCCGCCCCCCAGCGGGGCCCCAGCCTGCTGCGGGTGGGGAAATTCTCCCAGTACGCCAAGAGCCGCCATGTCACCTTCCGGGGCCCCAAGGCCATGGTCATCCACGGGAAACGGGAGGCCGCCGTACCCGAGGAGGAGGGCCCCGCCCCCCTGCCGCCCCCGGCAGAGGGCCAGGCCGCTTCCCCAGAGGGAAAAACCACAACTGATGAATAAAAAAGGAGGGCTTCTATGGAACCCACCATCTACTTTGTGATCCCCTGCTACAACGAGGAGGCGGTGCTGCCTGAAACCACCCGCCGCCTGGCAGAGAAGCTCCAGGCCATGCAAAGCGCCGGGCTCATCGGGAAAGACAGCCGCGTCCTCTATGTGGACGACGGCAGCAAGGACAAGACCTGGCAGCTGATTTCCCAGTTCCACCAGGAATACCCCTGGGTGGAAGGGGTGAAGCTGGCCCACAACCGGGGCCACCAGAACGCCCTGCTCTGCGGCCTGATGACCGCCAAGGACCGGTGCGACGCCGCCATCAGCATGGACGCGGACTTACAGGACGACACCGACGCCCTGGACCAGTTTGTGACCAAGTTCCGGGAGGGCTGCGACGTGGTCTACGGCGTGCGCAACAAGCGGGACACCGACACCTGGTTTAAGCGCACCACCGCCGAGGGCTTCTACAAGGTGATGCACCTGCTGGGGGTGGACGTGGTGTTCAACCACGCCGACTACCGCCTGATGAGCCAGCGGGCTTTGGAGGCCCTTTCGGAGTACAGGGAAGAAAACTTGTTCCTGCGGGGCATTGTGCCGCTGATTGGCTACCGCAGCGACACTGTCTACTACGACCGCCACGAGCGCTTCGCCGGGGAGAGCAAATACCCCCTGAAAAAGATGATTTCCTTTGCCCTGGACGGCATCACCAGCTTTAGCGTAAAGCCCTTAAAGCTCATCTCCAACCTGGGCATCCTCATCTCGGTGCTGAGCATCTTCGGCCTGCTGTACGCCTTGATTTCCTACTTCGCCGGGGTGGCGGTCTCCGGGTGGACGGCCATTGTGTGCTCCATCTGGCTGCTGGGCGGCCTGCAAATGCTGTGCCTGGGCGTTGTGGGGGGCTACATCGGCAAGATATACAGCGAGGTAAAGGCCCGCCCCCGCTACCGGGTGGAGGAATACCTGGAGCAGGAGAAACGGGAAAAGGGTCCGTAAAAGTATCGCCCACCTTTAAGTGGTGGTACGCGCGTCCCTCTAAGGAGGCTCCAGGAGCTCACAGCCACCGTGCCAGCCCCCAAAGGGGAGCCAAGCAGGCGCGCAGCCAGAGCCTTGCAAAAAGCCGCGTCTCCCGTTGCTTTCACAAAACAAAAAGGACCAGCTCTCCCTTTTGGGCAGCTGGTCCTTTCCGTTTCTCTGTTACACGTGGAGGAGCGGCACATTCCTGCGGCAGGCCTCTATCTCCTGGGTGGTGGGCAGCGCCGGGATGGCCCCGGTCTTGGTGGCGCAGGTGGAGCCCGCCGCGTTGGCGAAGTCCAAAAAGTCCCCCAGCTCCTCGGGGGAGAGCTGCTCCGGCCGCTTGCCGGACTGGATAATCCTGGCCAGCAGCGCCCCAAAGAAGCTGTCCCCGGAGCCGGTGGTGTCCTTCACCTTGGTGTCGTAGGTGGGCTTCTCCAAGGAGAGCCCGGGGGCAAAGGCCTTGCAGCCCCGGGCGCCCAAGGTCACCACCGCCAAGGACACCCCCTGCTCCAACAGGGCCCAGGCGCCCTCCTCCAAAGACTCCTTGCCGGTGAGCAGCTCCAGCTCCTCCCCGGAAACCTTCATGATGTCCGCCAGGGGAATCAGGCTCTTCATGCGCTGGATGCCCTCTTCCTCCCGGCCCTTCCACAGGGGCGGCCGCCAGTTGGGGTCGTAGGCGGTGATTTTCCCCTGGGCCTTGGCGTAGCGCACCAGGCGCTCCACCGTGGAGCGGGAGGGCTCCGCCGTCAGCAGCAGCGAGCCAAAGCACAGCAGCTTGCACGGCTCCAGAAGGGACAAGTCCACGTCCTCATAGCGCAGGCGGGTGTCCGCGCCGGGGTTGCGGTAAAAGCTGAAATCCCGGTCGCCCTCGGGGCTGAGCTGCACAAAGGCCAAGGTGGTGGCGCAGTCCGGGTCCTGGGACAGGCCCAGGGTCTCCACGCCGCAACGCTCCAGGGTGTCCACCAGGAAGTCCCCGAACATATCCTTGCCCACCCGGCCCAAAAAGCCGGCGCTCACCCCGGCCCGGTGGGCCTGCACCGCCACGTTGGCAGGGGCCCCGCCAGGGTTGCGGGCAAAGAGCAGCCGCCCGTCCTCGGTGATGCCAACGGGGGTAAAATCGATTAAGAGCTCGCCCATGGAAACCATATCCGCCATGTCAGAATCCGCCTTTCCGTTGTAATGCTTTAAAACTATGATACCTGTTTTCCCCGTTTTTGTAAATGGGGAACGGCAAAAAAAGAAGGGCAGCCTGCGCCGCCCCTCTGGGATGGTTTATTCCTTTGTGGCCTTGCGGGGCGCCTTTTTGGGGGCGGGCTCGGCTTTGGTCAAGGTCTTGGGGGCCTCCTCCTGCTTTTTCAAAGCCTTGGGGGATTCCTCCTGCTTCTTCATGGTCTTGGCGGGCTCGGCCTTTAGGGCAGTCTCCTCCTTGGCCGCGGCGGCCTTGGCGGAGCGGCTCCCCTTGGCGGCGGGCTTCTCCTGGGCGGCGGCCTTTTTGGCGGCAGGCTTGCGCACCGTCTTGGTGGCGGCCTTGGGGGCGGTGGAGACGAACTTCCACTGCTGGCCCTCGCCGTCCACGCTCTCCCAAATCTGGGCGGGGGCGCCGTCTTCGTCGCTCATGTCCACAATGTCCAGGGCCTTGTCGGCCATGACGTTGACAATCTTTTTATACGTAGGGGAAACAGTGACCAGCTTCCACAGCTGGCTTTCGCCGTCCACATCCTCCCAGGTCTGGACCCAGGTGCCGTTTGCGGTGCCGTTGGCCATCACGTCCAGCACCTTGCCGCAGGCCTTGTTGAAGAACTTGACGCCGCCCTCTGTCTCCAGGGAGGTCCAGGTCTGGGCATCGGTTTTCGCGGGCTCGGCCTGCTCCACTACCAGGCCGTTGTCCAGGCCGGTGGCCTGCAGGGCCTTGCCGCTTCTGCGGTTTACAATCATAAACTCCGCTGTCTTTTTGCCAGCCATCTGTGAAACATCCTTTCTATTTTCCTAAAAATCATGTGCAATGTCTAGCTTTGCCTGCATTATATTCTTTTTCAGCGCCGCTGTCAAATCGGCCCAGGCCGCGAAAATCCTGGATTTTTCCCGATTGGTGGGGCTTTTGCTTGTGCTTTTTGGTTATAATTGGAAAGGCCCCCGGCAGCTTTCGCCCCGAAATTGTTAAAAAGCGGAAATTTTCTGAAAACTTCGCCCGGCGGCGCTTGGAATCGCCACCCACTTGGTGTATACTGGAGTTAGCACAAATCACCTGTTTTTTTAGGAGGGAATGCCTTGGCCCGCAGCCGAAACAAAACCACCCGCCGCCCTGCCTCCCAGCCATCCCGGCGCCAGGCGGCGGCAGAGCGCTTCCACCCAGACCCCCACGCGGGCCTTTCTGAGGAGCAGGTGCGCCAGCGCACCCGCCAGGGCCTGCACAATGGCAGCGCCGCCATCCACACAAAAACCGAGGGCCAGATTATCCGCGAGAACGTTCTGACCTTCTTCAATATCTTAAACTTCGCCCTGGCCTTGGCCGTGATTCTGGTGGGCTCTTTCCGCAGCACGGTGTTCTTGGGCGTGATTCTGGCCAACATCTTCATCGGCTCCTTCCAGAGCATCCGGGCCAAGCGCACCTTGGACAAGCTTTCCATTGTCTCGGCCCCCAAGGCTGTGGTGCTGCGGGAGGGGCAAAAGAGGGAAATCCCCGTGGAGGAAGTGGTGCTGGACGACATTTTGGCGCTTTCGGCGGGCAACCAGATTTGCTCCGACGCTGTGGTGGCCGCCGGGGAGTGCGAGGTCAACGAGTCCCTCATCACCGGCGAAAGCGACCCCATCTTAAAGCACCCCGGCGACAGCCTGCTTTCCGGCAGCTTTATCGTCAGCGGCAACGCCTTGGCCCAGGTGGAGCACGTGGGCGCGGACAACTACGCCACCAAAATCACCGGCGACGCCAAGTACATGAAGCAGCGCAACTCCGAGATCATGGACTCCATCGACCGCATCGTCAAGGTGGTGGGCTTTGGCATTCTGCCCATTGGCGCTTTGCTGTTCTGGAAGCAGTTCTTCGTGCTGGGGGACACCCTGCAAAACTCCGTGGTGAGCACCACCGCCGCCATGGTGGGCATGATTCCCGAGGGCCTGGTGCTGCTGGTGAGCGTGTGCTTCGCCGTCAGCGTGGTGAAGCTCTCCGCCCGGAAAACCCTGGTGCGGGACTTGTACTGCGTGGAGACGTTGGCCCGGGTGGACACCCTGTGCCTGGATAAGACCGGCACCATCACCGAGGGCACCATGCAGGTGGACGAGCTGGTCCCCTTTGAGGGCGTGACCCAGCAGGAGATGGACGCCGCCCTAAATGGCCTGGTGTCCAACCTGCAGGACGGCAACCCCACCTTCCAGGCCATCCAAGAGCGCTACCCCCAGCCCAGCCCCTGGCGGGCCGGCACGCTGGTGCCCTTCTCCTCCGCCCGGAAGTGGAGCGGCGCGTTCTTCCCCGGCCGGGGCGCTTTCGTCATGGGCGCCGGGGAGTTCATATTGGGCGAGGGCTTTTCCGCCATCCGGGAGCAGGTGGAGGGCTATTCCCAGCAGGGGCAGCGTGTTCTGCTGCTGGCCCAAAGCCAGGAGGACTTCGACGGCCAGGCGCTCCCCGGCCAGCTGCGGCTGCTGGGGCTGGTGCTCATCAGCGATAAAATCCGCCGGGAGGCCCCCCGCACCTTGCGGTACTTCGCCGACCAGGGGGTGGACTTGAAGGTCATCTCCGGGGACAACGCCGTCACCGTGGCCAACATCGCCCGGAAGGCCGGCCTGGAGCACGCGGACAAATACGTGGACGCCACCACCCTGCGCACCGAGGAGGATATCCGCCGGGCGGTGAACGAGTACTCGGTTTTCGGCCGGGTGACGCCCCAGCAGAAGCTCAGCTTCGTCAAGGCCCTGAAGGCCCAGGGGCACACCGTGGCCATGACCGGCGACGGCGTCAACGACGTGCTGGCCCTGAAAGAGGCGGACTGCTCCATCGCCATGGCCTCTGGCAGCGACGCCGCCCGCACCGTCTCCAGCCTGGTGCTGCTGGATTCCAACTTCGCCTCCATGCCCGTGGTGGTCCAGGAGGGCCGGCGCTCCATCAACAATTTGCAGCGCTCCAGCTCCCTGTTTTTGGCAAAGACCATTTTCTCGGCGCTTATCGCGGTGCTGTTTATCTTCATCAACTACAGTTACCCCTTCCAGCCGGTGCAGCAGACGCTGATTTCCACCTTGACCATTGGCACGCCCTCCTTCATCCTGGCCTTGGAGCCCAACAAGGACAGGCTGCGGGGCAAGTTCATTTTAAACGTCATCCGGCAGAGCATTCCTGCCGCCTTGACCATGACGGCCAACATTGTGCTGCTGTGCGCCCTCAGCGGGCCCTTGGGGCTCTCCAACCAGGACATGTCCACCTTGGCGGTGGTGCTCACCTGCTTGACCGGCTTTATCATGCTGTTTAAAATCAGCACACCGTTTAACGGCCTGCGGGGCGCTTTGTTCGGGGTGCTGCTGGCGGCCTTTGTGGCGTCGGTGCTGTTCCTCAGCGAGTTCTTCGCCCTGACCACCTTGACCCTGCCCATGCTCATCGCCCTGGTGCCCATTCTGCTGTTCTCCATCGCCCTGATGCTGGCCCTCACCCACCTGGTGGACCACGTCATCGCCAACTCCCAAAGCCCCCTGCGGCAGCTGGGCAAGCGCAAAGGGCGGCGGCGCAAGGCGTAAGCTTCCCCCAAACCGCACATAAAAAAGTTTCCCACAGGAAGCCAAAACCCTGTGGGAAACTTTTTGTTTACCTGGATGTTACAGCACGCAATACTGCTCCATATAGCCTTCCATGGCTTTCAGCAGCTCGGGGTCGGTGCCGTGCTCTTTTAGGTACTCATGGATATCCACCACCGTGACGATGGGGTGCACCTTCACGCCGAACTCCTCTTCCACCTCCATAATGGCGGTTTTGCCGGGGGTGTGGCCCACCTCGCACCGGTCCACGCTGATGAACATATGGGGCACCTGCACATCGGCGCAGGCCTTCAAAATGGGCATCGTTTCCCGCACGGCGGTGCCGGCGGTGATGACGTCCTCGATGATAATGATGCGGTCGCCGTCCTGGGGGGCGTAGCCCACTGTGCCGCCGCCCTCGCCGTGGTCCTTCACCTCTTTGCGGTTGAAGAAATAGGGCTTGTCGATGCCGTGGTCGTTATACAGGGCGATGGAGCAGGCGCTGGCCAGGGGGATGCCCTTATAGGCCGGGCCGAACATGGCCTCGAACTCGCCGCCCACGGTGTCCTTCACCAGCTGGGCATAGTAGCTGCCCAAGCGGGAAAGCTGGGCGCCGGTTTTATAGTTGCCGGTGTTCACAAAGTACTGGGTGTTCCGGCCGCTCTTGGTGACAAAGTGGCCAAAGCGCAGCACCTGGGCCGAGAGCATAAACTCGATAAATTCCTTCTTCTTTTCCGTCAGCATACTAACTCCCCTTTTCCCTTACTCCTCGACGTCCTCTGGATGCTTGTAGAGGTTGAACCGGAACAGCTTCGATTCGTCGGATTCCTTCTCGCACATGACAAAGGCCTCAGCGATTTTGCCTCCCTCAATCAACGCGGTCAAGCCCACCAGCTGGCAAAGCTTGCTCTTCAAGTTCAGCCGGTCGCCGTCCCGGGTCATTAGATAGACCTCGCCTTCGCAGCTATCCAGCACTTTCAAAAAGGCGGGCACATCAATGTCGTGCAGTTCTACCATCTTGGATGACATGGTCATTCCTCCTTTGCTATCGTTCCATTGCCATCATAACACATATTTCCCAATTATGCAACTTACCTTTCTTGAAAGAAAGGTAAGCCAAAGAACTTTCCGCCGCGCAGCAAGGCTTTCTGCCAACGAAAGCTTCCCGCCCGCGCCCGGTTTCTCCCGGGTATCTGGATGCCCGCTTGCCTCCGCTCTCAATTCGCGGCGCGTGGCCGCGCGGGACAATTCGCGCCCCTGGCAGCTCGCTATCGCTCGTGCTCATCGAACCGCCAACGCACGTCCGCGGCCCAGTGCCTGGGCTCTCAAATCGCGCCCCTGGCAGCTCGCTGCCGCTCGTGCTCATCGAGAGGCCAGCGCACGTCCGCGGCCCAGTGCCTGGGCTCTCAATTCGCGCCCCGGGCAGCTCGCTGCCGCTCGTGCTCATCAAACCGCCAGCGCACGTCCGCGGCCCAGTGCCTGGGCTGTCAATTCGCGCCCCCTGGCAGCTCGCTATCGCTCGTGCTCATCGAACCGCCAGCGCACGTCCGCGGCCCAGTGCCTGGGCTCTCAATTCGCCCCCTGGCAGCTCGCTATCGCTCGTGCTCATCAAGCCGCCAACGCACGTGCGCGGGGGTTGCACCCCAGGCAATTCGCGCCAAAGGGCGGCGGCTGAACGCCGCGCCTGTGCAAAAGAAAAACGCACGTGCGCGCCGGGGGCCGAGCGAAGCGAGC
>UMIY01046007.1_pt1 | contig 14251 bp, 10 predicted proteins | sample 1965921 | NCBI WGS metagenome assembly UMIY01 (sample SAMEA4836134, study PRJEB28245) | human gut metagenome | biome: gut microbiome; material: fecal sample | place: Denmark | collected 2008
CCAGAGTATCCGGTGGAAGTGCTGTTTGCCGATGTGGATCTGACGATCTATCGATATTTCTGTGAAGCTCTGAAGGGCTTGGAGGAAAGCCTATGTTGAATATGATTCGCAATGAAAGCGGAATATTTTCTGTGGACGGTCATGGTGTCCTACGCAAATTCGCATGCGGTGAAGGGAACAATTTGCGCTTGCCCTACACGCCCGACTGCAGATAATGGCTGACGCTGCACATTCCAGAAGGGGTCCGGGTAATTCCAAAACATTTTTTGTAGGATTTTTCGTAGAGAAAGACGTGACATTCCCGGATTCTCTGATGATGCTTGAGAAGGAATGGAAAGGGGCGTTTTTTCGGTGCAAGCTGGATCAGGTTGTCCTGCCAGGAAATGCCTGGGCAGGCGGGAATTTGCTGTATGTCATATCCACCGGGTGGATGCGTCCAAGGCAAAGTCGCCGGAGATGCTGTTAGATTCGCGCATGGGCTTCGATTCTCCCATTGTTACAGCTTAGATCAACCGGTAGAGGACTGGCCGCAAAAATATCAGGGCATCTATTTTGACAAGAGCGAACCGAAATAAAACTGGACGGAGTTTTGCAATGAGAGCAGTGCGTTTTAGGTGGATTCAGATGATGTCCTGATGGATTTTTTCAGAGTTTCAGATGCAAAGGTTCTCGACCCTGAGGCATTGGGTCAAATAATAACGGATCCTTTGCTGTCATCTTCTCGTGTTCCTGAAGGTATGTTTTACAAAGGAGTAGTTGTAGCAGAAACGGATGCTGATACGGCGTTTTATCAACGGCTATCCCAAAAGGTGGGGCATCTGATGAAATCCATTTTCTGCATGGGCCGGGAAAGCAAGCTTAAAAAAGTAATCGCTTCGTATCCAAAGCGTCAAGAGAGTTGCGCAAAAAGGAATACATACGGAGGATAAACGCCTTCCGATCGCCAATTGGAAAAAGCTGGCGGAACAGTTCTGTGGGGCATTCAGGTGGCTGGCACAAGGGGAGCAAAGGTCATGTTAAAAGCAGGTAATCTCCTTGAAACGGCAGGGGACAAGGTATCCGTTAAATCTATCAATACGCAGTTTGATAAGGAAATCTTACCCGGAATTCAGAGAGATTTGCTAATGTTTAAACTTCTGAAACTATTGGAGAACGGTACGATCACAACGGAATAAGGATTTGTCACTAAGGTGACAGCACCTTTAGGTTCTCGTGCTTTTAGCGTGTGGGTTCGAGTCCCTTCAGGCGCACCATTACGACAAAAGGACAGCTAATGCTGTCCTTTTGTCGTAAATCAGATCAATAGCATATCTGCTCGATATTACTGCAATATTGAACGAAAAGCGAGCACTTATTTGAAGGCTTTTCTCAGTTTCACTATCGTAACAGAACACTTCCAATCCTATTGAACCTTGACCGCTGGGATCTTTGCTCTGCCCCTGGCTGAAGCGGCTGATCTTGAGCCGCAGCAGTAGTCCTTGGTACGGGAACACCTGAAACAGGCATCGGTTAAGAGTGTATTTGGATAGCAGGCAAAGTGCGCAGATTGCGCACCATTGTTTCAATAAAATATGCTATACTAAAAAAATTCCCGGCAGAACCGGAAAGAAGTACCGTTTACGGTGCAAACTAAATGTTATCCCTTATCTTTTGCCGGCGCTGAACAATGCAGTGCCGAATCCACCATGATCGGAGCAAAGGGGCCGGGTCGGGAGTAAAATCTCGACTCGGCCTGTGTGTTTTTTCAGCCTGTGCCATCTTGAATGCTATGCAAGGTCTGGGGCTATGTCCTCTCTTGTAAACGAAAGGTGAGGAGATTTTTATGAAACATAACCGATGGTCCTGGCAGCTGGTATGCGTGATCCTACTGGCGGCGGTACTCTCCGGCTGTGGAGAGCCGAGTGGAAATACAGCAGGAGCTCTACCTGCGGAGACAGAAATTGAAATTCAGACTGCCATTGACCTGGGCCTGGTGCCAGAGGAACTGCAGCAGGACTACCAAAAGACGATCCAATACGATGAGTTCTGTGCCCTGCTGACCAATGTCATCTCCCTGCGCTATGGGGAGGGGGCCTGCCTGGATGCTTGGTTGGAGAACGCGGCTGCGGCTATGGATTGCACCGAATCCATGACCCGGGGCGGCGGGGCGGAAGCGATCTTTGTGGGGGCTCTGTCTGTGGGGATGGACGACTATCACTCTGGGGCTTACCTCCAGGCGGATATTGACGGTGCTACCCAGGGGGCCGCGCTTGATGGGACGCCCCGGCGGGCCGACCTGTTCCCAATCCTGGATGCTCCCTATGAGAATCCGGTCTGGGGAGAGACGTACGAGACTGGCTTCCAGGGGGCGGAGCGCTATGTCTGGCACCGGGCCTCTGCCGTCAGCCACAAGACCCTGATGGAGTATGATCCCGATACTCTCAGCATGTGCTACGGGGAACCCTTTACCCGCGGGGAGGCCATCGCCTCCGTTCTGCGCTGCTACGAGTCCTGGGTGGAGCGGGACTATGTGTCTACCAACGATCCCCGGGCCAATACCTACGACGCCAGCATCATCACCGCCGATCTGCTGGAGAAAGAGAGTACTCTGCCCGAGGTGTCTCACGACACCCTGCCCGCTCAGTGGCAGGGATTGTCCATCTATTCCAAGGGCAACTCCGATGCTGCCATCCTGGATTCTTTCCGGCAGAGGGATCTGTATTTTTTATCAGAAAACGGCATGAACTTTGCCCGGGTACTGCTAAGCTTCACCTCGCTGCGCTACCCGGACTATCCAGAGGACGGCAGTCAGGTCAATGTGGCGGAACTGCAAAATCTGGACCAAATGGTGGCCTGGGCCATGGAGTACGACATCCACATCTCCCTCTGCATGATCTCGCCCCCCGGATATGCCCAGGGAGAGGACGGGGATGCCCAAAGCGTGGGAGAGGAGAGCTGGCCGGACGCGGAGCGTTGGGCGCTGATCGGTGACTACTGGACCATGCTGGCCCGGCGATATGCGGATATCCCGACCAAAAATCTCTCCTTCGAGCTGTGCGCCGAGTGGGGCGCGCAAGACAGCGCCCTCATCGAGGATTTTACCAGGCAGTGGCGTGCGATTGTGGAGGAGCTTCGGGCGATTTCTCCGGATCGGGTGCTGCTTGCCAGCTTTGACACCTCCCGGGCCGATAAGCTGCCCCTGGCAGAGGCTATGGCAGCCATGGGCGTCTCTCTTGCCGCCCACCCCTACTATCCGGCAGAGCTGTGGTATTTCTCCACAGAGCAGCGGGAAGAAATGGGGTATGTGCAGCAAACGCAGTGGTCCATGGTCTGGTTCCCCACTGCGGATTTTGATATGCACCAGCAGCCCATCACCATCACCGGTGCGCTTGGAGACGTTTCCCTCACCGTGTACGCCCGCAGCGGGGAAGAGATTGCCGCGGATGCAAGCGGTAACCCTACCTTGACCGTGTCCGCTGACGGTGAAGTCCTGGACAGCTACACATTCAGCACAGGTGGGGCAGAAGACGGCTTTACGGTCTCCATCCCGGTGGGGACAAAGACTGTGACGCTCACCCATACCGGCAATTTCCAGCTCTACTGTCTCAGCGCCGAAGGCCCCTTCGGCACCAGCCAGGTTACCACGGTGGACGGCTGCAACAGCGCAACGCCTGGCACGGCCAGCCTGGTGCTCTCTGAGGATGGTACTTGGTCGGACGCCCAGGGCCGATTTTACGATGCCCAGAGCATCTATACCTATGGCCTTGCACCTTATCTGGAGCTGGCGGAGCGCTACGGCGTGGGCTTTATGGTCAATGAGTTGGCCTTTTTTGATGCAGAACAGGATACCGGAGAGCCCGTTTCTCTGGATGCCTATCTGAACTGCTATGGAGACTGCATTGACCTCTTTGAGGATCAGGGTATCGGCTATTCTCTGACATTTCTGTCACACTCCAACATCGGTCTCATCGGGGACGAACGTGGGGAGTTTGCCATGTGGAGCGATTACCCGGAGGGGCTGCGACGGGAGACCTGTACCTATTCCAGCGGACTTAGCGAGACCTACTCGGTCAATGGCGTTTTGCTGGATCTGATTCTGGATCATATGACAAGCAACGGTTGAAGAGCGAGCCAACAGGTCCTAGTGTGCTTCCAATAACGGTTGAAATTGGAGAGAGCTTTGAAACGGGCTGTGCCTGGCAGAATACCACCGCAGAGATAAAGTGTGCCTATAATTTTACTGTGAAAGAGATGGGGGAATTTGCTATGAAAAAGAGGGGCATTGCACTCATACTGGCTTTGGCAATGTGCGTTTGCCTTGCCGGCTGCGGACAGGGTACGGAAGGTGATATTGCCGGTTCTGGGGAAGAGTCTTCCAATGTCCCCATGCCAACGGACGAATATGAGCGTGCGGTCTGGTATGGCCTGGCCGACGGGACGGATGACCCAGAACGGGATATCACGCAGGGAGAATTTGACGCCATGCTGACCCGGCTGGTAGCACTTTATAAACCGGAGGCCATAGAGACGTGGCAGAACACTTCCTACGCCAAAGAGGGCGATGATGCCAGCGTATTCCGCTTTCACGCGGCGATCCAGCTTTTGTACGCAGCGGAGGCCATGGGTATCGCCACCCTGCCGGATGGGGGAAATCCAATGATCGACCCCCATTCCGCAGACTGGGAGACCTATTGGTCCATGGACTGGGAGGAAACAGACGGCTGGAGCGAGGAGACCTTTTCTGAACCCAGTGAAGCCATGACAGAGGCCTGGGTCTACGACAGCGAGGTTCTATCCCATTTCCACGGCGGAATCAACTATGCGGGAAGCCGTCTTTCCAGGGTCAGCGGCAAGCCCCTTCTGGATATTGATGTGGAAGGCGGTACCTACCTGCGGCTCATGGATTTTCTGACCTATCGGGAGGCCGCCACGGCTGTTCTGCGCCTGTATGAGAGCAATCCGGAAATCGCCGCTCTGTTTCCTGAGGATGAAGATTCCGCCGCTGTGGCAGAGGAACTCCTTGCCCAGGCGGAGGAACGCCGGCAGGCTATTTTGAACAGCGAAACGCAGGTTGAGTATACCGGCACCGCTTATTACCTCTCCAACGACGGTGATGACAGCGCCGACGGGACCAGTCCGGAAACCGCCTGGGCCACCATCGCCCGGCTGAACAGCGCACAGCTTCAAAAGGGCGACGCGGTGTTTTTCCGGCGGGGCGATACCTGGCGAAGGGAAATGCTGCTTCCCCAGCCGTACGTGACCTACTCCGCCTACGGCGAGGGGGCAAAGCCCCGACTCATCGGCTCTCCCGAAAACGGGGCAGCCCCAGACAAGTGGTCGCTGCTGGAGGGAACGGACAATATCTGGGTGTTCTACCGGGATCTGCCCGACTGCGGAATGATCGTGCTGGATGAGAATCAATCGGCGGATAAGATCTTGGGCTTCTGGGACGGAGCGCAGTATCTGGACTATATTGGCCCGGACAACAGAACCATCAGCGAATCCATTCCACCGGAAGAAATACTCTCCGCCGGCCCCTTCGTGGTGACGGAGCAGCTGGATCGGGACCTCACCTTCTTCTCCCAGGCGGACAGCGAACTTCCGGACTCTCTGCCCATCTACCTCATGGGCGCCTACGCAGAATATACGGAGGATGGCTGCCCGGCATACCGGACCCAGGGTCCCCTCTACTTCCGCTGCGACGCGGGAAATCCCGGCGAGATCTACGACAGCATTGAATTTGTGACTCCCATGCCTGCCCTCGAGGTTCTGGCAGAGGGAACGGTGCTGGACAACCTCTACATCGGTCTGTCTCAGAGCACCATCACATACACGCATAATGCGGACAACTGCAAGGTGCAAAACTGTGAAGTGGCGTGGATCGGCGGCTGTATCTATGCTTACAGTTTTGAGAATCTGGTGGGCAATCCCAGCGGTGTGACACGCTTTGGAGACGCCATCAACGGTGCCAGCAGTCATGTGACCGTGCAAAACAACTATATCCATAACATCACGGAATGCGGGTTGGGCATTGAAATGCTAAATAGCGACAGCCCTGCCCCGGAAGACATCCACTACATCGGGAATCTTCTCTACCATGTGGGCTCCAGCCTGGGTTATATGAACCGGGCCGAAGACGCCGATGAATCCTTAATGTTTAGAAATTGCACATTTGAAAATAACATGGTTCTCTTTTCCGGTCTGGGCGCAGAAAACTCTTTCAATGAAGCCTGCGCGTTCGCCGTGGACGGAGGAAGCAATCCCCAGGAAGGCTGCTCGGTGCGGGATAATGTGTTCTTCTGCTCCCGGGATGCGCTGCTTTTCTGGACGCTGTGCGACGCGGAGATGCTGCCGGAATTCTCCGGCAACCAGTATATCCAGTACAACAGCTACCCGTACCTCTATGTGATTGAGCCCTACCAGAAATGCTGGGCGGATCAGGCGGAGTATGTGGTGCGGGAGTTTCTGGGTGATGAGACCGGCAGCTATACGACACTGTACTCCTTCAGCTGGGATACGCTGAACTGGTAATGTCCTACGGATATCTTTTTGTCCATTCATGGCAATAAGCCCCATAGGTCCACATCGCGTACCTATGGGGCTTAGCCCTACACATGGTTTCATCCTGCATAATGATTTCAGTCATTATTTCACTGAGGTGACATCACCTTTAGGTTCTCGTGCTTTTAGCGTGTGGGTTCGAGTCCCTTCAGGCGCACCATGTCGGAGCAAGCGTCATATCGCTTGCTCCCGTTTTCTGTCAAAACCCCGCGATTCTTGATACATTTTGTATAACATCACGCATAATATCCTAATCGTATACTATCCCACTCTCTTTTGCCCCAACGCATGCCTGTCATTTTCTCGGCGGATTTGGGATTTCCTCCGTCAAAACTTCATACGATGCACTATCAAGACAAGGAGGGATCCCTTATGAACATCATCCTGCGAAAGCGGCACGCCGCCGCTATGGCCGCAGGCATCCTGGCAGTGTGCATGGCCGCCTATGTGATCCTGTGGCCCGCCACCGCCGGGGCCTATGCCACTGACCGCCAACTGCCCATCTACAGCGTGGAGCGGGATCAGAAGGTCTGCTCCGTCAGCTTCGACGCCGCCTGGGGCAATGAGGACACCCAGCAGCTCATCGACATTCTGGGCAAGTACAACATCAAGGCCACCTTCTTTGTGGTGGGAGACTGGGTCACCAAATACCCGGAGTCTGTCAAGGCTCTCCATGACGCCGGGCACGAGGTCATGAGTCACTCCGACACTCACGCCCACTACAACTCCCTCTCCACAGAGGAGATCACTGCCGACCTCCAGGCCTCCAGCGACAAGATCAAAGCTGTGACCGGCGTGGCCCCCACCCTGATCCGGTGCCCTTACGGGGAGTATGACGACCACGTGATCCGGGCCATCCGGGACTTCGGCATGGAGCCCATCCAGTGGGACGTGGACTCTCTGGACTGGAAGGAGATCTCCGCCTCCGAAATCACCCAGCGGGTCACCTCCAAAGTGCAGCCCGGGTCCATCATCCTCTTCCACAACGCCGCCCTCCACACTCCGGAGGCCCTGCCGGGCATCCTGGAATACCTCATCGGCCAGGGCTACACGGTGGTCCCCATTTCCCAGCTGATCTGGCAGGGCACCTACAACACCGACTACACCATTGACCACACCGGGCGGCAATTCCCAGCAGAATCCAATTCACAAAATTGAGGGTTGCCAAGGATAAAAAAATATGATATTCTCGGGGCGGTTGGGGAAACCCGCCGTATCTTTTACAGAAAAGGAGGAAAACCAAGTGGACGTATGCGGACGAAGTACGAAAACGGGCAGTGATATTCCGTTATGGATCTCTCAGGCGCTGCTTCCCTGGTTTTCCTCATAAACCGGGACGCCGTCAGACGTTCCATGCATGAATATCGCCGCACGGGGCTGCCGGGAAACCGGCAGCTCTGGGCGGTTTTGTCTGTTTTGTGACTTCCTCGCTGGATTCTCAACCGTTTGAACAGAGGAGGAATGCAACATGAAGCAGAATTTTGAACTGCTGGAGCAGCTGCTCCAGCGCCGGGATTTTCACGCTCTGCGGGCAGCGCTGACAGAGGAAAACCCCGTGGACATCGCACTGTTTCTGGAGACGCTGACCCAGGAGCAGGCAGTACTGGCCTTCCGTACCCTGCCCAAGGAGCTGGCAGCGGAGGTGTTCTCCAATCTCTCCCCTGAGCAGCAGCAAGGCGTGCTGGAGTCCATCACCGACCAGGAGCTCTCCGCCATTGTGGAAGAGCTGTATGTGGACGACGCAGTGGACATGCTGGAGGAGCTCCCGGCCAACGTGGTCAAGCGGGTGCTCCAGATCGCCCGTCCGGAGACCCGCAAACTCATCAACCAATTTTTGAACTACCCGGAAAACTCCGTGGGCAGCATCATGACTGCTGAGTTTACCGACCTCAAGCAGACCATGTCGGTAGCAGAGGCCATCCGTCATATCCGGGAGACCGGCGCCGACGCCGAGAGCATCTACACCTGCTATGTGACGGACGCCTCCCGGAAGCTGGAGGGCGTCATCACCATCCGGGAGCTGCTGCTGGCCAAGGATTCCGACAAGGTCTCCGACCTGATGGAGACGGATCTCATCACCGCTGAGACCGGAGAGGATCGGGAAGAGGCGGTGGCCCGGCTGATGAAGTACGACTTTCTCTCGTTGCCCGTGGTGGACAAGGAGGGCCGCCTGGTGGGCATCGTCACCGTGGACGACAGCATGGACGTGCTGGAAGAGGAAGCCACCGAGGACTTTGAAAAGATGGCCGCCATGGCCCCCTCGGAAAAACCCTATCTGAAAACCGGCGTTTTCACCCTGGCCCGGCACCGGATCGTGTGGCTGCTGGTACTGATGATCTCCGGCATGATCACCGGCGGCATCCTGGGCCAGTATGAAGCCGCCTTTGCCGCCATGCCCCTGCTGGTGACCTTCATCCCCATGCTGACGGACACCGGCGGAAACGCCGGCAGCCAATCCAGCACCCTGGTGATCCGGGGCATGGCTGTAGGCGAGATCGAATTGAAGGACCTCTTCCGGGTGTTCTGGAAGGAGCTGCGGGTGAGCCTGGTGGTGGGCGTGGTGCTCAGCGCCGTGAACTTCGTGCGCCTCATCATCACCTACCCCGGCAACGAGGCCGTGGCCTTCACGGTGGCCCTGGCGCTGCTGGTGACGGTACTGCTGGCTAAGACCATCGGCGGCGTGCTGCCCATGGCCGCCAAAATGGTTCACGCGGATCCGGCCATTATGGCCGCTCCCCTTATCACCACCATTGTGGACGCCATCTCTCTGGTGGTGTACTTCAAGATCGCCTGCGTGCTGCTGCCCATCTGAGGGACGTGACCTTGTCACAGACAGCGGCCGCCGGCCCTGATATCCTGCAGAAAAAGGAAAGGAGCCGTAACCCCTCCATGGAATACCTCATCACCTTTCTGGAAGGGCTCATCACCTTCATCTCTCCGTGCCTTTTGCCCATGCTGCCCATCTACCTCTCCTATCTGATGGGTGGCGTCGCCGGGGGCAGCAAGCTCTCTGCTTTCAAAAATGCCCTGGGCTTCGTACTGGGCTTCACCGTTACCTTTGTGGCCCTGGGGGCCTTTGCCGGCAGCGTGGGTTCCCTGCTCCAGCACCATCAAACCGCCGTCAACATCGTCAGCGGCCTCATCGTGGTGCTCTTCGGATTGCATTTCCTGGGTCTTTTCCAGCTGAAACTATTCCGGGGGCTGGGCTCCGGCGCCTCCGTGGCCCGGGGGGATTTCCTCTCCTCCCTGCTGTTCGGTCTGGTCTTCTCCGTAGGCTGGACGCCCTGCGTGGGAGCCTTTCTGGGCTCGGCGCTGATGCTGGCTTCCCAGCAGGGCTCCGCCCTCAAAGGCGTCACACTGCTGCTGGCCTACTCGCTGGGACTGGGCGTGCCCTTTTTGCTCAGCGCCCTGCTGCTGGATCAGCTGAAGTCCGCCTTTGACTGGATCAAGCGGCACTACCGCCCCATCCAGTTCTTCTCCGGCGGGCTGCTGATCGTGGTGGGCATCGCCATGATGACCGGGCTCATGGGCCGGCTGTTGTCGGTCCTGGCCATCTAAAGGAGGAACTCCATGAATGCCAAGAAACGATCCCTGCTTTTGATCCTGGCCCTGGTGGTAATTCTGGGGGCTGCCACCATCGCCTACCGGACGCTGGGGGCCGGGAGCGGTGAACAGGTGGCCCAGGAATCCGGCGGTGAGGAGGATGCAGCCCCGGTGGCTGCCCCGGACTTTACCGTCTACGACGCCGACGGCAACGAGATAACCCTCTCTTCCCTTCTGGGAAAGCCCGCCGTGCTGAACTTCTGGGCCAGTACCTGTCCCCCCTGCCGGGCGGAAATGCCCCACTTTCAGGCCGCCTACGAGGAACTGGGGGAAGACGTCGCCTTCATTATGATCGACGGCGTGGGCAGCATGAACGGCGAGACCCAGGAGGCGGGCGAGACCTACATCCAGGAGGAGGGATACACCTTCCCGGTATACTTTGACACGGAGCAAAACGCCGTTTACACCTATGGGATCTCCGCCTTTCCCACCACCTACTTCATCGACGCCGACGGCAACCTGGTAGCCCGGGGCATGGGGCAGCTGTCGGAGGAGGCATTGGATCAGGGCCTTGCCATGATCCTGCCGGAAGCGTGAGAATGCGTCAAAACCCCGGCGGCGCAGTGCTTTCCCTCTTGACAAGCGGGCCGCCGTGCTTTACTATGGAATGGTAAATACACTGGTTTGCGCCATCCGCAAACGACGAGATTGGAGATCTGTATTATGGATAGAATCAAGACCATCGAGACCCGTGACCTGTGCAAGAGCGTGGAGAACGGCGGCTGCGGCGAGTGCCAGACTTCCTGCCAGTCTGCCTGCAAGACCAGCTGCGGCGTTGCCAACCAGCCCTGCGAGAACCAGAACCACTAATCACTCCGCATGACAAAAGTGCCGCCTTATCAACGAGGCGGCACTTTTTTGCTGAACATGCCCTCTCCTGTTGGGGAGCAATACATATTTTATAAGACGCGCCTGCGGGCGCCCGGAGGTTATCTATGCACCATCAATACAAGCTGGACGGCTACAACATCGTCCTGGATACCTGCAGCGGCTCCGTCCACCTGGTGGACGACGTGGCCTATGACATCATCGCCATGTTCCAAGACCACACCCCGGATGAGATCACTGCCGCCATCCTCAAGGCCTATCCGGATCGGCCGGACGTCACCGAGACTGACGTGCGGGAGTGCATCGACGCGGTGGAATCCCTGAAGGCCGCCCACAAGCTCTTCACTCCCGACACCTACGAGCCCATGGCAGCCGACTACAAAAACCACTCCAACGTTATCAAGGCCCTGTGCCTCCACGTGGCCCACACCTGCAACCTAAGCTGCAGCTACTGCTTTGCAAGCCAGGGCAAATACCAGGGGGAGCGGGCCCTCATGTCCTTTGAGGTCGGCAAGCAGGCCCTGGACTTCCTGGTGGCCCACTCCGGTGACCGGCGGAATCTGGAGGTGGATTTCTTCGGCGGCGAGCCCCTGATGAACTGGCAGGTGGTGAAGGATCTGGTGGCCTATGCCCGGTCCCTGGAGCCCATCCACCACAAGAACTTCCGCTTTACCCTCACCACCAACGGCGTGCTGCTGGACGACGAGGTCATCGACTTCTGCAACCGGGAGATGCACAACGTGGTGCTCTCCCTGGACGGGCGCAAGGAGGTCCACGACCGCTTCCGCAAGGACTACGCTGGCAAGGGCAGCTACGACACCATTGTCCCCAAGTTCCAGCGGTTTGTGGAAAAGCGGGGGGACAAGAGCTACTACATGCGGGGCACCTACACCCATTACAATACCGACTTCACCAACGACATCTTCCACATGGCGGACCTGGGCTTCACGGAGCTGAGCATGGAACCGGTGGTCTGCTCTCCCGACGACCCCTGCGCCCTGACCAAAGAAGATCTGCCGGTGCTCTTTGAGCAGTACGAGATCCTGGCCCGGGACATGCTCCGCCGCCACCGGGAGGGCAAGCCCATCACCTTCTACCACTACATTCTGGACCTCAAGCACGGTCCCTGCATCTACAAGCGCATTTCCGGCTGCGGCAGCGGCACGGAGTACATGGCCGTCACCCCCTGGGGCGAGCTTTTCCCCTGCCACCAGTTTGTGGGCGATCCCAAGTACTCCCTGGGCAACATCTGGGAGGGCGTGAAGAACACCGCCATCCAGGATCAGTTCCGCTCCTGTAACGCCTACGCCCGGCCCGAGTGTAAGGACTGCTGGGCCAAGCTCTACTGCTCCGGCGGCTGCGCCGCCAACAGCTACCATGCCACCGGCTCCATCCTGGGCGTGTATGAGTACGGCTGTGAGCTCTTTAAAAAGCGCATCGAGTGCGCCATCATGCTCCAGGCTGCCCTGAGCCAGGACCAGGAGCCATGACCACCCCCATCTGTGACTTTGTCCGGCGGTACGCCCAGAGCGGCACCGCCCGGCTCCACATGCCCGGCCACAAGGGCACGGGCCCCCTGGGCTGTGAAGCCCTGGACATTACGGAGATTTCCGGGGCCGATGATCTGGCAGACCCCGAGGGCGTCATCGAAGAGAGTGAGGCCAATGCCTCCGCTCTCTTCGGCTCCCGCCGCACCCTGTACTCTGCCGGGGGCAGCTCCCAGTGTGTGAAGGCCATGGTGCACCTGGCCCTGCTCCACCGCCCGGCGGGGACGGAGCCGGTGATCCTGGCGGGGCGCAACGCCCACAAGGCCTTTCTCCATGCTTGTGCCCTGCTGGACGTAACGCCCCAGTGGCTGTACCCTGAGGGATCCGACAGCCTGTGCGCCTGCCCCATCACGGCGCAGGGGCTGGAAACCGCCCTCTCCACCGCAGAGCGCCGCCCCATGGCGGTGTACCTTACCTCCCCGGACTATCTGGGGGGGATGCTGGACATCGCCGCCCTCTCGGCGGTGTGCCGGGCCCATGGGGTCCCCCTGCTGGTGGACAACGCCCACGGGGCCTATCTGAAATTTCTCCCCCATCCGGCACACCCTCTGGATCTGGGGGCAGCCTTGTGCTGCGACTCCGCCCACAAGACGCTGCCGGTGCTCACCGGCGGGGCATATCTGCACATCGGCAAAGACGCCCCCGCTCCCTACGAGGCGGATGCCCGGGAGTGCCTGGCTCTCTTCGGCTCCTCCAGCCCCTCCTACCTGATTTTGCAGTCCCTGGACCATTGCAACGCCCGGCTGGCCGGGGACTTCCCCGTCCGTCTGACAGAGATATGCCGCCAGGTGGAGGCCCTCAAAACCCACCTGCGAGAGCAGGGCATCCCCCTGCGGGGAACAGAGCCCATGAAGATCGTGGTGGACGCGGCCGCCGGGGGCCTGGACGGCCGGGAGCTGGCGGAAATCCTGCGTCGCCACGGCGTGGAGCCGGAGTACGCAGACCCGGATGCCCTGGTGCTGATGCCCGCTGCCGACACACCCGAGGCAGACCTTGTCCGGGTGGAGGAGGCTCTCTCTTCCGTTGTCCTTGGTACCCCCCGTCTCCCTCTGGCCCTGCCCCACGCCGGGCGGCAGGTTCTCACGCCCCGTCAGGCCATGCTCTCCCCCCGGGAGCACGTGGCGGCAGAGGCGGCCGCGGGGCGGGTGTGCGCCGGGGCCGCCGTGTCCTGTCCTCCTGCCATCCCCATTGCGGTAATGGGGGAGGAGATCACCCGGTCGGGCGCGGATCTCATGGCCCGTCTGGGCATTACACAAGTGCCGGTTGTGCGGAAAGCGTAATCGTTTTTTCGTCAAACTTTCCCATAAATCTTGACAGTTTTGTTTGCGGGCGGTATCATTCTTTCAATACGGCCACTTCCCCCTCGGCCGGACTACCCATGGATTCAGGGAGGACTTTCTATATGGATAAACAGGTGAAACGGATCGGCGTCCTCACCAGCGGCGGCGACGCCCCCGGCATGAACGCCGCAGTGCGGGCTGTGGTACGGACGGCCGTGGGCCGCGGTATCGACTGCGTGGGCATCCGCCGGGGCTGGAACGGCCTCATCAACAGCGACTTTTTCCCCATGGACGCCTCCAGCGTCAGCCACATCATCGACAAGGGCGGCACCATGCTCTATACCGCCCGCAGCATGGAGTTCATGGAGCCTGCCGGCCGGGCCAAGGCCCTGGCCACCTGCAAGCTGCTGGGTCTGGACGGCATCGTGGCCATCGGCGGCGACGGTACCTTCC
>UMIY01043840.1_pt1 | contig 14141 bp, 13 predicted proteins | sample 1965921 | NCBI WGS metagenome assembly UMIY01 (sample SAMEA4836134, study PRJEB28245) | human gut metagenome | biome: gut microbiome; material: fecal sample | place: Denmark | collected 2008
TGGTAATCTCATCAATAAAAAAGGGCACAAAAAAACACACAAGCTAACTTGTGTGCTTATCAATGGTGCGGGAAAGAGGACTTGAACCCCCACTCCGTTGGAACTAGATCCTAAGTCTAGCGCGTCTGCCAATTCCGCCATTCCCGCGTGAAGTTTTAACAACAAAATATATTATACTGAAGCTTTTATTCTTTGTCAACACTTTTTGAAAATTTTTTTATATTTTTTACATTTCATGTAAAAGCTAAATAAAAATTTACAGAGCATATAAATTTGCTGTTTTCATATTATAGCATAATATAAAAAATATTGCCACAATAATTTATTTTATCTTTCAAGTTTTTCGTTTGCAGCTTTAATTATTTTGTCAAAAAATTATGGAATCGCACTCGATTTTTTGTGTAGACTTTAAAGCTATCCATATCATAAAGCTATCCATATCATCAAATTTATTAAAGTATTGGATTTTTCTCCACATCAAATGGTATCTTTCCTTCTTTAACAACTTCTCTAGCAAAGATTTCAAAGGCTTCCTCCATTGTCATACCCATAGAATCACAAACTTCCTCAAATTCATTTTTTAAATTCTCCTCTATCATAATATTAATAATTGCCATGTTCTCACCTCCTTTATTATTTTATCACTCTTTTATTAGTTATTACTAGATTTAATTATTCTTATTTGGGTAAGTTATAAAAATATAATATATATTAGAAAGAGTGATTTTTTGAATTTTAAAGAAAAAATGAGAAATTTTATGGTTGGAAGATATGGTCAAGATGAGCTTGGCAAATTTATTTTATCTCTAACTTTAATTCTTCTAGTTATAAATTTATTTGTAAAGACCTCCGCCCTATCTGCTGTGGCTTTGATGTTAATTTTTTATTCCTATTACAGAATTTTTTCCCGCGACACAAGTGCAAGATATGCTGAAAATAAAAAATTCCTCGACACAATAGAACCTCTTAGGAGAAAATTTTTCACATCAAAAAATAAGTATGAGAATAGAAAAGTTTACAAGTACATCAAGTGCCCAAGTTGTAAACTTGAAATGAAAGTGCCAAAGGGCAAGGGCAAGATAAAAGTCACTTGTAAAAGCTGTGGCAACAAGTTCATAATAAAAAGTTAAGCTTTTGGAATTTTCTCCAGAAGCTTTTTTAATTACAATCTTAACCTTTTTGTAAATTCTTTAAAATTTTTTAATGTTATAATAAATTAAAGGAGTGATTTTATGAAGAAGAAATTTATACTTATACTTGCTTTTCTTTTCTTGTTTACAAGCGTCAATGCAAGGAGCGAAAAAAAGATGACTCTAGTTATAAATAACAAGGTCTTTGAGAGGGATTTTATTGTAAAAAATGATAGAATTCATATTCCACTTCGCCTTGTCTCTGAGAATCTAGGTGCCGATGTCAATTGGAAGTCAGACACAAGTGAAGTTGAAATTTTAAACAAGGGCAAAAAAATTGTTTTTTATATTAATTCCAATGAGTACAGGATTGACAATATGGTCTACACAATTGATTCTGCACCTTTCATCCTTAAGGACACTACTTATGTGCCTGCAAGGGCTCTTGCCAATGCTATGGGTGCTAATCTTGAGTGGAATGAAGAAAAGTTTTACTGTGCAATTGACAATGGCTACGAAAAAGATCCTACTCGCGATGTGGATCTTTCTAAAGACGCCAAGGACCTTGCTCTTATTAACAAGCTAAGAAAAGTTACTGACCTTTCTGACTACTTAAAGGATGGAGTAATTAGGGTTGAAGAAGTGGAAGATGGCAAGGTTTATGAATTATTTTTAAAGGATTATGCTAAGGACAAGCTTTCTATGAGATTTGTCTTTGATAAAAATAATAATTTAAAATTTTACAAGTTTGACTACTTCCCTTGCGAAAAATATCCTTTCTTGGAAAAACATTTAAGTGAAGAGGAATCAAAGAAGGTCGCAAGAGAATTTATGGATATTGTTGGCGATAAGAAAAGATTTTTAAAGGAAAATGAGTTAAATGCAAATCAACAAGTTACGCCTGAAGCTGGAACTTATAATTTCTACACAAAATCTAGCCTCATTGCTGTAGATGCAAGCGGCGGTTTTGTCTACACTTATTCTAATAAGTAATGTTACAAAATTATTAAAAATGTAAAATTAAGTCACTATTTAAGCTATTGGAATTGATTTCATTTTGCAATTCTGTATAATATAGTTAAATACATTTTAGGAGGAATAAATAAAATGAATAAAAAAATTACATCACTATCACTAGCAGGTATTATGCTACTATCTACTGCAAGCCCAGTTTTTGCTGCTCCAGCAGGAAATGCTGAAGTAAAACAACCTAACAAAATTGAAGAAGCTATTAAAAAAGGCGAAGAAAAAATGGCTGAAGCAAAAGAAGCTGGCAAAGAAATGGCTAAGGACGCAAAAGAAGCTATGACTGATGCTAAAGAAAAAGTTGAAGAAAAAGCAAAAGAAGTAAAAAAAGATATGGCATCAAAGGAAGAAACTATTAAGGCTCTTAAAGACGAAATGGCTATGGAGTCAAAAATTCGTGCATCTGAAGCTTTCAAAAATGCAAAAGAAGAAGCTATTACTAATTATGAAAATGCAATTGCTGCTTCAAAATCAATTGTTGATGATGAAAAAGCTGAATTAGAACAAATTAAAAATGCTTTAATGAATCTTACTGAAGCTAAAGAAAAACTTGGCTACAAAGAAGAAATGAAGGATGCTAAAAAAGAAGAAGTTAAATCTATGGATGTTAAAGCTACTAACCAAAAAGTTAAGCTTGACGGAAAAGATGTTGTTATCTACGGATACAATATCGAAGGTTACAACTACTTCAAATTAAGAGATTTAGCTGCTGTATTAAAAGATTCTAAAGCTAAATTTGGTGTTGAATACAAAGATGCAATGGTTACTTTAACTAAGGGCACTGACTACAAAGTTGCTGAAACTGACCAAAAAGAAGTTAAGGCTATGTCTAAGGGAATGCTTACTAATGACAAAGTAATGGTTGGCGACAAAGCTCTTACTGCTACTGCATATAAGGTTGATGACAGCAATTACTACAAGCTTAGAGATCTAGGCGAAGCTCTTGGATTTGGCGTTGACTTTGATAAGGCTACTAACACTATTTTATTAATGTCAGATAAAGATGCTAAAGCTGAAGAAAAAGTTGCACCTAAAGTAGAAGAAGTTAAAGCTTCTCTTGAAAAAGAAATCGCTAAAGAAAAAGCAGTTCGTGAATCTGAAGAATTCAAAAATGCAAAAGAAGATGTAGTTACTAATTACGAAAACGCAATTGCAGCTGCAAAATCAATCCTTGCTGACAAAGAAGCTAAACCAGAACAAATTGAAAATGCTCTTAAAGCTCTTGTAGAAGCTCATGAAAAACTTGGACTTAAAGCTGACGCTAAAGTAGAAGAAAAAGCTGATAAAAAAGAAATGAAAGAAGAAAAGAAAGACGATATGAAAAAAGAAGTTAAAGAAACAAAATAATTTAACTTAAACTTAAAGGCCATGGAAATAAATCCATGGTCTTATTTTTTTGATTTTGTGAAGTTTTTTGCGTATGCGTGAATGTGTGAAAATTTTTGTGTATGAGCTCTTCCCAATAGAAGACGAACTATTATTTTTTATCATTTATTTTTTTCAACAGCCCAAGCTGCTTTTATTTCTTTTTTTATTTTATCGTACTGCCATCTGTTTTTTGAATTATAAACAGAGTTTGGGTCATTTAAAATAATTCTCCCCTCATTATCAAGTCCGCATGCCAAAGCTATGTGTCCTGTGTCCGTAAAAATGCCTGGTTTGAAAGATAAAATTACAAGATTTCCCCTTTCAAGTTCACTAATTGTTTCACTTTTCATAATTCCTCGAACTCCTAAACCCTCTTTTGTTAAATAATCTTCTATAAGATTCCATGAACTCATGCCCGCTTCAACATAAGCATTTTTTTCTGCAAACTTTGCAATTTCTTTTGGACTCCTATTTATCCCACAGCCGCTTAAAGCCATTGATAGAGTAGTTGGCATACAAGCTCTTGTTCCAATTAGTCCTCCTGCATATTTTTCGTATCCCCAACGAGGATCAAATTGAAGATAAAATTTCACTGGATTATTTACACCAAAACTTTCACTTTTTTTCGCAAGACTTTTATCATCTTTTAAGTATCCAAGTATAAAACCCAGGGCCTCTTCCCTTTTTGCGGCAAGCTTTATCATTTTGTCTGGGAGCTTGTCAATATTTTCGTAGACAAATTCATAGCCCTCATCTTTTTTTGCCTTCTCCTTTATTATTTTTATTTTATCTGACAAATCTTCGCCTCTTGTAAAATTTTCACTGTCTTTTAAACTTATCTCACTTGAAATCCTATTTCTGTGGATGGAAAATCCCCTTACAAGAAAAATTATTAAAAAAATAATGACTGCGAATCTAATCTTTTTCATATTATCACCGCAATCATTATATAAAATTATTTTTAAAACTTTATTCCAAAGTTCTTACAAATTCTCTAAATAATAAAATTTTTAAACCCTGTGATCGTAATTTAAAATTTCTGCTCTTGCTTCACTTACAAAATAGAGAGAGCCTGTTATTAAAATTAAATCGCCATCACTATATTTTTCTTTATAGTGAGAAATTGCGTCTTCTAATTTCATAATTTCTGCAGAAAGTCCATAAGAAGCTGCTTCTTTTTTTAACTCTTCAGGTTTTGTTCCCCTTTTGTAGTCCAAGTTTACAAAGACAACTTCATCTGTGTAGGATGAAATTTCTTCAAGCATCTTTTTGTGCTCCTTGTCTGACAAAATTGACATGATTAGATAAAGTTTTTTGAATTTAAAACTCTTAATGGACTCCACTAATTTTTTGATGCCGTCAAAGTTGTGGGCTCCATCTAAAATTATGAGGGGTTCTCTTGATACAATTTCCATTCTGCCCTTCCATCTTGAAGTTTTTATTCTCTCTCTAATTTTTTCTGTGGAAATTTTTAAAATTCCCTTCTTGTTTAATAAATATAGGGCATAAATTGCTCCTTGGGCATTTTCCACTTGGTAGCCGCCAATTTGTGTAAGAGAAAAGTCTTCCCAGTCATCTAATTTTACTTTAAAGTCAATTCCCTTTAAGTCAGATTTTAAAATTTCACTCTCTAAATCCTTTGTGTAATAAATTTCCGCAGACTTTTCTCTTGCTTCTCTATCTATTACACCTAGAATTTTTGGATCTTTATTATTTGTAAGAGCAAGCCCATGATCTGTTATGATGCCAGCCTTGGCATCAGCAATTTCTTCTATGGTGCTTCCAAGATATTCCATGTGATCCATGGAAATTGATGTGATAATGGAAATTAATTTTTCGCGGCTTGTGAAAATATTTGTGGAGTCGGCACGACCTCCCATGCCAACTTCCAATACTGCCAAATCAACTTTTTCTCTGTCAAAGTAAATTATCGCCATTATGGTCAAAAATTCAAAAAGATTAAGCTCGCCGTAGTCTTCTATTATTTCTGCTTCCTTACTTATTATAAATTCGCTGATTTCTGCAAAGTCTTCTTGTGAAATTTCTTCATCTCCAATTTTTATTCTGTCACAATAAGTTATTAGATGAGGAGAGACAAAGGCTCCAACTTTGTAGTCTTCCTTTAGGATGTCCTTTATGAAATTTACAGTTGAACCCTTGCCATTGGTCCCTGCCACATGAATTACTTTTAGATTTTTGTGAGGAGAGTCAATTTTTTCCAAAAATTTTTTTATTCTAAGGTTGCCCTTGGACTTAAATTTTCCAATTCTCTTTTCAATGTTTTTTACAACTTCAGTGTATGTCATAGATTTTTTTCAACCTTTGCAATTTGTGCTTCCACTGTCTTTAAGATCTCTTCGTACTTTGTAACTTTTTCTTTTTCTTCTTCAATTAATTTTTCTGGAGCCTTTGCTACAAAGCCTTGGTTAGATAGTTTGCCCTTGGCTCTTTTTAGTTCAGCTTCTGCATCCTTCTTGTCCTTTTGAAGTCTCTTTAGTTCCTTTTCAAAGTCCACAAGTTCCTTTAGTGGAAGTTGAATTTCTGCTCTATCAAGTACAATTGCAATATTTTCTGAATTCTTTCTTCCTTCGTCATCTGTTATTTCAACGGAATTTGAATAGCCAAGGCTTAATAAAAGTCCCTTCATTTCTTGGAAAATTTCCTTCACTTCAGCGTCCTTAGTGTAAACAAGAGTGTTGGATTTTTTTGAATTTTCGATGTTCATTTCACTTCTTGCATTTCTAATTTCACGAATTGCATTTTCAATGTATTCTGTGGCTCTCTCTTCCTTTTCAAAGACAAGTTCTTCCTTATATTCTGGCCATTTAGAAACAATTAGGGCATCTTCTCTATTAGGTAGGGCTTGCCAAATTTCTTCTGTGATATACGGCATAAATGGATGAAGAAGTTTCAAAATATTTTCTAGAGCATAAAGTAAAACTTTTACTGTGTTAATTTTTTCTTCAAGATTATCAGAATATAAAACTGGTTTAACAATTTCAATGTACCAGTCGCAGAAATCAGACCAGATAAAGTCGTAAATGTCATCTGCTGCAAGTCCAATGTCATATTTTTCTATTTTTTCTGTAATTTGTTTTATAACTTTTTGTAATTTTGAAAGAATCCACTTGTCTTCGTAGTGAAGTTTTTCCAAATCAAAGTTGGAATCTGTAATTTCATCAGACATATTCATCATAAGAAATCTTGTTGCATTCCAAAGTTTGTTGGCAAAGTTTCTGTTGGCTTCAACTCTTTTTGTGTAAAATCTCATATCATTGCCTGGTGTATTTCCAGTTACAAGGGTAAATCTAAGGGCGTCAGCACCGTAGTCTCTTATGATGTCAAGTGGGTCGATTCCATTGCCAAGAGATTTTGACATTTTTCTTCCTTGGTCATCTCTTACAAGTCCATTTAAAAGTACATCTTTAAAAGGAAGCTTGCCCGTTTGTTCAAGGGCAGAGAAGACCATTCTTATTACCCAGAAGAAAATTATATCGTAGCCAGTTACAAGTACATTTGTTGGATAAAAATATTCGTATTCAGGAGTTTTTTCTGGCCAACCCATTGTTGAGAAAGGCCAAAGGGCAGATGAAAACCAAGTGTCTAATGTATCTTCGTCTTGAGTGTAAGTCTTGCCTTCATGTCCCTTTGTATTTGTTGGGTCAGTTTTTGAAATCACAATTTCATCGTCAGAGTCAGAATACCAAACTGGAAGTCTGTGTCCCCACCATAATTGTCTTGAAATATTCCAATCACGGATATTTTCTAGCCAATTTTCATAAATCTTTCCAAATCTTTCAGGAATTATGTTGAGGTTCCCCTTTCTATATTCTTCAAGAGCTGGCTTGGCAAGTGGCGCCATCTTTACGAACCATTGCTTTGAAATTAGTGGCTCAATTACCGTCTTACATCTTTCGCAGTGACCAACAGCGTTGTGGTGGTGCTTCTTGCCAATGTAGCAGCCAAGCTTTTCAAAGTCTTCTATGATTTTCTTTCTAGCTTCGTATCTTTCCATGCCAGCATAGTCGCCTGCATTTTCATTTAGGTAGCCCTTTCCGTCCATGATTACAAGTTGACCAAGATTGTGACGTCCGCCAACTTCAAAGTCATTAGGGTCATGAGATGGAGTGATCTTTACTGCACCAGAGCCAAAGTCCATTTCAACATAATCGTCTGCAATAATTGGAATTTTTTTGTTGCCCATTACTGGAATCATTACATATTGACCAACTAGGTCAGTGTATCTTTCGTCATTAGGGTTTACTGCAATGGCAAGGTCTCCAGGTATTGTCTCTGGTCTTGTTGTAGCAATTTCAATTCCACCCTCCCTATCTGCAAAAGGATATTTGAAGTACCAAATATTTGAATCAGTTTCAATATGTTCAACTTCTGCATCAGAAATTGAAGTTTCGCAAGATGGACACCAGTTTATAATTCTGTTGCCACGATAAATTAATCCCTTTTCATAAAGTTCGATGAAAACTTCTTCTACTGCGTTGGATAAATTTTCGTCAAGAGTAAAACTTTGCCTTGACCAGTCGCAGGAAATCCCAAGTTTTTTAAGTTGGTTTACAATATTTCCGCCGTATTCATGAGTCCAGTCCCAAGCTTTCTCCAAGAATTTTTCTCTTCCAATGTCTTCCTTATCTATGCCTTCTTTTCTAAGTTTTTCTACAACTTTTGCTTCTGTGGAAATAGATGCGTGGTCAGTGCCTGGAATCCAAAGGGCAGAGTAGCCTTGCATCCTCTTTGTCCTAATTAAGACATCTTGAATTGTGTTATTAAGAGCGTGCCCCATGTGAAGGTTGCCTGTTACATTTGGAGGTGGCATTACAATAGAGTAAGGTTTTTTATTTTCATCAACCTCTGCCCTAAAATAATTATTTTCCATCCAATAGTCATAAATTTTCTCTTCAAAATCCTTTGGATCATAAGTTTTGTTTAAGTCTTTCATTTTTCCTCCTCGAAATTTATATTTTGTATATTTTTTATAATTTAAAAATAAAAAGCGTCCTCCATCCCTAAGGACGAAAGACGCGGTACCACCTTAATTTTTATTTTTCAATAAACACTTTAAAATCTTTAACGAGATAAGTCGTCTCTGGCTACTAGATTCACCAAAGAAGCAAAAAAGCTACAATTGTAAAGTTTATAAAGACCTCCCAGCAAATAGTCTCTCTCTATCTATAAATTTTTACAATCCTCTTTTTTATTGCTTGTTTTTATTTTGATTTAGTATAAATCTGTGTTGGACCATCTGCTCCACCAATAATTACTATACCTTTATCTTTGTCATTGTTTTCTTTCTTTTCAGTATAAATCTGTGTCGGACCATCTGCCCCACCGATAATTTCTATACCCTTATCTTTGTCAGTCTTTTTATTTGTTTCTGTATAGATTTGAGTTGGACCGTCTGCTCCACCAATTATTCCAATAGCTCCAGCTTCATTAGCATTATATCCATATAAGACTCCTGCACCTATTAAGTTAATGGCTACTACAATTATTATTTTATTCATAGGACACCTCCCAATTTATATAAAAGATACCACAAAAATCCTCCAAAATCAATAAGAATTCGATTATCTAGGGATAAAGCCAACTTTTTTATAAACTTTTCTTAGGGTTTTGTTGGCAAGATAGGATGCCTTTTCTGCTCCTTCTTTGTAGACAGATTCAAGATATGCCTTGTCAGATCTTATTTCTTTAAATCTTTCACGTAAAGGTCTTAGGCCTTCAACTACAACTTCGCCAAGGTCTTCCTTAAATTCTCCATAACCAAGATTTTCGTACTTCTTGACAATTTCTTCTGGGCTCATGCCAGAGAAGGATGCGTGAATGTTGATGAGGTTCTTTAGTCCAGCTTGTTCATCAGAATACCTAAACTCGCCAGATGAATCTGTAACAGCTCTTTTTATTTTCTTTCTAGTGTCATCTTCTGAATCTAAAATTAAAATAAAGGCGTCTTTATTTGAATCAGACTTAGACATCTTTGAAGATGGATCTTTAAGTGACATAATTCTCGCCCCAACTTTTGGTGTCAAAATTTCTGGAATTGTAAAAGTTTCAGAATATCTTGAATTAAATCTTTGTGCCAAGTCCCTTGTGATTTCAATGTGTTGCTTTTGGTCTTCGCCTACTGGCACATAAGAAGTGTTGTAAAGCAAAATATCTGCCGCCATTAGGACTGGATAATTAAGTAGTCCTGCTTGGACATCAGTGTATTTTTTTGACTTATCCTTAAATTGTGTCATCCTTTGAAGTTGACCAAGACCTGTCATTGTATTTAAAACCCAACCAAGTTCAGCGTGAGCTGGCACGTGAGACTGAATATAAATTATTGACTTCTTTGGGTCAAGACCTGCTGCAAGATAAAGAGCAAGGACATCAAGAGTGTTCTTCCTCAAATCCTTTGGCTCTTGTGCCACAGTTATGGCGTGCATGTCAACAATACAATATAGACAGTTGTATTCATCTTGAAGTCCAATAAAATTCTTCAAGGCTCCAATATAATTTCCAATAGTTAGAGAACCTGAAGGTTGAATCCCTGAATAAACTATTTTTTTATCATCCATTTTTAACTCCCTTTCTTTTTTCTAAATAAAATATAATAAGTATGCTTATGATTTCAATAAAAGTTACTACAATGCTTCCTTCTGGTCCATAAATTTTATCATAAAGATTATAATTTAAAACTTTAAAATTAAATAGGCTGTCAAAGCCACTAAAACCACTGACATTTAAGCCATAAATCATTGCCATGGAAAAATTCCATCCTGCGTGGACTCCAGAAGTCACCATAATATTGTCTGTGTAAAATAATAATTTTGCAAAAAATATTCCCACTAAAATTGTGTTTAGGGTGGATAAAATTGTCACGCCCTCATTGCCAAGGTGCAAAAGTCCAAAGAAAAGAGATGGCAAAATAATTGCAATTTTCTTTCCATATTTATCAAATAAGGCTCTTGTAAGTATTCCTCTAACTAAAACTTCTTCTGATGTAGATTGGATGAAAAAGGCTATAAAGTAGCCTAAGAAAATCAAATTAAGATTTCCCATATTTATAGCTTGAAATCCTAAAACTCCCCTTCCTAAATCCACAAGTAGATAGATAGAAATTTGCAAAAATCCAAAAAATAAGCCAAGAGCAATATTTTTCGCAAGCTTATCTTTTTTGAAATAAATGTAGTCAAATTTCTTCTTTAATAAAAATTTTACAAATAATATTGCTGCCGATAATTGTCCCGTTGTCCCCAATAACATTATGAGATTGACATTTTTATAGTCGCTGTTAAAGTAGGTCTGTCTATAAAAAATTAAGGACAGGGCAAGCATAATCCCAGCAGTGAAGATGGCGATCATTGCAAGTAAAATTATTATTTTAAAAATAATTTTAAAAAAATTTTTTATTTTTCTTTTTTCTTCCATACTCTATCTACTTTTTATATCTTCCCATCTCTTATTAACCACTTGTCTAACTTTTTCTTCATCAACATTTACAAGTTCCCTATCTCTCATAATAAATTTCCCGTCGCAAATCACTGACTCAACATCATGAGAGTTTGCTGAATAGACAAGGGCTGAGATGAGATTATTTCTCGGTGTAAAGGAATTTGAATTTAAGTCAAAAATTGTAAGGTCTGCCATGTAATCTTCCTTTATAAGTCCAAGCTTTTCAAAGCCAAGTGCCTCTGCTCCATTAATTGTTGCCATCTTTAAAATTTCTATAGCTGGCACAGCTTTTTCATTCATAGTAACAGCCTTGTTTACTATGCCACCAATGTGCATTTCTTCTACAAAGTCTTGGTTGTTGTTTGATGAGTCACCATCAGTTCCCAAAGCCAATTTAATATTATTCTTTAACATTTTATCCACTGGAGTAAAGCCGCTGGCAAGTTTTAAGTTTGATGATGGATTGTAAACAGGGTAGAATTTTTTATTTTTTACAAGTTCAATTTCTTCATCAGTTATGTGGACACAGTGAGCTGCAATTATTTGGCTATCAAGTAGTCCAAGTGAATTTACATATTCTATTGGCGTCATGCCATATTCTTTTTTTGAATCCTCCACTTCTGTAAGAGTTTCAGATAAGTGAATGTGAATTATATTATCATACAACTTTTTAGCATTCTCAGAAATTTCTTTTAAAAACTCTGTAGAACAAGTGTAAATCGCATGAGGTGCAGGCACAACTCTTATTCTGCCATCACTTCTATTGTGATAATTGTTATAAAGTGCATCAAACTCTTGTAACTTTTCTTCGCCCTTGCCATCTACATCTGTCATGCCACGAGTTAAGACTCCACGAATGCCAGATTCAAGAGCTGCGTCGCCTACTCTATCCATTTCATAATACATGTCACAAAAAGTTGTCACGCCGGATTTTATATTTTCTATAATAGAAAGCATTGATGACCAGTATATGTCTTCAGCATTTAGCTTTGCCTCAACGGGCCAAATTTCATTTTGAAGCCAGTCCATAAGTGCCAAGTCATCAGCATAATTTCTAAAGTAAGACATACCAAGATGAGTGTGGGCATTGACAAAGCCTGGTGTCAAAAGTTTATTTTCTCCATCAAGAATTTCATCTGCATTTACTTTTAAATTTTCGCCGATCTTTTTTATAATACTAGCTTCAATAAAAATATCTGCATGCTCAATAATTTTTTCCTTTTCTATATCTAAATAAGAAATATTTTTTATAAGTATACTCATAATTCCTCCAATAGTATTATTTAGTATTATTATAACAAAGATTGAAAAATTTTTTCAATTTATTGAAATATGAATGAGAATTTGAAATCCTCTGGGCTGCCTGCAAAATATTTAGTTCTGTGAATTTGCCAGTGATTTTTACACTATTAACTCACGATTATTTCTATCAAAAAAGCACATCTACCCTTTAATAGTTAGTGTGCTTTAACTAAAATTATATAAATTTAAAAACATTCTTAAATGAATTTTTTAACTTGTTAATGTCAACATCATTTAACCTGTAAATTTTATTTCCTAAAATTCTTTCTGTTGAAACTTCTCTTAATTTATTAACCCTTACAAAAGCTTTTTCATAGCTTGGATTTTGCTGATAATCCCTACAATTTATTGTAAAGCCGCCACGATATTTTTTACCTGACTTTTTACTTGTAATTGGTGCAACTAAAATAGTTTTATCCGTATAAGAAAAATTAGACAATATTACAGCATAATGTTTCCCTTGTAATTCTCCACCTATATTATTTTTAAAATCAACTAGATAAACATCAAATATTTCAAATTTCATAAATTTCCCCAAAAATTAAGCAGGCTAATTAGCCTGCTTGCAATGTCCTTAACTAATAAGGCTCTTTCCTCTTATGAGTACCTTATCCTTAACTAATAAGGCTTTCGGTAATTAAATATTATCACTTTTATTGAAATAAAACAAGATATTTATAACATTTGATTGTCAGTGTGCTTTTAACAACTTTGTATTCTTCAGAATAAAAGTAATTTAGTATTTCTAAAGACCTTTCATCTTGTACCCATTCAAGATTATTTCCTCTTCTAAAATAAATGCAGGCAGTCCTATACGCTTAATTCATCCTTATTACGATAAATTGCAGAATATACATTTGCATTTTCCTAGAATCCTTACAATATATGCTCTTCTGCAAACTTATAAGCAAGCACACAAGTTTGGCAATTTATACTATACATTTCGTCTTTCATGTATCTTGGATTTGGTCTTTTACCCTTATTAAAAAATTTTTTTCAATTTATTGAAATTTCTCACTTCATAAAATTAAACTTTGATATAATGAATGCATGAATGGAAATTATTTAGAATTTAATGTGTTTTTCGACATAATTGGCACAATTGCCTTTGCAATTTCTGGTGCTATACTTGGTTGTAAAAAGAATATGGATATACTTGGTGTAATTGTTTTAGGTCTTGTAACTGCTCTTGGAGGTGGATTTATAAGAGATTTAGTCCTTGGCATAACTCCACCAAATATGTTTCAAAATTCAACTAACGCTCTTATATCAACTGTATTTTCAATTTTAGTTTTTATATTTTTCTTTTCCAAGAAAAATTTTTCGAACAAGCACTTGGCTAAAATCATGAATAGCTTTATGGTAATTACAGACACTATTGGCCTTGCATCTTTTACCATAACGGGTATGGCGACGGCAATTTCTCTAGGTTATGACAATAAGTTTCTTTTGATTTTTGTTGGATCAATTACTGGAGTTGGCGGTGGAATGATTCGTGACATCTTGGCTGGGACTATACCCTTCATCTTTCGTGAACAAATTTATGCAGGTGCCTGCATAATGGGTGCAGCAATTTTTATTATCGCAAGACACTTTTTGAGTTATCAAATTTCAATGATAATTTGCTTTTTTTCAGTTTTAATCATTAGACTATTGGCTGTGAAAATGAATTGGAATTTGCCAAGAATATCAAAGGAGGAATAATATGGCAGTAGCAGAATTAACACTTGTACCAATTGGAACAGAAAATACATCTGTGAGCAAGTACATAGCTGGTGCTCTTGATGCAATTGGAGAAGTTGAAGGACTAACTTATGAATTAAATCCCATGGGCACAGTTATTTCACATGAAGACCTCTCTGT
>UMIY01022865.1_pt1 | contig 14109 bp, 18 predicted proteins | sample 1965921 | NCBI WGS metagenome assembly UMIY01 (sample SAMEA4836134, study PRJEB28245) | human gut metagenome | biome: gut microbiome; material: fecal sample | place: Denmark | collected 2008
TGAGCTCTGCTGCCAGCTCGACGATCACCTCTCCGCTGATCCGCACGGTGGTGGACTCAAAGGCGGCGACTCCGTTTATTGCTCCGGTGTGGGTAGGAAGGACGAGAAGGGCGTCTCCTAGCTCTTTGTCCTCCTGCCGGTTTTCCTCCTGCTTCCGGAGTCGGTAGAGATCGGCGGCGTCTTTTACCGGGATCCCGTGCTCTTTGGCGTAGGTGATTTCCTTTTTCATGCCTTCGCTCGGATTGTTTATGCCGTACACCCATAGCTCGTCGCACATGTCCAGCAGCGCGATCCCCAGCTCCATGCCCGCCTCCCGCTCCTGCGGTATGGTGTCGTCAAGAAACTGGGTGCAGTAGACATGTGGCGCGATCGGTATCACGTCCGGCCAGAGATCCACGGCCTCCCGGCAGTAGCCCTGTGCCTTTTGTATGTTCTTTTCAATGTCCCCGCGGAGAGGGGAGCAGATATATATAAGCCTGTTTCTCATGGTTTGGCTCCTTTCTGGCAGCAGGCGTCAAGCCTCTGCCTGATAATTTCGCAATAGCCCGGGTTGATCTCTATCCCGATAAAGTCCCGGCCCTCCTGCGCGGCCACGGCCCCGGTGGTGCCGCTTCCGGCAAAGGGATCCAGAACAGTGTCGCCGGGCCTGCTGCCCGCTAATATGCACGGCCTCACGAGTTCCTCCGGGTATGTGGCGAAGTGTGCGCCTTTATATGGCCGGGTGGCAATCGTCCAAACGCTGCGGCGGTTTCTTTTGCCACTTTCGTTTGGCGTAAGCCCGTGGCTTTCCCGATCCACGGTGGCGCTGTTATTTTGCGCCCGGTCATGGGTGTAAGCACCGCCGCCTCTAAACGTCCGGGAGTTTCCGCGCCTTCTGGCGTTTGGTTTCCCCGTTCCGGCGCTTCCAGCTGGCGCAGCATTATAAAATCCCACGGCTGGCTCTTTCACTGCCTCGGCGTCGTAGTAGTAGCGCGGGCTTTTACTCAGTAGAAAAATGTACTCGTGTGCCCGTGTCGGCCTGTCCTTTACACTTTCTGGCATGGTGTTGGGCTTCTGCCAGATAATGTCCGATCGGAGATACCAGCCGTCTGATCGGAGGGCGAAGGCCAGCAGCCACGGGATCCCGTTAAGGTTCTTCTGTGTGTAGCTGTCCCCGATATTCACCCAGAGTGTGCCGTCGGCTTTCAGGACTCTGTGGACTTCCCGGAAGATCCTCACGAGGTTTTCAATGTACTGATCCGGCGTATCTTCGAGGCCGATCTGTCCGTCTGCGCCGTAGTCTCTCAGCCCATAGTAAGGTGGCGAGGTTATGCAGGTGCGGCAGCAGGAGTCCGGGAGCTTTTTCAGGGCGTCCAGTGCGTCAGAGTTTATAATTTGCATTTGTTCAGCCTCCTAATATTCGACGCCGATATAATCAAGCACTCGCGCCCACCCATATTTTTCTCCAGTGTTCGGATCCGCGCAGCATTTGAACATCCAGTATTCCCACTCTTTGGGACTGCGCTCTTTGAGTTGGTCGAAGCGGTGAGGGCGTTTTTCAAGGTGAATACCGAAGCCGCACATTGAGCAGCCCGTTCTCTGTGCCTTGGTGGTGTATAAAGTGCCATCCTCCTTTCGCTCAATCGTCCCGTAAATTTCAGGCACGGGAACATTCAGATCAAGCGCCAGCTGCAAAAGGTCTTGTCTGCTAAAAATGGCGAATGGCGCGGAACGGATCGTAGATTTTCCAAAATAATTGCAGCCATTCAACCTCAGAGACTTAGCACGCCGTCCTCCTTCGGAGGCCATTAAACCGAGAAAAGGAACGCTGTTGTGTTCTTTCGCCCAGTCGTCGCAAGGCTTTTCTTTTAGGTAGTAGCAGCATTTTGCGCTAACTTTAAAATCCGGGATCTGGTAGTCCGTGTCCTCGTACTCATTGGCATATCCGCCGAATTTTTCCAGCCATTTCTGTGACATTTTCATGCGGCTGTTTTTCTGATACCCGCCATAGGCTCCGGTCTCGCCTGTTACGATTGCGTGTCTCACGGCCTTGTTCTTGTCCGTAGGGTTTGCCAGTGTTTCGATTTTCGCGGCGGTTTCTTTTGACAAAACAGGAAAGCCAAACTCTTGCAGGATTTCCCGCTTTGTCCACCTATGCTCGTGCCCGTTTTCGTCGGTATACTTTACCGAAGATTTCAGCCTTTCAATTCCGAGCTGCTTATGTATTCTTTGAATACTGGCGTCCTCCAAATTCGAGACGCTGATCCCCGGAGCGTCAATTCCGATTTTTTTCAAAAATAAAAATAATGTGATACTGTCCAGACCTCCGACGGAAACGTGATAGTTTAAGCCTCTCTGGTCACATTCACTTACAAATTCACGGGCCCGGATTTCTGCATATCTGACCTTAAACTCATACGGCTGTTTTTCTTTAACCATAAAATTAGCAATCTTTGTCTTTGCGTCTATGCGTTCCATTCGTTCTAAAACGCTTTCCATGTCTTTAGCCTCCTGTCTATTTGTTTGTTTCTTTTCCAGCTTCCAGCGCCAGCGGATCCGCAGCAGACAGCACCTCCCGGCGGTTCCAGCCAGAAAGAGAGGCGTAATACTGTTCGCGCTTCCTTCGGTCGCTTTCCCGGTCTGCGAGCTTTTTCTGCCCTTTGTCTGGCAGAGAGGCGGCCACGGCGTCGATCTGCGTTGTCAGCTCTCCCGGTGTCATGTCTCTGGCCTTTTCCCGCTCGTACATGGGCGTGTACTGCTGCATGAAGGCCACCCGATCCATGCCGGGCTTACCGCCTCCCCAGTGTCCCCGGTGCATTTCCCAGAGGTTGTTCCAGCCGATCGACTCCACGGCGCGGGCCACGAGAGGCGGGAGCTGCTGCTTTAGATCCCCGTGGTTAAATTCACCGACGGAGTAGAGCAGATCGCTGACTGCGAGCCATGCCTGATCCGGCGCTATGAGATCCGGGTGCGCGATCTCCAGAAGGATTTCCCGGAGCTCTGCCACACTGGGCGGCCACTTGCTTGTCGCTATGTGCTTTTTGACGGCCAGTGCCACCAGAGGGGCGTCCACGTCCTCAAACATCATAGCCCAGAGGCTCACGGTGGCCTTTACGCTGTCGGCGTCCCTGAATTTGTCATAGTTTGGGTAGGCGGTAACGACGATCGCCACAAGCTGAGCTGCGTCCTTTTTCGTCATAAGCTGCCGCCTCCTTCCTCGTCTGCGATAATACCGGCCAGCACGTCCATGGTGTTGACTCGTCCGGGGCGATCCGACTGCGCCTGCTGCCTTCCCGGTATTTGCAGCCGGTTGTCGGCGTATTTGCCTTCGAGTACCTTCGCCATGTTCCCGGAGTTCATCAGCCAGTTAAAGTCAGCTGTCCAGTTCCGGTCATTCCTGCCTTTCAGGAAGGGGGAGGCTTCGGCTTTCTCGAATAGCTCCCGGAAGATACTCAGGTCTTGCCCGTATTCCTTCCAGCGGGCAGCGATCGCCTTTTTCCGGTTTGCGCTGATTTTTCTCAAAACCGGGTAGCTTGTGCAGGTTTCGTGATACATGTCAACGATCTGCTGGAAGGGAGTCGGCCCCGCAGACAAAACGCTGTCAAGCGTTTCACTTTCTTTCTCTGGTGTAGTCTGGTCTGGTGTAGTCTGGTCTACTCTGCCTGCGGTTTCTCTCTGGCTGTTTCCCGGTTTGCCCGCTGGCTGTCCTTCGGTCTGTCCGTCGGTCGTCCTGCGGTCGGCGGCAGCAGCAGCGCGGCGTCTCCGGGATCTCTGTTTCTCTGCTTCCCGCTGGTCGATCAGCTTACCGGCATACTCGTACCAGTCGTGGATCTCCAGCGTTCCGTCCTCGGTTATGTCCAGAAAACCGGCGCTTTTCATGGCTTCCACGAAGGTGTCCGGCTCCTTGTTCCATTGAGCTGCCCGCGCTATGTTCCGGTTGCTGATCCCTTCCAGCGAGCCGCTGGGTGCATTGTCCAGCGCCCAGAGCCAGAAGGAAGTCAGAAGGCCCAGCATGTGAGGCGGTTCGATCTCCAGCTCGTCGGCAGCCGCCAGCAGCTTTCTGTGATCTTTAAGTTGTTGGTGGACTTGGATCCATGCCACTGTGAGCACCTCCTTTCACGGTCGCCTTTCGGCTTGTTTCTGTATGTTCTCCGGTCTGTCCGGCGGTCGTCCTCCGGTCAATTAAACGGGAGCTCGTCGTCCGCGCCGTCCGGGATCGACATGAAGCCGTCCCCGGCGTCTGTCTGCTGTGCGTTGCCATTTGTACCGCCTCCCTCGTAGTTGCTGTCTGCAAAGTAGATCCGGGAGGCCGTAACCTCTACCGCTTTGCGGTGTTTCCCGTCATTGTCCTGCCATTTCCTCGTCGTGATCCGGCCCTCGACGACTACCTGCCGCCCTTTGGTGAGGTACTTCCCGCAAAAATCGGCCCATTTATCCCAGCAGACAACGGGGATATAGTCGGGAGGGGTGTCCTTCTTTTTACTCGGCACCGGCACGGCCAGATCGAAGCGTGCTACCGGGGTGCCTCCGGTGGTGTATCTGATTTCCGGCTCCTGAGCCAGACGGCCTAAAAGGCCCACATGGTTAAACATTTTAGTTTCCTCCTTGTCCTTGCCTTCTTGCTGCGTCCAGTGAATTACAGATCTCGTCATACTGCGCCCGTGTCAGCTGGTGGGGATCTTGTTGTCCGTATTTCTGCCGGATCCGGTCGTCGATCTGCTGCTGGGTGTAGCCCACGTCCTCGCCCTTCCGGTACATACGGGAGAGCTGGGCGTCGGTGAGCGGTTTCTGAGCCCCTGTGTGCCCGTTTGAGGCGGGTTTCCCTGTCTGCTGTGTATTTCTACCCGCCGGGCTGTTCTGAGGCGTTGTGCCCTGATTTTGAGCCGGTGGCTGTGCCTGCTGAGCCTGCGCTGCTCCCGTGAGGTTTTTCATGTCCGGATCGTCCTCTCCTTGGTCGATCCCGAACTTCTCAAAAAGGTAGTATTTCAGGCAGTAGGTCAGAGCGCTGCCTTTGGCCTTGTCCGGGCCGCCGTCGTTGGTTCCGATCGCGTGGAGTGTAACCTCCAGAATGTCCTCCGGGTTGTCCGCATTTGTCCAGCGGATCGTGAGATCTTCCTCATACACCCAGACAGTGCGCTGGACGCCGCGCTCGTTCATGGTGTAATGGTGATAGTAAAGGGGATCGCCTTCCGGTGTGTGCCGGGTGGCGGTTTCGGCCACAATGTCAAAGTTGACGCCATGCTCATTCATGGCCGGAGTGAGCAGCCGGTACACGTCGCTGATCTTTGCAAACTTATACTCGACGCCTTCCGAGTGCTTCGCTTTTACAATGGCCGGGATCGCCTCCCGGAGCTTGATAAACTTCTGTTGCAGAGTGAGAGCCTTCGGCCGGGGCGTTTTCTTTGCCGTCGCCTTAGTGGCCGCCGGTTTCGTTTCCGCTGCTTCCTGCGTCATGGTCTGCCTCCTTGAAAAATTTGTGATTGTTGATTGTCATTACATACGCCTGCGACTCGTGCCACTCGCTGTCGGTCAGGGCGGGAGCATAAAAGTATTTGATCGGCTCCGTTGTCGCCACATGCCCGAAGTCAAACACGGCCGCCACGGCTTCCAGAGCCTCGTCTGAGGGCTCCGGGCGTCTTTTGCTATACGAGTACATGCTGAGGACTTCGTGCGGCCGCATGTCGGTGTCCTCGCATGTCTGGAGTATGCACTGGGCCACGGCCACCTTACCGGCGAAGGGTTCGCCGTCGGCCTCTGCCGTTAGTACCTGCGCGATCTCCAGCCTCTCGTCGTCGGTCAGCTCGTAGCGCTTTTCAAATCCAGCCTCCGACGCCCACGCCGCTGTGAGCTGTTCCATGTCTACCGCGTAGCCTTCGCCGTATTTGAAAATATAGCCTTCCGGCTCCACGGCTGCCTCTGCGGCTCTGGTTTCTGCGGCTGCTTCGGTATCGCTGCCGCGGTTAAGTAAATGCGACGCGCCCCATACTGTGAAGGCTGCCGCTCCGAGGATCAGGAGCGCCGCCCCGATCCGGGCCCAGTTATAACGCTTGCAAATTTTCCGCAGGCGGTATAAAATAGGCTTAGACTTTCGGCCATTTCTGGCCGGGTTTCTGGAGCGTTTGCCCTGTTGCTTGGTAGGTTGAGGGTAGGCGCTCCTTTTGCTTTGTGCGTACATGTTTACCTCCTTCTTTTCACTCGTGCGGGTAGAGTGTAGCGCTGCGACTGCATATAATCGTTAAAATGCTGCGGCCAGTAGGTCACACGCGGGAGCCGGTCGCCGGTAACTCCATACTTCGGGTTATATCCGAACACATTGACATAGCTCAGCAGGTCGGCCCTCTCGTTGTCCATGGCCTTGCAGACTTCCAGCAGCGCCTCTACGTCGTCGATCGCCCGGTGTGAGTTCTTCACTTTGTCCTCCAGCTTATAGGCAGCGATCGCGTTCGCCAGCTTATGCGGGTATGCCCGACGGTCTTTGTAAACGGTGAGGCTGTCCAGATAGTCGCAGGGGCTCAATATGTCGCCGCTTTCTGAAAACTCTGTGAAGCGTTTTAACATTTCGCGGGCAAACAGGAGATCAAACTGTGCATTGTGGGCCACAAGCAGCGTCCGGCCGCTGTAAACCATATTTGCGAAGGCTGCCGCAGCGTTTCCCTCTGGTATGCCTTCGGCAGCGAGCCTTTCGTCGGTGATCCCGGTCAGCTCCACGATCTTGTCCGGGATCCTTTCGCCTTCCGGCAGCTTTATGAACATGTCGGCCCGGTCAGTTTCTATGAGGGATCCGTCCGTTGCCTTCTCGATCCGGATCGCTGCCAGCTCAATGATCCGGCAGCTTTTTGCGTCGAGGCCGGTCGTTTCCGTGTCAAAGAACACGGCCGCCTCGTACCTTTGGAATATGTCGCGGAGGTTATTCATGGTCGCCCTCCTTTTTGATCGTGATCGAGGTTGTCATGGCGAGCTTTGTCTGCTCGATCGCCTGCCTCATGGCGTTGGTCGATATGTTAAGCTGTACCAATATTGAGGCAAGAGCCACGGCTTCTTTGAGTTCGTCCTCTGTCGCGGTATAGGCTGCAATAGCAAGTTTTTCGCGATCGACACCCTCAGCTGATTTGTAAATCTCCGTCAGTTCTCTGGCGATAACAAAGCGGATCATGTCTGCCAGTGTCTCAGGGAATATGGTGGGAAGCCCCAGCAGAGACTCTGCGGAAGGTGAACGCCGGGCCTTTTTATCCGGTGTACCGCTCATGCTGGTGGGATCGTCGTCCAGATGATCCAGATCTCCAGAGTCTCCAGAGTACCGGACTAAAGCGGAGCGGAAGCCGATGTACGTGGAGGAGTTGGAGCGGGAGGAGTAGCCGCGGAGGAAGAACACGCCCGCGTACGCGCCGTTGCCCCAGCGGCCCCCGCGAAACACGCAGCGTTCGCCGTCGGTGTCCAGCCAGAAATATTCCTCACTTTCATAACCGGGCGCAGGATAGAGGCCGAGCTCGATCAGCTTGTCCGGTACGTCCATGTCTGCACGCTCGTGAAGATCGCAGAACGGCACGCCGTCGTAGTCCTTCCCCTCTGGAGCGGTTGGCTGCAGCACGATCTCTCCGTCTTTTACGTTGTAGTAAACCGGATCCCCGTCCGGCGTATAGATCGCCGTCCATTCTTTCGAGTCTGGAGACTGATCCGCGCCTGCTGCCGCTTCGTTGTTTGGTATGATCTGCGCCTGCCCGTTAAGGAAGCGGACGCCTCCGACATGCTCCCAGACATTCCCCACCATGTCAGCCACGCCTTCCGCTGTGCGGTCGTGGTTCCACTCGATCGGGCCGGAGCCTGCCAGTGTTTTTCCATAGCTGTCTTTGTATGTAGTGCCCGTCTGCTCCGGGTGGCTGTGGCTTTTGCCGCTGCCGGTGTTTCCGGTCGGCACGGTGTCGTTCTCCCAGCTCTGGCGGCCCAGCGCCGCCCACTCGTCGTTAGTGATAAGGTGCCAGCCGGGGCCCTTTGCCTCGCAGAGCCGGATCGCCTCGTCGTGATTGACATTGACGGCCGGAGGCATGAAGGGGAGAGAGTAGGGCCTGCCGTCGATCATGGTGTTGGGGTACTTGCTGATCGCGTACTCCTTCACCTTCCTGCCTTTTAATGTGTTCGGGAGCTTTAGCTCGTCCGGTGTGAATACCACCAGAATGTCTGGGCGGCCCCGGTCGTCAAAAATAACCTCGTTTCTCATGTGTTGCTCCTTTCTATGCGTTTCCATTTGCTCCTACACCGCGGGCAGCGGTAGCCGTACCACGGTAGGACTAAATCTTTGCTTACATTCCATTCCAGCCCGCACTCGCCGCATACCTCATAGCGTGCCCCTATGCGCCGGGCATGAGTACGGGCTCGCGCCGGTTTCCGGTTGCCAGTTTTCCGGCGCTCTGTGCTGCCGGATCCGGTTCCTGCTGCCTGTCTTTGCAGTCGCAGTGTTCGCCGTGGTCTAAATGTGCTCCGCACTTCGGGCACTCATGGTATGGCTTGCTCACGTTATCACCTCCAAAGATCCAGTTGCAGCTCCGAGAACATTCAACATGCTGCTTCTGGGCGATTATTTTTATATGATCCGGGTTGAGTACCGAAAAAGGAATTAAAGGTTTTTTCACTGTTTGCGATTTTTTGTTTAATATCTGTAAGTCTCCGTCAACAAGTTTTAATCCCGGAACCCAATCCCAAATAGGTTCTTTTGGTGGCGCAAGATCAATATTGTCCATCAAGAGATTGACTCTATTTTTGTAATGCCAGCGTATCCCATTCGCGATTTCAAGTACGTTCATATTTTCGCCAAAGTGTCCGCAGTAATAGCCGTTCAACATGACAGCGTTCGGATCCTTCTCTAAAACTTCGCAGAGCTTTTTCAGAACGTCAGGCTCGAAGGTTTCCGTGTCCGGATCCAGCCATGCAGCGTACCCGTGCCAGCTGCGCCCAGTTTTCCATATAATCACCCACGCGATCCCGTCCCGGATCTCGTCAGCGAAGTGGCTCGCTACTTTGTTGAGTGCTGCCATGCCTCTACCTCCTTTCTGATATGCACAACGGTTACAATGTCCTCAACTTCGTGCTGTGTTATGTATGTGTCGTCCTGGCTCAAGCCGATAAAGTTCAGCAGCGGATCGAAGCCGTCCAGCATAAGGCTGGTGACAGCTACCGCGTTGAGCCGGTAAACGGTCGTTTCTACAATGCAAGGGCGGTTTCCCGCTTCCAGTACCGCCGGGAATGACGCACGGCTCAAAAGGGTGGCGTCATATCTAAAGTCTTTTTTCATGTCTGCGCTTTCCTTTCTGAGACGTTACACCTTCACGGCTTCGGCAAGATCCGAGTGATCGGCTTCGACGGTTTTCCTCCCTCGCCTTTTGAAGTTCTCCGCGAGGCGGCGCTGGGCCAGTGTGGCGCTATACTCTCGCCGCATGTTCCGATCAAGCCCTCCAGTTTCGCCTCTTTTCAGTTCCTTATAGACGGTCGCCACATGGACGCCGATCTGGTCGGCTATATCCTGCACACGGTCGCCTTCCAGATAGAGGGCTTCCAGCGTTTGCCGGTCTGCCAGTGTCAAATATCTGTATCCGCTCACATTTTCACCTCCTTTGCGGGGCCCTTGCCGCACCCGGTCACTTTGTAAAATCTGCATTGTTGGGCGTGCACTTCTCAACCGGCTTCCACGCGATCCGGCGGGTGCTTTTTGTCGGGAGGCCCGAACCGTATCAGCTTTCACCTTAAAAGCTGCAAACCTGTTGAACGACATGGAGCCTTTTAGAGCGTTGCTGCTCTCCACCGCTTCCGGGTTTTCACCTTAAAAGCCCGGCAAAACCTGTCAACCTACACCGCACAATACAGACTTTATAAAGCGGCCGGGTATGGCCTTTTTTCTCTGTTTCTGGGTAAAAAAATAATGCGTCGGGAGGCTTTCGCTTCCTTTCGCATTTAATGTTACATTCTTCACAGGTAAATGTCAAGAGTAAATGCGAAAAAAAGTCAAAAATATTTTATAAGGCCCCGCTGAGGGCCTTTATTTCTGCCTGAAATACTTCCTCCGGGGTGTGCCAGTTGAACATTTTCCGGGGGTAGTCATTCATCCAGCCTTCTATATAGTCGGCCCGCTCGTCCGTCATGTCCTCAAAGCTCGATCCCTTCGGGGCGTGGCGGCGCACGAGCTTGTTCTGGTTTTCGTTGCTGCCGCGTTCGTATGCGCTATACGGGTGACAGTAGTATAACTTCGTCCTTTTCTCGCCTTCGCGGAGGCTGCTCCGTTCCATTCCTTCGCAGTTCGCAAACTCCGATCCATTGTCTACCGTTATGCTCTTGAAAATTAGAGGAAAAAGCTCGCCGTATCTCTTTTCCAGAGCGTCCAGCTCGGCCACGACATTCTCGGCTTTCTTCGCTTCCATTCTCCGTGTGATTTCCCGGCGGCTGAGCCGCTCGGTTAATACGAGCAGCGTTGTGGTGCAGCCCTTGGCGCTTTCCACGCAGTCCATTTCCCAGTGGCCGAAGGTTTCCCGGTTATTGATTTCTTCCGGGCGTTTCTCTATGCTTTCGCCTTTTGGCGCTCTGGACTGAGCTTTTGTATGCCGGTATTCTCGTTTACGGCTTCCTTTTACCGGGAGATCTTTGTTTGTGATCCGGAGAAATACGCCTTTTTCTATGTAGCTGTAAAGAGTGTTTACCGAGATCGTAGTGTTGAATTTTAAGCCCTTCGCCTTGATCCTTCCCAGCACCGCCGCGGGGCTGTATTGCTCGTCGGCGATCTTGTGCTCGATATATTCGGCGAGCTTGCGATCCTTCCCCAGTTTCAGCTCCGGCCCTTTGGCTTTCAGGTTCTCCCGGTACCGATCGTGGGCTATGTCCGGGCTGTATCGGATCTCCGTCGTCCAGTCACTATTGCGGTGCTCATACTGTCCGCGCTTTTTCTCCCGGTATATGGTGGAGATGTGGACGCCGAGATTTTCGGCGATCTCTTTCGCCCCTTTTCCGTCCTTGAGCTGCTGCTCCATACGCAGCCGATCAGTTTTTGTCAAATGCTTGAAACGCCGTGCCATTATATATCCCTCCGCATAAAAAAAGAAGGGGCAGCCGTAGCCGCCCCTCCACTTGTTCCTTGGTGTTATTGTTCGTATTCCCTCAAAAGCTCCGCGGTTTCCTCGTCGGTTACAATGTCCGAGAGTTTACAGTTCAGAGCCTTGCAGATCCTTAGCAACGTGGAAAGCTGCGCCTTGCTTACGTCCCGGACTCCCTGCTCGTAGTTTTGGTAGACGCGGACGCCTACACCGGCCAGCTTTGCGAGCTGGGACTGGGAGAGTCCGGCGGCCTGCCTGCGTTCTTTGAGGTTGTCGTTTCTCTTTTCGATCTTTACCGTGATTTCCATATCTGGCCTCCTTCTTGACTTGTTAGGTGGCGGTGGATATAATAAAGGCGGTGGGTGGGAATTTCCCACCGCCGGAGCTTTAGGACTGCTTGGGTTTCTTGTTTGGCTTTATGGTTATTGTGATCCGTTCCACCGCTTCACTTTCTAAAGCCTTTTTAAGAACTTCGAGCAGTTCTTTTGTTTGCTTTTCTTTATCGTCCACCGGTTCGCCTCCTTTCTGTGTTTTTGTTCCTCCTCTCTGATTACTCAGGTTTTCCCTTACCTTGTGTTTTTATTATACATCTAAAGATGTATATAGTCAAGCTCATTTCCCTTCTTTTCGCATTTTTTCACAAGAAAATAGGGCGGTTTCCCGCCCTCATTCTTCCGCGCTGAGTAGCTGCTCAATCGGTACGCCCAGCGCCTCAGAGAAAAATATAAGTTCGTAGTCAGGGACTACTCGATCGCCGGTTTCTATCCTGCTGATCGCTTTCTGGTTCAAGTTTAGTCCGGCAAGCTGTACCTTTGCCGCGAGTTGTTCCTGAGAGAGTCCCGCAGCCTCGCGCAGCGCCTTTATTTGAGGCCCCGAAGCGTTGCACCTGCCGTCTTTGTGCTTGTAAATTTTCACTTTTTCAGTGCCTCCTTCTTATGCCAAAGATAGGTAGAACGCATATTGACATTACCATGCTTCGCCCGTTATAATTATCCCAAACATGACTAAAGGCGAAAAAACGCTAATTTCGAGCATGTGCAGGAGGTAAAAACATTATGCGGAAAAAGGACGCAGATCAGAAGCAGGCAGAGGCCCCACGGGGCAAAAAGAAGTGGATCATTATTGCGGTTGTAGCGGTCGTTTTGATTGCGGCAGCGGTCGGAGGGAATACCGAAACGCAGCAGCCGCAGACTACGGGAACGCAGGCTACCTCAGAGGCCCCGGAGACTCAGGATCCTGCCACTGAGGCAGTGAGTGAAACGGAAGCCAAAGCGGAGCCGGAAGCAAACACAAGCGCAAAGGTTGACGCTCTGGCCTTGGCTGCAAAGCAGGATATTGAGGAAAACGGAGTTTCAGACGCGAAACGAGACGAGGCCGTGACCTTCATTGTAGAGCATTATCCTGATTTTTACGCAGATAACGAAACAATGGAGCAGGCCATTTCTTACGGTTACTGGCTTGAATACGCCTACCAAAACGACGAGGCCGCGAGGGATTATGCGGAGCTTGGCATGGACTTGGAGCAGGCCGTTAAATATGTTTACCGGGGGGCTGAGAGCGTGGAGGACGACGCCACGCAGGAAAACCTCAGCCAGATCCGGGAGTCGCTCGAAGCTATCGGCCAGACTGTTGAATAATAAAAAAATGCCCGGCAGGATTTCTCCCGCCGGGCTTTCTCGTTGTGCGGGTTTTCCCGCTCTTATTCCGTTTTTTCTTCGGTTTCTACCGGATCGCTTGCCGGTGTCGCTTCGGCTGCAATCTGCTGCACTGCCGTGGTGGCGATCGTGCTCGCTACGCTTGCCGCCGTCGCTGCCGCCGTGGTAGTGGCTGCCTTTTCAACCTCCGGCACTTTAATGTCCCGGCATACCTGCTCGATCTTGGTGTCCAGCCATGCGTCGAAGTCGCCGTAGATTTCCCCCAGAGCCTTCACCGTGGTGTCTCCGAGGATCTCCAGCACCTTGTCCCGCGCCTTCTGAAATGCTTCCAGCTGTTTCTCTTTCGTAAAAGCACCCTCCGCTTTCAGGGCGTCAACAAAGGTCTGGGCCGTATATGTCACGGCCTGCTCCACGGCGTCCGTTGCCAGATCAATGTACTTTGAAGCGGTTTCGTTGTCCAGTTCTTCCTCGATCTGCTGAGTCTGGCGGCGCAGGAGTGCCACCAGATAGCCGCCGCCAGCCGTGATAAGCAGGCAGAGGATCGGTACAAAAGCGTCTGCGATCTGTTCTAACATTTCCATGTTCGTGTCCCTCCTTTGGTATTAAAGCATACTGTTGACAATTTTCTGAACGGCTGCGTAGTTATACCCGGCCGCTTCGAGGCGTTTCTTGCGATCCGCTCCGTTTCCCCACTTTCCTGCGATCACCTCTTTGGCGATCTCTGTGTTGGATTTCTTGGTGGTATCGCCGGAAGCCGCGGTACCGCCGCCGTTGGTCGTCACAAAGGCGTCGAAGCCTTTCGCTTTGAGCTTAGATACCTGAGCGTCAGCGTTTGCCTTTTTGGAATACGCCCCGGTCTGCACCTTGTAAAGATTTCCGACTTTCTTTATGAGCACCTCGAAGCCAGCCGCTTTGAGTCTCGCCGCCTGAGCGTCGGCATTTGCTTTCTGTGAGTACGCGCCACTCTGGACATAGTAAAGAACAGATCCGGAGCTGGAGCTGCCGCCAGTGGATCCGCCGCCGGATCCGGAGCTGCCTCCTGTCCCCAGCAGAGCGTTGATCCTGTCGGCAAGCTCGCCATAACGGGAGTAAAGCCAGTCGCCGGGGCAGCTCTTATTTGCAAACCACCGGTGCGCGGTCAGCACCATTTCGTTGCTTTTTGGCGTGTATGCGAGAGTTTTCTCTTTGCTACCCAGCCACAAAACCTTGTTTTTCCCGTTTCTCTTGCAGATGTCCGCGCAGAGCTCGATCAGCTTTTCGTAAACGGCCGAGTTCATAGCGTAAGGATCTGTTTTGTCGCTGGCGCACTCGATCGTCACGGCCCGCTGGTCGTTGGAGTTGCTGGAGCTGCACCAGCTCCGGTTGCACTCGTCTACCACGAGGATGACGCGGCCGTCCTTGCC
>UMIY01027365.1_pt1 | contig 14099 bp, 14 predicted proteins | sample 1965921 | NCBI WGS metagenome assembly UMIY01 (sample SAMEA4836134, study PRJEB28245) | human gut metagenome | biome: gut microbiome; material: fecal sample | place: Denmark | collected 2008
AAGTCTTTTTTCTTACAAAACTGTAAGAAGTCTTGTAAGTACTTTGTAAGATATAAGTGTTATATTAAATGTAAAGAGGTGATAGAAATGTTAAAAGTAGAAAATTTAAAAAGACATTATAAAACAAATGACGTTGAAGTAAGAGCTCTTGATGGAGTATCTTTCGAAGTAAAAAAAGGAGAATTTATTTCCATAATTGGGGCATCTGGTTCTGGTAAATCAACCCTATTACATTTACTAGGGGGACTTGATTATCCTACAAGCGGAAAAGTTTTAATTGATGATACCGACATTTATGCATTGAAAGATGATGAGAGAACCATTTTCAGGAGAAGAAATATTGGTTTTGTCTTTCAAGCATATAACCTTCTGCCTATGCTAAATGTATATGAAAATATAATTATTCCCTTTGGTCTTGATGGAGACAAAGTAGATAAAAAATATGTGGATGCAGTAATAGATATACTTGAGATAAGCGATCAAAAAAATAAAATGCCAAATGAATTATCTGGTGGACAGCAACAAAGAGTTGCCATAGCAAGAGCCTTGGTTACAAAGCCATCTATAATTCTTGCTGATGAACCCACAGGTAATTTGGATTCAAAATCATCTTCTCAAGTTGTTTACTTACTAAAAAAGATTAATAAAGAGCTTGGAAATACTATTCTTATGATTACTCACGATGATGCCGTCGCTCAAGCTGCAGAAAAAACTCTAAGAATAGAAGATGGAAGGCTGGTGGAAAATAATGAAAGTCAAAAATAAAGCTTATATAAGGCACCTTGCAAAAAATATTTTAAATGCAAATAAAAGTAGGAGAAATATTCTCTTATTAGCCATTGCTTTGACTTCTATACTATTTACAAGCCTATTTTCAGTTGCCTTAGGTTTAGGAAAAAGCATAGAAACCCAAACAATGAAAACTATTGGCACAATCAGCCATGGCTCTTTTAAAGAACTTTCTGACAAAGACATAAATATTTTATCCAAGGATAAAGACTTAAAGGAATTTTCAATAAGAGAGAAAGTTGGGATCCTTGATGATGAAAAAATAAGTGCAGAACTATCTTATATGGACAAAAAAGGATTTGAATGGTCATTAATAGAAAAAGTTAAGGGAAAATTTCCTGAAAAAGAAAACGAGATATTTATAGATTTAGCAACTGCAAAAAAGTTAGGTTATAAGGGTGAAATTGGAGAAGTGATAGAAGTTCCTTTCAATATAGAAAAACCTTACACAGGAGAGATTATTGAAAAGAAAAGTGATAAATTTATTATATCTGGAACTTTTCAAAGTCCTATTGATTCCAATGTTGGTGTAGGACAAATCTATTTATCAAAAGCTTATGTAGATAAATTATCCCTTCCAGAAAATAATAAAGATGTGGAAGTTATGCTAAAGAATTCCTTTATGATAAGGAATAAACTTTTAAAAATTGCAGAGAGAAATGGTTATAAGGTAGCGGATAATCCTGGGAATTTATCAGGCAATGAAATAAGGATTGGCGTTAACTTTGCGTATCTTTTTTCTGGTGATAGTAGTTTTGATTTTAAAACATTTTTACCTTTCTTAGCTTTTTTAATTTTAGTAATGATTGCAGGATTTTTAATTATCAATAATATATTTAAAATATCTGTAAATGAAGATATAAATTTAATTGGACTACTTAAAACAATTGGTATGACAAAAGTTCAAGTTAAAAAGCTTGTTCATTTAGAATCTTTTATAGTTTCTATCCCATCTATAATAATAGGAAACGCCATAGGTATTTCTATTGGTAAAATAATTTTAAATAAAATATTTTCTACTAATGTAATGCTAGCGAATATAAATCTATCATTAGCCTTAATATTATTAGTTATACTTTTCTCTACCATATTTACTTTATTAACTGTTTTTCTATCAGTTATGAGTCCAGCAAAATATGCAGCTAAAATTTCACCAATAGATGCTAGTAAATATAATGAAACTCAAGTAAAAAAGAAATACAAAAGTAATTCTATTTCACTAGGAAAACTTGCAAAAAGACAGGTTTTTTCAAATAAATTTAGATTTGTTTCAATTGTTCTTTCTATGAGTTTATCAGCAGTGATTCTAAATAGTATTTTAACTTATACAAGTAACATAGATTTAGAGAAAGGAATATCAGATGTAATCGTAACGGATTATAATATAGCAAGCCCAAAATATTTTAGGTATATGTACTCAGGAAGTGAGGACGGTATCAAGGATAATTTCATTGATGAAATAGAAAATCAAAAGGGATTTAAAGCTGGGGGAGCCTTATACTATTATGGTTATGAATACTCTTATCCAGATATAAAAATAGAAGACAATAAAGTTGCTCCAATATTATTAGGAATAGATGATTATTTAATAAATAAACAAAATATAATAGATGGAGAATTTGATAAAGAAAAATGGAAAACAGGAAATTATGTTATTATAGGCGAAAAAATAAAAAATAATTCTGACTATAAAACTGGCGATAAAATAAAAATCAATGTAAAAAACAGGGTCAAAGAAGTCCAAGTTATGGGAAAGATTAATTATAATTTTTCCGATGGATTGAGATATTATCCTATTATCCAGGAAAATCAATTTGATGAGTCTAGCCCTGAGTTAGATTTAGAATATTTTTATTTAAATCCTAATTTGTACAAAGAACTCACAGGCGATAATAGTATAATGTCCTATGGATTTGATGTAGAAGATAGTGAAAAGGAAAATTTTGATAAGTTATTAAAATCTTTTGAAAATAACCCAGACTTTTCCTATGACTCAAGAGATCTTCAAATAAAGTCTTTTAAAGATTTCAAAAACCTTATAGAATTTGTGGGTTATAGTTTATCTATAGTATTGTTTTTAATTTCTGTACTGAATTTTATAAATGTTATTGCTACTGAAATTTTGAGAAATATGGTTAACTTATCAATTCTTGAAGCAATTGGAATGACAAAGAAAAATATTAAAAAATATTTGGTGAAAAAGAATTTGATCTATTCTTTATGTGGCTTAGTATTTTCTTTCATCATTATGCTTCTTGTAGATAAATACATCTTGATAGATTTTATGGAACAAACTAAGTGGACTTCCTATAAATTTGTAATCATGCCACTTATACTTGTAAACTTTGTAAATATAATTATTGGGATAATATTTACTGGTAGATTCTATGAAAAGCACAGTCAAAACAGTCTTGTAGATAGAATAAGAAGTTTAGAATAATATTTTTTGTTAACTAGAAATAAAAACAGGCTATGAGCATTAAAACTCATAGCCTTTTATCTATGCCACCTAAAGACTTTATGAACTAGTTTTTTTAAAATCCCTAATTCAATGAGCCTTATAGCCGCGATTTTTAATTATTTTCAATAGGCACAACTGCTAGAGTTTTTCCTAAAGGTTTTAGTATTTTAATAAGTGTACTTACTTGAGGACTAGTCTTGCCTGTCTCCATCCTAGCAATTATTGGTTGTTTGACTCCGCTTAACTCTTCAAGCTTTTTTTGGCTTATACCTTGTTCATTTCTTGCTCTTACTAGTTCATCAATTAACTGAACACGTAAATCACTTTCAAGTATCTCGTCTGGACTCATAAGTGAATCCATAAACTCTAAAGCATCATCGCCTAAAGCTTCTTGTCTACGTTTCTTTATATCTTTAATCTTTTCTTCAGCTTCTTTTATAGCCTTATCATAGTCTTTATCCATAATATTCACTCCTACTTCACTATTAACTTAATAATATCCAATTAAAAATGCTTTGTCAAGTACTTTTAAGTTATTATATCCTTTAATATAAATTTACCCGTTTAAAAATTTTCGTTTAGGGTAAATAATTTACACTAGGGGGTAATAAATATGAATGAAAGAAAAGGAATAATAACATTTGGCGGTTCACCAATGACTTTAATTGGTGAAGAAACAAAGGTAGGCAGCAAGGCGCCTGATTTCAAGGCTCTTAAGAATGACTTATCTGAGTTTTCTCTTGACGAAGTGAAAGGTAAAGTAGTTATCATCAGCTCAGTTCCTTCAATTGACACACCTGTTTGCGAATTACAAACAAAGAGGTTCAACGAAGAAGCTGCTAAGCTTGGTGATGCAGTTGTTTTAACACTTAGCTGCGACCTACCATTTGCTCAATCAAGATTTTGCGCTGCAGACGGTATTGACAAGGTTATAGTTTTATCAGACCACAGAGACCTTGATTTTGGTACAAAATACGGTCTTGTAATCAAGGAGCTTCGTCTACTTGCAAGAGCCATCACTATAATTGATAAGGACGGCACTATCAAGTATCAAGAAATTGTTAGCGAAGTTACTAATCATCCTGATTATGATAAGGCTTTGGAAGAAGCTAAAAAGCTTATTTAAGCAAATTTCTTTTTATATGAAAATAGCTGGGCCACAAGGTCCAGCTATTATTTTTAAAAATAGTTTTTGCAAACAAAAAAACGCTCGGCCAATGAACGTTTTTTTAGGTGGTGTAAATTATGTGTCCAAGATTATTCTTACAATTAACTATAATATAGAACATAATTCTTGAAATGTCAATGGATTTAGCTAAATTACTCACTTGTATAATAAATTGCAATACATGGCCCACTTAGTATAGATAAAATTTATAATTATAGTAAAAAATTTTTACTTTTCATAAACGCATATTAATGGTATACTATTTAAGAATAGGAGTGATTTTTTTTGAATACAATATTTGGAATAATAATCGTGGCGGCGGTGACACTTGTGAGCGACTATCTCTCAAAAACCTTGCCAGTCTCGATGCCAGCAAGCATTTACGGTATAATAATACTTTTTTTGCTTCTACAAATGGGTCTCGTTAAAAAAGAAAAAGTTGAAGGCGTATGTAAATTTTTGATTAAAATAATGCCGCTAACTTTCATACCGAGCGCAGTTGCACTCATTGACAGCTTCATAGACCTTAAAGTCATCATAGTCCCAGTTCTAGTCGCAATCGTTTTCTCAACAATTTTCGTTATGGCAACGACAGGAAAATTTTGCGAAACGCTTTTAAAGATAAGGAAGGTGAAGTGATGACAGCCATCTTCATGCTTTTACTAACAGTAGTGCCATATTTTTTCTTTGTTTACATAAAAAAGAAGCTTAAGTGGTCTTTTATCAATCCACTTCTATTTGCAATAGCAGTCGATATGGCTGTGCTTTTGAGTTTTAAAATTGACAGCAAAACTTATGCATCGGGCGCAAAATATGTTTCGCTATTACTAACACCGGCAACCATTGCCCTAGCCTTTCCCTTGTATGAAGAGCTAAAAACCATAAAAAAAGACATAGTCCCAATACTTATGAGCATAGTCTTCGGCGTATTCTCTTCAGTTTTGACAGTTTTTGCAATTTATAAGATATTTGTGCTTGAAAAAGTGCATTTTGCAACGCTTTTGCCAAAGTCCATCACCACAGCTATAGGCATAGACGTTTCTAGATCGATGGGCGGCATCGTTTCGATTACAGTATTTACGATAATATTTACAGGTATATTCGGAGCCATGGTGAGCGATGCTGTTTTTAAAATTATGAAAATTAAATCAGACGTTGCTAAGGGAGTTGCCTTGGGAAGCGCATCGCACGCGATAGGCACAGCGAAGGCAAATAATATGAATGAATTGACTGGGGCGGCGAGCTCGATGAGTTTAGTCATCAGTGGCATACTAAGCGTAATAATTCTTCCTCTATTCCTTTAGCTTCGCATTCAATCGCGCCACAATTTAAAATATACAAAAAGGGACAGATTTGCTCTGTCCCTTCTTATATCTTATAAACCTATTTAACTATAGTTCAAAATTCTTTATAGTACATATATGCACCGTACCAGGTCCTGTATGAGCGCCTATGCATACCGCAAATTGGTTTAGCTTTATCTCCATGTCTGGATACTTTTCTACGAGTAGCTCCTTTACCTTATTTGCAAGGTCTTCGCAGTCCGCATGACATACGTATATCGTGTTAGCGTACAAGTCATGACCCACTTCATTTTCGAAAAAATCAACAGTCCTTGCAATGGCTCTCTTAGTACCTCTAACCTTGTCTTCAGTGTAAATCACACCATCAGAGTGCACATCAAGCACAACCTTCATATTGATCAAGTTACCAATTGCAGCACTTAGCTTTGAAACCCTGCCGCCCCTTTGCAAGTACTCAAGCGAGTCCACGAAGAATACATACCTTGTATTCTTGACAAAGCCATGTGCATAAGCCTTAAGCTCATCAAAAGTCTTGCCTTCTTGATTAATCTTTGCTAAAGATAAAACCTGCAAGCCTTGGCCCATAGAAGCGCCACGCGAGTCAACAAGCATAAGCCTATCGTCACCTATACCAAGCGAGTTCTTCGCAAGCACAGCGTTATTATATGTAGAAGACATGCCAGTCGACAAAGATACGTATATAGCCTTGTCATACTTTTCCAAAACTTCCTTGAATTTCTCCTCATACTCATTGGGAGATATGGCACCAGTTTTGTAAACAGTCCCCTGCCTCATATCGTCATATATCATCTTGCCACTTATGTCCACACCATCAAGGTAAGTTTCGTCACCCTTCATGATGACTATGGGCATGATGTCTATGTCATATTCACTTGCTAATTCATAGCTTATGTCCGAAGCTGAATCCGTTATAATTTTGATGCTCATGGTATCCTCCTTAGCTTTAATAAAAATATTATATGATAAAATTATAGATTTTTCAAGTTTTTAATTGTATCAAGAACTATAGCCGCAGCAGACTCAAGCTCTTTCTCACTCATAAGGCCATAGCCAAGTAAAAGAGCATCTTCACTTACGCTTTTTTTGCCAAAAGTGTAGCTCGATATAGTTTCAGCCTTGACACTTCTCTTATCAAGCATTTGAACTAGCCTACTGTAATCATCAAGACCACTCATATAAAGCTTAAGGTGCATACCAGCCATGGAGTCCACAAGCCTAATACCAGAAGCGTCCTTGAGAGCGTCTAAGAGCGTAAGCCTCTTTCTGTTGTAGATACCCTTCATTCTGTTGAGCTGCCTTTCAAAGTGACCCTCCTTCATAAAGTCCTTCACGAGAATTTGGACAATGTTTGAAACAGGCGAGTTCATGAGTGGCCTTATGCCATGGTACTCATGCAAAAGTGCGTTTGGTAAGACCATGTAGCTCACCCTTAAAAGCGGGCTTATGGACTTAGAAAAGTTTCCTATGTAGATTACCCTATCCATCTCATCAAGGCTCTTTATTGGAGATATGGCTCTGGGTGCATAACGAAATTCACTGTCGTAGTCGTCCTCAATAATGTAGCGGCCACTTGCAGCATTCGCCCAGTTTAAGAACTCCAGCCTTCTTTTGATAGGCATGACAGTCGCAGTTGGAAACTGGTTAGATGGCGTAAGTAGTGCAAGCTCGCAGTCCGCCTTTAGAAAGTTTTCAAAACTCATACCACTGTCATCGATGTCAATCGGCTCGTAGGCTATACCATTGACCCGTAAAAGCGTCTCCAAAACCTTGTAGCCCGGGTTCTCCAAAGCAAGCTTCACCTTGTTTTGCAAGATTAAAAAGAGAGTCATAAGTAGGTACTCAAGGCCCGAACTTATAAAGATATTGTCTTCATTAGTCTTGATGCCCCTCGCCTTGAATAGATAGTTTTTAATCTCGTGCCTAAGACCATAGAGCCCTTGGTAGTCTCTTTCGTAGAACTCAGTATCATAGATGAGCTCCTGAGTAAATATCTTTCTAAATCTATCTATAGGGTAGGACTCAGGATCGCCCTGTGTAATTAAAAATGAGTACTTATAAGACTTCTTCTCCTTACGCGTGCTTATCTCTACATCATCATGCTTAAGAGTATATATAGTTCCTATGTCATTGACGAAGTAGCCACGCTTCTCCTCGCTCCTTATGTAGCCTTCAGAGATCAGCATCTCGTACGCACTTGTCACCGTGTTCACCGCAACAGATATGTCCCTTGCAAGAGTCCTCTTCGAAGGCAGTTTCTCTCCTTTTTTGAAGCGTCCTTCAAGTATTGCATCCTTAAAATATTCATATATCTGTTCATAAATAGGCCTATCGCTTTTTAAATCTATTTGCATAGCTCCTCCTATCTGGTACCATCAAAATAATCATAATTGGTACTTTTAATTATACCATAATTCAAGTATAATTGCTATAAAAGAGGAGGAATATTATGAATAAAAAATTTTTAGACTTTACAAATACACTTAAGGGCGGCGTCATCATGGACGTTACTAATCCTGAGGAAGCGAAGATTGCCGAAAGTGCTGGAGCATGCGCTGTCATGGCGCTTGAGAGGGTACCTGCGGACATCAGACGCGAAGGCGGCGTTGCTAGAATGAGCGATCCACAAATGATTTTGGAGATAAAAAAAGCTGTTAAAATCCCTGTTATGGCGAAGTGCAGAATCGGTCACTTTGTTGAAGCAGGGGTTTTGGAAGCGCTTGGCATTGACTACGTCGATGAATCAGAAGTTTTGTCAAAGGCTGATAACGACAATCACATAGACAAATACCAATTCGACGTGCCATTTGTTTGCGGTGCAAGAGATCTTGGCGAAGCACTTAGAAGGATCGAAGAAGGTGCATCGATGATTAGAAGCAAGGGTGAAGCAGGTACAGGCGACGTTGTACAAGCTGTAAGCCACTTAAGACAAATACTTGGCGGTATATCGCTACTTGTTTCAAAAAGAGAAGACGAGCTATATACTTTTGCAAAAGAATATAGAGTTAGCTATGATATAGTAAAATACGTTCACGACAATAAAAGACTACCTGTACTTAACTTCTCAGCTGGCGGTGTCGCAACACCTCAAGACGCAGCACTAATGAGAAGACTTGGTGCTGAAGGTGTCTTCGTTGGAAGCGGTATATTTAAGAGCGAAGACCCAGAAAGAAGAGCTAAAGCGATAGTTAAGGCAGTGAAAAATTATGAAGATAATAAGATTATAGCTGAAGCAGCGACTGGATTAGGTAAGGCTATGTTTGGGATTAATGAAGATGAACTTGCTGTTCACATGGCTGACAGATAGGACTAATATATAATTTTGCGTTCGTGCGAAGCACCAAGGTTCTCGTCCGTTTGGACGAGGTTCTTCAAACTATCCCTTACGCTCATTCAATTTTTGGCATAGCGTAAAGGTTCTCGGCCATAAGGACGAGGTTCTTCATTTTGTTTGGTGATGACTCATTGACAAGGATAATTAATTTGTGAAAATTATATTTTTAGGCAAAAATAAAGGATAGAGATTTTATTTTCTCTATCCTTTATCGTTATTTGTGTTAAATTATTTAATTAAATTGATTTAGAACTTTCTTTGTTTATTAATCAATCCATACACATTAATTTTGCTGTTAAATTTTAATAAACAATTTTACTAATTAATTTCGCTTTTTCTAATTTTGCAGGGCAAAGAAGAACCACGTCTATATCTTTGCTCGAGCTTAGTTCGAAGAGAGAGTCGATGGATGGGACGAAGTTTAGAATAAGCCCCGACGCAGTCGTACGTACGGGGTACGTCGAAGAGGGATCCGTAAGATCAATCAAAGCTATGTTCGCTTTGCTCCATACCTTTGTGATCTCTGGAATAAGGCATGCATAGCCAATCGAACATCGCTAACGCTCGTTCTCTTGGTGCATGGACTTAACAAGTTCAAGGGCGCCTTTAGAGTGAAATGTAATTTCACAGGATAAGAAGAACCACGTCCATGTGGACGTGAACCTTGCTGCTGCGCATCGTGATGATTGGACGAAGTGGACTGACGAGGCAAGCGGAGTGTACAAATGAGTACTCGAGCATTGCCGAGGAGGGAACGAGTTCAAGGGCGCGTTTAGACGTGAAATTAGCGTGAAATAAGGCGAGCGTTTTTTATCACAGCTAACGGGAACGGTATCTCTTCTGAATTAAACACTGTCAATTCTCCCTCTACTGTGATGATTTCTTGTGGTTTTGGATATTTTTGATTTGTATCTTTTAATATATATTGAAGGCCTTGTTGGCAGCAGGCTTGGCGGTCGTTGATGACGATGTAGTGATCCATGCCGGATGTGTCTGTGGTCTCTAGATCTACGGCGACGCCTTGTAGCTTGATCTTGACTCCTTCGAAGCTTTTTGGATCTTCAGCTATCATGGCGACGATGACGTAGTTCATATCTAGATCATTGCCTGTTAAATCATAGTATTGGCCGCTTTCGTTTGTGATTTCGTTTTTCTCAGCACTATCATTTGTATCTGGGTTAATATTTTCATCAGAATTTTCATTTGTATCAATATTTTCATCTGAATTAGCATTTTCGTCTGGGTCAATATTTTCGTCTGCATCATCATTTTCAGTATTGGCATCAGCATTATCAGCATTTTTAGCTTTTGAACTTTCTTTCATCTTTTTAACTGTCTCGTTCACGGCACTGTTAGGCATATAACGGTATATAACTTTTTTATTTGTGAAAAATACGAGTATCAAAACCAAAATCAATATGCCGACTATGGCCAAAATTCTCTTTCTTGTTTTATCCACGTTTCATACCTCCAATTATTGACATGATTAAAAATATTACGAGATTCATCACGACGATTGTCGAGCCAACTGGTGTTGCCGCAAGTATTGCAAATATCGCGCCTCCAAGTGCTGAAATAAGCGAGATTATGGCTGAGGCGAAGGCAATCTTTCTAAATGAATGAAAAACTTTCATCGCTGAGACTGCTGGGAAAACGATTAGTGCTGCGACTAAAAGTGAGCCCACTAGCCTAATTGCAAGTGTTATCACGACTGCGACGACCATGGACAAAACCGTGTTAAGTCTTTCAACCTTGATGCCTGATGCATTTGCAAGGTCTTCGTCGAAGACTGTGATGTAAATTTCTTTATAATAATAAATGAAGAAAAGTATCACGAGTATCGATAGTGCCACGGATATGATGACGTCTAGCTTTGTTAATGTAAGTATCGATGTCGAGCCAAAAAGTGTTGTACACACGTCAACTGAGACGTTTGGTCCGACTCTAAATACGTTCATAACAAGGTAGCCCATAGCTAGTGCTGAGACTGAAACCATGGCGATGGCTGCGTCTGAGATGATTTTCTTAGAATTATTTCCTTGTAAAAGTATTAGCGCAAAAAATATTGTTAGTGGTAGTGCTAATACTAATTTTTGTGTAAAGCCGATGGCTGTCGCGATTGATAGGGACGCGAATGCTACGTTTGATAATGAATTTGCGATGTATGAGTAGCGTTTCAAAACGAGTATCACGCCTAAAAATGCTGATGCAAGCGCTATGAGTGAGGCGCATACTAGTGCGTAGCGCACGAATGGGTAGCCTAGGTAGAAGATAAATTTATTGATTAATTCCATTCATTTTGCCTCCTTCCTCGTAAATCACACGTCTTCCGTCAAGCTTAATGACTTTGTTTGCGTATTTAACTGCTCTTTGGCTATCGTGTGAGACCATGATGATGGCTGTGCCACTTTCGTTTATTTTTTCAAGCATTTCGTAAAGGCCATCTTGTGCCTCTGGGTCGAGTCCAGCAAGCGGCTCATCTAGTATAAGTAACTTTTTTTCTTCTACAAAGCTTCTTGCGAGCAAAACTCTTTGTCTTTGACCGCCCGATAAAGAAGAAAATCTTCTGTCTTTAAGATGTGCTATGCCAAATTTTTCTAAACATTCAAGTGCCTTACGCTTTTCTTCTTTTGTGTAGAAAAATCTTTTTTTAATCTTAAAGCCTGATAAAACGAGTTCCATAATCGAAGTTGGAAAATCGGCTGCTATTGAGAGTATCTGTGGTAGATAGGCGATTTCGTCTTTTGAAATGCCCTCCATAATTATCTCTCCAGATATTTTTTTATTTAAACCTAAGATGGTTTTGATTAAACTAGACTTTCCCGAACCGTTTTCGCCCAAGATGACTATGTAGTCACAATCATTTAATTCTAGGTTTATAAAATCACTTAGGACTTGACCTTTATAGCCAAATCCTAAGTCTTTTAATATTAATTTCATTAGTTTAGAGCCTTCTTTAAAGCGTCTAAGTTCATTTGCATATAGTCAATGTATGACTTGCCGTCCTTTGAGCTAACATTTTCCATAGATGTCATCTCAAGTATATCTTGGTCTTTTGTCTTTGTAGAATTTTTTACTGTGTCGGCGATTTTGCCGTCTGAACCCATTAACTTGATTATGTGTTTTAAACCAAGTTCGTCAAGTTTTTGTGCTAAGAAGCTGATAGTTTCAAAGCTTGCTTCACATTCAGCTGAGCAGCCAACAAAGGCAGCGAAATAATCAAGGTCAAGGTCACTTACTAAGTAACGGAATGGGAATCTGTCTGCAACTAAGATAGTATCAACTTTTGCAGTTTTTCTTGCTTCGTCAAACTCATTTTGAAGAGCATCAAGTTTTGCTGCGTATGCTTCGTAATTTTTCTTGAATGTATCAGCGTTTTTCGCATCGATTTCGCAAAGAGCGTCAGCAATTGCCTTTGAAATAGTCTTTGCATTCTTTACAGATAACCAAACGTGTTCATCATATTCTACTTCTTCATGTTCATGGTCATGGTCATGTTCATGATCGTGTTCATGATCGTGTTCATCGTGGTCGACATCGCCATGTTCATGTTCATGGTCGTGGTCGTGATCTTCATCTCCATGTTCATGTTCGTGATCTTCATCTCCATGTTCATGTTCATGGTCATGCTCGTGTTCCATGCCTTCTTTTACTTCTTCTTCCTTAACAGTATCTCCTAAAATTTCAAGCATGTTAAGAACTTTTGCGTTAGGCGCTTGTTTTGCAGCGTCTGGAGCCCATTCATCAGATTCTCCTCCAACATATAAGAAAAGATTTGATTTAGCAATCTCTTCTATGTCCTGAGCAGATGGCTCGTAATTGTGAAGGCTAACACCGTTGTCAGTTAAATTAGTGACCTCAACATCAGTTCCTTCAGTAATATTTTTAACCCAATCATAAGCTGGGAATATGTTAGTAACTACTTTTACAGCTCCGTCCTTTTGGATGCTCTCAGCTTCACTTGCTGGGATTGACTCAGTAGCAGGCTCATCTGCCTTTTCAGGCGCCTTATTTGAATTGCAAGCAACTAGCAAAACGACTGCTAGTAGGCAAGCTAAAAATTTATTTATATTCTTCATTTTATCTCCTTTATATTTATATATTTATATTTTTGTATATTTTGTATATTTTGTATATTTTGTATATTTTACCGATATTAAATTTTGCCGTCATTATATTTGGGGGGGTCAATCTCTAATCGTTCATGCGCACCATAAGATCGACAGGTGTCTTCACCTTCGCCATAGTCATGGCAATGTTTGTGAGCCTTATCGATACTAGCACCCAAAGTATTATAATTACAGCCGCATTTGAATGATGCAAAGACCTTTGAAGGTCCGAGACCATGTCCATAAAGCGGCAAATCGGGCAAGCAGAACGCTTGCAGATGTGGAAGGCACTTGTAGCCGCGACGAAAAAGCTTAGTAGCGACATTGCGACTAAGATGATACAAAGTATAGAAAGTAGTATTTTGATACGCTTTGGCATTTTGCCCCTCCTTTTTACACGCCTTATTATATAGCAAGGTCTTAAGAATGTCAAGATTTAGCGGTTTATATGAATTAAAATATATATGTAAAAGCGTTTATATTTGCTATTTTACGACCGTGCGAAGCACCAAGGTTCTCGGGTACCCATCCAAAGCGAAGCTTTGATGATGGGTGAGGTTCTTCAAATTGCGTCTAGAACTTGTTCCCTCCGCGAGCTCCCTCAACGTACGTATTTGTACGATGTCAGTCGCTCGCTTCAGTCCACTGCGTCCTATACATCAATTTATCCTGTAAACTAGCTGTTCGGTGTATTAATTTAAGATCTTTTACTTTTTTTATATATTTTTTTAAGAAATTTATTTGCTGTGGTTCATTGACAAGAGTAATAATTTGATAAAATTATAAATTTGGAAAAAATATAGGATAGAGATTTTATTTTCTCTATCCTATATTTTTTATTTGTGTTAAATTATTTGATTAGTTTGATTAAGATCTTTTTTGTTTATAAATCATATTATCCAAACTAATTTTGCAG
>UMIY01025767.1_pt1 | contig 14047 bp, 19 predicted proteins | sample 1965921 | NCBI WGS metagenome assembly UMIY01 (sample SAMEA4836134, study PRJEB28245) | human gut metagenome | biome: gut microbiome; material: fecal sample | place: Denmark | collected 2008
CTGCCACAAATGGCGGATTTGCGCGGTTTCCATGCTTGCGACAGAAAAAGAACAAGTCAGAGCAAGGCGAAAAGAAAAATTGGAAGGGAAACAAAAATGTGGCGCGAAATCCGTCGCGAGTTCGTCGCGAGCAAAATAAATAGTCCAAGTTGATAGTGAAAATTAATTGCAGAATTGACAGCAGATGTGTCTGGAAAGATACCTGCTGTTATTTTTTTGTAGATTTTTAAAACGTATATTATGTTTTTGATGTAGCAGAAGGAGGTGAGGAAGAATGTACATCAAAATATATACAAAAAGTCAGTTGGTGCTTCTTAGAAGTGTAAACCGTCTGTTCCGTAAGAAGTACAGACTGCCGCAGGAAATACTGAACAGAGTCGAGGCGATCCTCATGGTAAAGGAGTTGGGAGAGAATGGCTTTGTAGCAGTACTGCTTGATCCTGTGGAGAACGACATGACAGGGATTGAGGATGTTCTGAATTGTTATCCACGACTCCTTAAGGATGGCGAAGATGTGACAGATGTTCCTGTGGAAGAATCGAATACATGGCTGACAAAAGGAAAGGAGTGGTACATGGATACGTTAAAAATCAAAGGAGAAAAGAGTTGGATATATGCGATTTACTCCATGACTGTGGAGAGGATTTACGGAAAATAAAAAAGGAAGTGGAGATAATCCGGCTTCCTTAAGAGTCTTCTGTGAAGTTGACGATTTCATTTGGCGTACAGTCTAAAATCCTGCATAGTTTTTCAACAGTAAGAAGAGTTATATTCTTATTTTTCTTTAAAGCGTCTAAAGTCTTATTATCAATGCCGGATTGTAGTAATTTATATTGGCTGATATTCTTTGCGCGCATGGTTTCCCATAATGGAGAATAATCGATCACTACAATCACCGCCTTTCAAGTCTCTGATAGTATCGTACCCAGAAAGTGTAAAAATAAATATTGTGGATATATCCACAATGGTGTAGACTGTGAATAGACAGAGGGTGATTATATGGTAGAGAAATATGCTCAGGATATGGGTGAGAAACAAAAAAGACTTTTTAATGATTTTGTAAAAATTTGTATATATGCAACAGATGAAGAGTTTGACGCGTTATTAGAAATGAGACCAGTAGATTACGGAATGTTTAAAAGTCTGTCCGAGCATTTGATAGAGATGGGTGCGGATACTAGTTTTTTTAAATTACATGAAAGATATCCTAAATACGCCAAGAGATATGGCGAAGAGATAGAGAATGAGACTTCAAATATAACTTTTCCTAAGATGACAGCAGAAGAAGAAAAGCGTATGAAAGAGGAGCTGTATGAAAAAATCAGAAAATTGTATGGAGATGATGTAGTATAAATACCAGGGGGAAGAGTGGTAAGCTCTTCCCCCTAATTTAGTCTTCCTGCTCTTCTGGTGGTATATATTCAATCAAATCTGTAAGATCACATTCCAATACATAGCAAAGGCGTCTTAATATGTCGATATCCAGCCGTTGAATTTTATTATCCCGATAATTCCGGAGCTGAGTTCTTTGCATTTCAGCACGGAAAGAAAGTTGATTTAAAGAAATATTGCGTTGTTCAAGAATATCTTTTAAGCGAATACGAATTTTGCCGCAGTCATCCATATTTACTGGGAGCTGACGCAAAGGATTTTCTTTTTTAGGCATAGTACCTACCTCCGTGAGTTAATTATAATTAATCATTCATCTGCTTGTAAGGTTGATAGTTGTATGGTATAGTTATCACATGGTTAGATATATGCTCATGTAAAAAGAAAAATACAGAATGATGAAGAAGAAAAGAGGTGAGAGAGGATGTTCTATTATTGTGCCAAATGTGGAAACATCAAAAAAGTAACTTTAAAAGGCAATGAAGGCGTAAGCTGTGAAGTATGTGGAACGCCTATGCAGCCTGTTCCGGCAGAGTACCTGATGCCAAATGGTAATTTCTTCAAGTCTCAGGATGCGCGTCAAAACTTCATTTCTGCAATTCAGTCATCTGATACATATGATCCTGAGATTGGCGGAAAGAAGGAAGAAGTAAAACGTGAGATTGAGGAAGAGAAGCAACAGAGAATTCAGGAAATGAACCAGAAGATGGAACAGGAGCAGTTTCATCTGACCTGCCCAGTCTGCGGCAGTCACAGCGTACAGAAGATTTCAACCGTAGGCAAATATGCAAAGATAGGTGCATTTGGAATACTTGGTGCAGATGATCTTGGAAAAAGATGGAAATGTAAGGTATGTGGAGCTAAATTTTAAATTACGAAAGGAAAGTGAAAGAGATGGGATTTTTTGATAAGGCTTTAAAAACGGCACAGAATATAGGAGACAGCATATCTACATCAGCAGTAAAGGCAGGTTCTTCTGTTGGTGTAGCGGCGCAGGATAACGCAGAATTAAGTGCGATAAAAATGCAGATTAATGTAATTGAGCAGGAACTTAATGCCGCATATGCGCAGATTGGAAAGAAATATGTGGATTATGTCAGTGAGACAGGGGATATGGGAGGACTGGATGTCACAGACCTGCTTACCATGATGGATCCCAAACTTACAAGAAAACAAGAACTGGAAGCACAGTTGATTGAACTTGAGAAACGTATGAAACAGAATGCTGTTCTCAGAGATAAGGCAAAAGCTGAAGAAGAGTTCCAGGAAGAAAAGACGAAACTCGACAGGGCGTTGGCAATGGATGTCATCTCTCAGGATGAATATAATTACAAGATTAGCGTTGCCAGAAAGAAAGTAGACAACTTTGAGGAAATCAGAAGAATCGAACAGCAGTGTGAGATGGGAATTATCACAAACGAAGAGAAAAATGCAAAGATTGAAGCGCTTACAAAGTAGAGAAAGCAATAGGTAGATAAATGTATACATTGATAGGCATTATATGGCTTGCCCTTAGTATTATAATAGCTATAAAGTGGTATAACAAAGCAGAAAAAAATATAATTCGTATGGGAAGCCCTATAAAGCGTTTGATATTCTCAGCTTGGGACTGGGTTCTTTATCTGATCGTTTCGGCTATTCTTGTAGCGGTAGTGCTGGGTATCCTGCTCGGAATACTGAATGTATGGGGATGGATAATCGGACTGGTATGTATTGCAGGTATAGTGATATGGATGCTGGTGAAAAGAAAGCATTAAGGAGAAAATCGGTTCAGAAAAACGCGAAGAAGATAGTCAAGCATGAACGTCCGCCAGAGTTCAAAGGAAAAGCTAAAAGAATAAAAGGTTAATTATCCGGGCGCACGGCAGTTTTGTCGTGCGCCCGGACTATTTTTAGGAGGAGGCAAAATGAGTTCTTATATCATAGGTATAGGTGCAGGGGTTCTATTGTTTAATGTAGTATATATAAATATGCTTATGTGGGAGAGGTGGGAAGTATGAAAAAGGATGTAGATGTAAAAATGATAATTGCCGGAATAACAATGACTGTTTCTATCATAAAATTAGTTATTCAGCACAGGGGGCAGGTGAAACGAAAATATGTATAGTATTGTATCGAATGGAGGAGAATTAAATCAGCTTCAAAGAGAGTGTTCTATGCAGGAGATTTTGAGTAATGAAAAAGTGTTCAAACGGCTTAGGGCTGATGTTGAATGTCTTGATGAAGCATATGGGGCTGACAGAGAGTTACAGGCTGATCTTGGAGGTTTTGTAGTGGTGATATGGGGTGGTCGGAGCGAAGTACAAAATGAAGTTGAAAAAGTATTGACCCATCATAAACTCCACTCAGATGAATATGAGTACATGGATAAAATAATCTTGCCGGAACGTGACGATATAACAGTTACGTTCCGGCTTTTTCTATGTTCCTCAGACTATGCAGTAGAGATAGTGACGATAGGGGAGGTGGGAGAGTGACATTTGCAGAAAAATTAGAACGGGGGGAATGGTGGACTGAACAGGAAAATCTCTTGAATTTGTCGAATATCAATATGCCGCCAGATTACTATAACGGGAGTGAATGGGATTGGATCGGAGAGGTTACTGCCTACATATTTAGAGAGCCGGAAACTTGGCAGGACATATACAGAGAGTATCTTGTTAGGGCACAACAACAAGGAAACACGGAACATACAAGACTGAATTATTATCGAGATGAAGAGGGATATATCCATAGGGAGGGGGAAGATGAAACTTATTTGCAGATAAGTACAATAACGGCAGATATCGCTGTACTTAAAAAAGTTGGAGACTGGATGTGTGCGAACAGTATAAAGTTTCGCTTGGAATATCTGGTCTACTGTGAGATGATCTCAGACCAACGTATTCAATGGTTGAAACGAATGGAGACGCGTATAAAGGAAGAGTTCTCAGAAGTGCATAGAGTTAGGATGGCTCATGGACTAGAAGAGGCACAATTTAACAAAACAGAGGTGTTCTATGATTTTTTGAACACTGTATACATCATACTTTGAATAGGAGGATTACCATGGAAAATGTAGTAAAGCAGACAGGACTTTTAGAGAAGACAGGAGTTTTTGACGAAGAATTGAAGAACAGATATGAACTTCATTTGACCTACAATGGTGTGAAAGGTAAAAGAGTACTTGTGATCTGTATGAATCCGGCTAGTGATAATATACAGGTCTTTGACAGCACTACAAATTATCTTCTGAATAATTTCGGGATGCTTGGATACCCGGATATAACAGTCTGGAATCTTTTTTCAAGAATATGCACTAAGCTGAAACCTTCTGAAATCACAGACAACAACAGAAACATGGAATATCTAAAAGAACTGTTACAGTCGTCATATGACGCAATCGTGATAAGCTGGGGGTGTACTTTCATAGGGAATAAGAAAGTGGAGGCGGCAAAAAAAGAAGTTCTTGAGTTGTTACAGCCTTTTGAAAAACAGGTGTATGAAATTGTGGATAAGGAGGGGAGATACTCGAAACTTTCATATACTCATGTACTCTTTGCAGGACAACGGTTCAGTGGGGCATGGGATTTGAGGCAGGTGAAGTTTGTAAAGAATGAAAGAAAAAAGAAAAAATAATTTATTGACAAAAGACTACATTTTGTTTAGGATATAATGTATATCAAAAGAGAATATAGTACCCTGTCGAAAGCAATACATTTAGTGCAGGTTTTTATTTAAAACCGTGCCCGCTTATCTGGTAAGGAATAGGTTGAACGATAAATGCTAAATGTAAACAGCGAGTAGAGTAGCAAAAGCATGGCTTATCTATTATTGATGAGCATAAATCCGTTGGATTGTGAAGCCCCTTGTGAAACAGGGGCAAAAAACGAAGTTAGTTTTTTAGGGATACTGGCAGCAGGCATTAGTTTGGCCTGTTGGTGGTATCCCTTTTTGTTTTTTAGGTCTCATTCTTGCTTGATAAATAATTCATAAGGAGGTCTAAATAACAATGGACTTACACGATTTTGTGCCCCTGGATGTGGCAGACAAAGAAAAGAAAAAGGGAGGAGGAAAAAAAGGCGCGCTTACAATGATCTGTTCGAAGAAGAACGGGAAACGGCCCCTTCTGTCGGCAGAAGTTGTAGAAACTCTCGATCTTGGTGACGAGCGTATTGTTCGGATGGGGTTTAAAGGAAAAAAACTTGTAATGTCGAAAAAACTGCCCGGAGAAAGCAACTATTTTAGTTTGAAAAAATCGGGGAAGAAGTTCGCAATTTATTCAGCGGAGGCAGTGAACGAAATTAGCCGCGTACAGCAACTTTTATTTGATGACAGGGTAAGTTTCACTTGGTACGAGCCAGAAGTTGACGAACTGGATGGCGTTCCCGTAGTCCTGTTTGCCCCTGAAGGGAGGAACGAGGACTAATGAAAGCGCGAATCGTATCGACAGACTTAGAAATGGATGTGGGCTACGTTCCACATCCTGGGTATGGAATCCATAAAGGGCATTACGGATTCTGGACGATTAAGAAGAATAAAGCGGGTGAGATTACTGAGAGATTTTTCAACCCAATCGGGTTGGCGCTAGAAGTGAAGGAGGTTTTAATCAATATTGAAACTGCTGAAAAAACATTACGCTTGCTGATAACGGATTTGAGCGGAATGCAAATTGAAGTAGACATGCCCCGAGAGCTGATGACTGTGTACAAATTGCCGGAATTGGTGAAGTATGGCGCACAAGTGACCAAGGATGACGCGCCTGTGTTGATCAACTGCTTGGAAAATCTCGAGGTAAGTGCGCCGGTCTCCTATGAATACAAGAAAACAGGATTCGACATTTTTAATGGTGAGTTAGTTTTTAAGGCGAATACGCTAATCACTAAAAGTGACATGAAAGGTTCGTACATAGGGGATGTTAAGATTGAACCTCGTGGAAGTCGTGAAGTATGGTTGGATATGGTGCGTACTGAAGTAATGGGAACGAAACTGGAGGTTATTCTTTCCATGGCTTTATCATCTGTAGTTTTCGACTTTGTTCATCAGCAATTCCCGACGGAAAATCTTGTTGTAGCATTGACGGGACTAAGCAGTTCAGGGAAAACAACAGCCCTTAATCTGGCAGTCAGTACAGGTGCGCTTCCTGTAACGGCAGATAATTCTCTTTTGTTGACTTTTCTAGATACGGAGTTGAGCATTATGCACAGAATGATGTCTGGGTATTGCGTTGGTATTGACGAGGGGTCAACTTTGAAAAAGAAAGATACTACTAAAATACTTTACTCTATTGCAAACGGGAAGGAAAGAGCGAGAATGACAAAAACTCTCGGAATGGCAGAATCGGTCAGCTTTCATTCGGTCGTGTTCACTAGCAGTGAGACAAGTCTGCTTGCTCAGGCAGATAATAATGCCGGGCTACGAGTGCGTGTTTTGGAGCTGTCTGCTGTCTGGACGAAGTCTGCGGAATCAAGCGATAAGATCAAAGAAGTGGTTACAGAGAATTATGGATGGGCAATCCCGGAAATGGCAGAGTACCTCCTCAATAAAGAGCCGGAGAAAATTGTGAAACGGTGCAAATATTGGACAGAAGTTTTTAAGGAATATAAAAGTGAAAATTCAGATATCGTTCTTCTTGGACGTTTAGCGAAAAAAATGGGAATCATACTTGCAACAGCGGAGATTGCAGAAGAAGTATTTGGCTTGCAGTTTGATACAGAGAAAATCTGTGAGTTCCTTGTCGAACAGGTACTGGTCAATCCGCAGGAGTATGATATAGGCATTCGCGCATATAGTGTGATTATCGCGTATTATACAGCGCACCCGGAAGAATTTGGAGAAAATCTTCCGAGTATTGTCGATCAGATTTACAGAAAAAATGGATATGTCAGTAGAGGAAAGTTTACCACGCTATATGATGGAACTCAATCCACAAAAATTCTGCATATTAAACAGGAAACCTTCGAAAAAGTTATGGATGATAACCGCTTCCCAGACATCAAAAGTGTTCTGGTGAGATTGCGTGAACTGAATCTTCTGGTGTCGGATAAAGACCGTTTGGTTAGCAAACTTAAGTTAGGAACGAGCGAAAGCCCAGTATATACCACAGGATATCGATTCGGATTGAGAGATTGCGAGAAGCAGGAAACAAAGTTTGTTCCAGCGGATGACGAACATATGAAGCAGATGAAACTCACAGGAATAAATCCATTTGAAAAAGGTCAGCAGTAAATGATATCTGTGGTGAACGGTATAAGGTCGTTCACCGCAGATTCCGATAAAGTATTTGATGGAGGAACCATAATGTCTAAGAAAAGAACTATCACAGGCTCGGTACGTCCGAGACCAAATAAAGATAATGTTAAATACTATGATGTAATCCTGGAGCTGGGAAAAGATCCTGTGACAGGTAAGCGCAACAGGGTGCGCTTTAAAAGTGATTCGGACAGCCGGGAGGATGCGGAAAATCTTCTTACGATAAAAAAGGCGGAATACCTGCAGGGTGATTTGTTGCTCCCTAATGATATGACGGTGGAATACTTCATGAATGAGTACTTAGAGGACTATGTACGTGTTCAGGACAGTCCGGCTACAATGCGTGACTACAAGACTAATATTGACCGTTACATCATTCCCATGTTTGGTAAAAGCAAACTTCAGAACCTTACCAAAGCCGCAATTCAGAAAGTCTACAATGGATGGCGTGAGAAATCTAATGCTAGCAATAAACCTCTTAAGGCTGAGTCAATACGGCATATCAACAGGATATTGAAGGCGGCTTTGAATGTAGCGTGTGAGCTAGGGTACATCAAAACAAATCCGACCAAGAATGTAAAGATCGGAAAAGACCTAGTGACGAAACATATTGACGTTTACACAACGGAAGAGATACAGGCGTTGAAAAATGCGGTAAAGGGAACAGATATGGAGCTCCCAGTCGCGCTCCTTTTTGATTGTGTCATGCGCCGGGGAGAACTGCTTGGATTGTGTTTTGAAGATGTTGATTTCGACAAGAAAACGGTAACCATTCAACATTCATGGGTAGAATCAGAGGACAGCAAGCATCCAGTGTTAAAAGATTGTAAAACGGACGGCTCATACAGGAAAATGGTTGTAAGCGACGAGACGATCCGACTGTTGAAGCGTCATCAGTTGCTTTGCAAACAAATCTGTCTTAGAGAAGGTAAGCGGTTCACAGGCAAGCAGAGAGTTGTTTGTAAACAGGATGGAGAGCCATTTCTTCCCAAAAGTTTCACAAGGAAGTGGGCGGAGACATTAAAGAAGCATGGACTGCGACATATAAAACTGCATGGAACACGGCATAGTGCTATTTCATGGTTGCTGTCGCAGGGAGTGCCACTACATATCGTACAGGCGAGAGCAGGTCACCAAGACCCCAAGATTACACTTTCAGTGTATAGTCATGTGGCGAAGGAGGATGAAAATCTTGTGGCTAATCTCATGGATGAAAGGCTGTTCAAGAAGGCGGCGAGCGAATAAAGCTATATAATGGCGCGCAAATGAGGATTTTGAACATCTGAAAAGATTGGAAAATAGCGCAACACCGCTCTTTTTACGAGATGGCTACCACCTGATTACCATACTGGTTTTGTGTAGTTTGTTCTTTTTTGGCTGGCACGGTGGATGAGAAAGACCCGAAAACCCGTTTTCCCGTCCTGGAAAACTGAATGCGAAGAGAAAATTCATTAGAATTTTCTGCATTCAGGGGACGGGAAATCGGGGATTCGGGGATTTTCGAATCCAACCAGTGCCAGACCTTTAGGAAAGATTGGTGGAAAGAAACGTTGTCCATGAAAAGAAAGGCTTATTTGTAGCGAGTGGGCGCGGATTTCGTCGCGGATTTTTTGAGAAAAGATTATTTGAAAATGCAAACGACTTGGAGGAACCTATATGGAAAAAATTGTCGCGACTTTTTCTCTGTGAATGTCTCTTAATCAGGGTGTCCAGGGTTCGAACCCCTGATCGCGCACTTAGAAATCGCTGTTTTTGCGGACATTGCGAGCCGCGGGGACGGCGGTTTTTTTGCGTGAAGCAATGAGCAGCGCGGAGCGCGGAATCGAAGTGCGCGCTGCGAATGGAAGCAGAGAAAGAGCGCAGAGAAGATTTTCCCCGTAAATATCAGGAATGTCTTACGGAAAAGTCTGGATAGAACCCCCTCAGTGCGTTCATGATGAGCTTAAATGTAAGTTCGGCCATATGCTGGGGACTTACGGAAGATCCATCTGACAGCCAGGCCTTGACCAGGCCGATACAGCCGGAGAGACAGAAGGCGTAGTAGTATGTCAGATCATCCATCTTCTCCGGAAATGTTTCCTTCAGGGCGTTCAGGCTGTGCTCGGAGAGGATATCCTCAATCCGGTGCAGAAAAGATATATCACCGTTTGGGCCCAGGAGAGCGGCGCAGATATCCCGGTTTTCCGCGAGGATGGAAAAAATATCCTCGATGAACGGAAAGCTGTCTTCGTTGAACGGACTTACTGGATGGGTATGGATCAGATCTTCGATGTCTCCGGTCAGTTCGCTTTCAATCTTTTCCATCATGTCATAGATATCCGCATAGTGCAGATAAAAAGTGGAGCGGTTGATGTCCACTTTTTCTACGAGTTCTTTGACCGTGATCTCTTTTAAACTCTTTTCTTTCAGAAGTTCGGCCAATCCCTGACGGAGCTGGGCTCTTGTCTTGCGAACCCGCCGGTCCATATTTTTTGACATGAAACATTTCCTCCTTTAAAAATAATAGACACCGCATTGTTTGCTTATCCATTAACAGACAGAGTACTGCTGCATTAATGGTTGTATCTTTTTTATGATTTTACTATAATTCATGATGTTAAAAAAATCAACACAATATCTATTAATAGAGTTAATGTTGCAAAAAGAAAGGGGACAGGAGACAATGCTGAAGCAGGAATGGCGCAGGCTGTTTAAAAATAAGATTTTGCTGATTGTTACAGTCGCGGTCATCGCGATCCCGACAATCTATACCACACTTTTCCTTGGATCCATGTGGGACCCATACGGGAATATCGATAAACTTCCGGTAGCGGTCATCAACCATGACGTGCCGGTCACCTATGAAGATCAGAAACTGGATATCGGCGGAACGTTGATGGAGGAACTGAAACACAACGATTCTCTGGACTTTCAGTTTCCTTCAGAGACGGAGGCGCAGAGGGGCCTTGAGGACGGCACATACTATATGGTCATCACCATACCGGAGGACTTTTCGGCCCATGCCTCAACGCTGACAGACGCGCATCCGGAGAAGATGACGCTGGCTTATGAAACGAATCCAGGAACGAACTACATCGCGTCCAAGATGAGCGAGACGGCGATGAAGGAACTGGAGAGCTCAGTACGGGAAGAGGTTACAAAAACGTATACAGAAGTTCTGTTCGGCAAACTTGCGGAAGTGGGTGACGGAATGCGGGAAGCGGCGGATGGGTCGGGTGAACTGAAAACCGGAACGGATCAGCTGGCCGACGGAAATCAGACGATTACCGACAATCTGCGGGCTCTTTCGGACAGTTCCTTAGTATTTGTGGACGGAAGCCGGGAACTGGAAGTGGGGATTGGCCAGTATACGGACGGAGCCAGTGCGGCCGCGGCAGGGGCCAAGGAGCTGCAAAGAGGTGTAAATGCACTGGACAGTGGGGTAAATGGCGCGCAGAAAGGCGGTTCTGATCTGGCAGATGGCGCGGTGGATGTGGATGATAACATGACTGCGCTCAATGCCGGCCTGTCTGAACTGAACGCGGCGGCATCGGCCCTTCCCGATGCGGCGGATGCGCTGAATGACGGCGCGGCTTCATTAAGTGACGGCGCGCGGCAGCTCTCAGACGGGATTGCATCTCTGTCTGAAGGAGCGGCCAGCCTGAAGGACGGCGCAGATGCGCTTAATTCCGGCCTGCAGTCTGCTGCTTCCAATTCCCAGTCGCTGCGCGAAGGGGCGGCCGAGATCAGTCAGGCGCTGTCGACACTCGCCGGAGAGGAAGGCGTGCCGGAGGAAGTGAGGGCACAGATCACGGCAGTTCAGCAGCAGGCGGACACATTTTCCGCAAGCGTTTCCGCATACACATACGGTGTCGATGAAGGGGCGGCCGGGAGCGCACAGATTGCGGCGGAGATTCCAGATCTTCAAAACGGTATTTCCGCAGTACAGAGTGGCGCAGATTCCCTTAAGAACGGGATCGGCCAGCTTCAGACCGGCACTTCCGCATTGGCGGAACAGGCGCCGGCGCTGGCGGGTGGAATTTCCAATGCTGCATCAGGGGCGGATCAGCTTCAGAAGCAGGGAACATCGGCGCTCCGGAAAGGAGCTGCGGATCTGGATAGCGGTCTGGGAGAGCTGGCACAGGGAAGCGCGAAGCTGAAAGATGGAACGGATACGCTTGTCTCCGGAACCGGGCAGCTTACCTCGAACAGCAAATCGTTGACGGAAGGCGCGGCGAAACTAACAGATGGAGCCGGCCAGATCAGCAGCGGTGCGGGACAACTCGCTGACGGCAGCGGAGAACTAGGCGATGGGATCAGGCAGGTTTCGGAAGGCGCGGAGACGCTGTCAAAGGAACTGGGAAGCGGAGCGGAGCAGATCCTGGAGACGAACACATCGGATCAGGCGGCGGATATGTTTGCGGCGCCGATAGATGCGGAAGAGACACAGATTACGGAGGTGGCCGACAACGGCCATGCTATGGCGCCGTATATGATGTCCGTAGGCTTGTGGGTCGGCTGTATCGCGTTCAGTCTGATGTATCCGCTGACCAGTTATGCCGGGCAGATGAAATCCGGTTTCCGCTGGTGGATCAGCAAGGCGTCCGTGCTCTATCTGACGGCAGTGCTCCAGGCAGTAGTTATGATCGGCGCACTGCATATATTCGATGGTTTTATACCTGTGGAAATGGGAAAGACAGTCCTGACAGCGTGCGCGGCGTCCCTTGCATTCATGTCGGTGATGTACTTCTTCACCAGCCTGCTGGGGCGCGTTGGAAGCTTCCTGATGCTGATCTTCATGGTGATCCAGCTGGCAGGTTCCGTGGGGACATACCCTTATGAACTGTCAGGATCATTTGTGCCGTATCTTCACGGCTGGGTACCGTTTACCTATACGGTGAAAGCGTTCCGCAGCGTCATAAGCGGCGGGGAAAGTATCCGGGGCTGCCTCATTTTCCTGCTGATCCTGTTCCTCGTATTTACAGGACTTACGATCCTGGAGTTCACTGTGCGGGCACGGAAAATGCAGGAAGGGAAGAACACCTGGATGGTATGGCTGGAAGAGCACGGACTGGCATAATGGATGAAGTGTCTCCTTATGTGGCGAAAGCCACGACCGAGATGGAGCGCGAAGCGCGGAATCGAGGTGCGTTGCGTACAATTGAGCACACGGCGTTTACGATAAAGAAAAATTACAAAGGATTTGAGAATATTGGAAAAGTATTTTGGATATATTGATTTTGCCGAAGGTGTATGGTATTATACCAATAGGCAAAAAGATACGATAGTTCCATTAGGAGCGACGAAAATCCCGGAGATGGCAGTCTCCGGGATTTTCTGTTCCGTACGATTTACAATAACTATTCGGCATGCTAAAATGAAGGAGAACCAGAATCCGGAAAGGAGGAGATCAATATGTGTCAGGCGTTGAAGGAAATCTATGCGGACGGGGTAACTGAGGGTAGAGAAGAGGGAATCTTCTCCGTGGTAAAGCACATGGTGGACAATGGTTTTTCTCCGGAGGATATTGAACGCCACACCGGGATCTCCGGGAAGGAAATCCGGCAGGCGATGGAGACGCTGCAGGAGGCATAAGTGAAAGAAACAGGCAGAGGATGAGTGATTTCATCCTCTGTTTTTTTATGATTTCAAAAAAGAAAAAATTTCTCTTTCCTTTTTTCTTTGATTAGTGTATGATAGTACAGGACACTAAATATAGTAATCATAAATGACAAATATCAATATTTGGTATGTGAAGGGAGTAAACATGGACATTCAGGTAAGGACCAAAGTGATCAAGAGAAACGGGGAAGAGGTGGACTTCCATCTGGAGAAGATCGTCAACGCCATCAAGGCGGCCAATAAAGAGGTAGACAAGATCCACCAGATGAATGAGTATCAGATCATCGCCATCGCGGACAACATCGCGCTGAAGGTGCGGGACTTCACTCACGCGGTGAACGTGGAGGATATCCAGGATATGGTGGAAACAGGCATCATGGAGATGCGGGGGTACGAGGTTGCCCAGAAATACGTGCGCTATCGCTATAAGAGAGAACTGACCCGTAAGTCCAACACCACGGACAACGGGATCCTGTCTCTTCTGGATAATATCAATGAGGAAGTAAATCAGGAGAACTCCAATAAGAACCCGGTGATCAATTCCACTCAGCGGGACTACATGGCAGGAGAAGTGAGCAAGGACCTGACCAGAAGAGTCCTTCTCCCGGAGGAGATCGTGCGGGCCCATGAAGAGGGGATCATCCATTTCCACGATTCCGATTATTTTGCCCAGAGAGAGCACAACTGTGATCTTATCAACCTGGAGGATATGCTGCAGAACGGCACGGTGATCAGCGAGACTCTGATCGAGAAACCTCACAGCTTCTTCACGGCCTGCAACGTGACCACTCAGATCGTGGCGCAGGTGGCCAGTAACCAGTACGGC
>UMIY01002993.1_pt1 | contig 14021 bp, 13 predicted proteins | sample 1965921 | NCBI WGS metagenome assembly UMIY01 (sample SAMEA4836134, study PRJEB28245) | human gut metagenome | biome: gut microbiome; material: fecal sample | place: Denmark | collected 2008
CGCCACCGGAGAGCAGAGTAGCAAACAGTTCAATGACAAAGGCAATGCCGAACCCTTTGTGCCCCGCCATGGGAACCATCATATAGCAGTCCTCCACCTTGGTGGTGTCGTTCCCCTCTTTATCCAACATCCAGCCGGAGGGAATAGGCAGTCCCCGCTTGGCCAGGTCCTTCGCCTTTCCCATGGCCACGCCGCTGGTGGCCATATCAACGCACACCTCCGGAAACTCGTCCGAGGCCTTAAAAGCAAAGGAGAAGGGGTTGTTCCCCATAAAGGGCTCTTTGCATCCCGGAGGGCCCATAGTCAGGTCGGTTGTGGAACAAGCCATGCCGATCATGTCCTCTCCAGCCAGTTTCAGGGCCCAGTGGCCCCCCATACCGAAGTGGTTGCTGTTGCGGACTACCACCATACTGATGCCGTGCTCCTTGGCTTTGGCGCGAGCCAGGACCACTGCCTTCTCCCCGGCCAGCGCTCCCAAACCGCCACTCGCGTCAATGACCGCCGTATTGGGGGTCTCAAAAACCACGGGATACTGGCTGTTCAACGATGCTCCTCCCTGCCGAATCTTCTCCACATAGAGGACCGTCCGAAGGACTCCGTGGCTGCGTACGTTTCGGAGATCCGCATGGACCAGAAGCTCCGCGACACATAGGGCGTCCCGTTCCGATAACCCAGCCGCCTCAAAAATTTTTTGTACGTAATCTTGAAGCGGTTGGACCGGGACAAGATAATTTTTCATAGAAGGCACTCCTTTCCTTTCCTTCAGTATATCTAAATTTTCCCCTCAGCTCTCCCCTTCTGTTGGTGTAATTGTACCAAGTTTTTATTTATCTCTCCATTCACTTTCTTGTATTTATATTTTCCTATCTTGTTTTACTCTCTTAACTTTACGGACATTTTTTAATTTTTAACAAGATTGGAAATCTATATACAAAATCCGAAACCTTATATTGAAACGTCAGATGGGCCAGCCACCCGCTCTGCAACAAGAATGGCTGCCAGCATCAGCGCTCCGCCCAAAACCATTCCAGAGGTCAGTACCTCGTCCAGCAGCAGCACCGAGAAAAGCAGGCCGAACAGCGCTTCGGTAGCCAGGAGCATGGAAGCCAGAGAGGCTGGCACCTGCTTCTGCCCCCACATTTGCAGGAAAAAGCCCAGCAGCGTGCTGACCAGTCCCATAAACAGGAACCGCATCCCGATTCCCACGGTCAACTCCGGGACCAACAGGGGCTCTCCGGCAAACAGCAGCGTCACCGTGGAAAAAACGGCCGCCCAGGCAAATTGTAGCATGGACAACAGCACTGCACTGCTCCGGGCCACAAACCGCTCGGAGGCCAGCATATGGATGGCGAACCCGAAGCTGCCCGCCAGGGCTAGGGCATCCCCATAGTTGAATCCGACCCCCGCGCTGGTGAGGAAGAACAGCCCAGGCAGAGCCAGGCAGATGGCAACCCAGTGCCCCCGGCACAGCCTTTGGCGAAAAACTGCCGCCCCGCACAGAGGGACCAGCACCACATACAGGCCCGTGATAAAGGAGACCTTCCCCGCCGTAGTACGGTCGCAGGCCACTGTCTGCACGAACTGGCTGAAATACAGCAGCGCCCCCAGCACTGCCCCGTGGCCTACTATGGGACGGGTGATGCCCGGCAACTGCCGCCAAAACGCCACCGCCATCCCAACTGCCGCCAAGAGATATCGGTAGGACATGAGGTAGTGGACATTGATCAGATCCAGGGAATCGGAGATGACCACATACCCAAAGCCCCAAATGACAGCCGCCAAGAGCAGCGCACCGCTCCCCATCCATTTTTTCTTCCCGTCCATGTCTGTCCACGTTCCTTTCACAACTGATTGTACAATGCGTCGCAAAAAACCTGATAAATAATTGACTTTATTGGTTGGCTTTGATACTATTTTGTTGATTGGATGGAGGTGATTTCATTGGCTCAGGCAGAATTTATTTCCAAAGCCAGCATCTATGATGGGGATTACACCTGCCTTCTGCGCAGTCCAAAAAATGAGATGATTTCCCGGATGCACTACCATGACTTTTACGAATTTGTGATCTATTTGGGAAATGCTGGTACTTTTCGAATCAAAAGCGGAGAATATTTGGTTAAACGTGGGGACATCGTTCTAATCGACATTTTTACGCCCCATACCTTGGTAAACACGAAAACCGACTTTTATGAGCGGTTCAGCGTCAGCATTGATCCAGGGCTGTTAATCTCCTTCAGTACCCCGGCCTCCAATCTGCTGGATATTTTCAATGAAGCCGGAGCCCATCACCGAATCTTTCATGTGGAAAATCAGGATTTTCAGAAATACATCACCCTTTTAGATGAATACCGCAACGTCGATCTGAAAAACGGCCGGGATATTCTGGAGAAGGCCCTGGTCCACCACCTGCTGTCGTATATATACAGCGACTGCTTTGTGGAGGCCAGGCACAGCGCCACCGACTCCAATCACCTGTCCATCATCGCCGAGCTGATTCGGTACATTAATGAACACTTAAACGAAAAGCTCACCCTGGAGCAGCTGGCCCAACAGGTCAATTACAGTGAATCCTACATCTGCCACCTGTTTAAAAAGCTCACCAACAAGACACTGGTCAGCTATATCCAGGAGAAGCGCATCGAACAGGCCGCCATTCTCATTAAGCGAGGCGTTTTGGTAAATCAGGCGGCGGAGCAGGTTGGCTTTAATAACTACAGCTACTTCTACAAAATTTTCAAAAAGTTAAAGGGCTGCGGGCCAGCGGATTACCGTGTGGACCCATAAACACAGCGCCTAACCAGAAAAAAGCCGGCCCAAAGGCCGGCTTTTTTCTGTATCACACGCAGGCGCGGCGCGTGCATACCGCCTTGACGCCCATATATTTGCAAATCAGCTTCATCACTTCCGTGTAGTCTCCCTCTTTTACCAGGAGGTGGTGATCCAGACCCAGCTCCATCAAGCGCTGCACCATCACACTGGCCTTTTGGTTGACCTGAAGCTTTACCAGTAGCTTCTCGCCGCCCTGGACCCACTCTTCATGGGTAGCCTCCGCCACACTGGCCTTGTCTACAAGGATCTGGTAACCATCGCGACCGTTGCCTTGAATGCTGGAGATGGTAACGCAATCCATAGGCCGCAGAGGAAGCCCCACAAAGGCCCCCTTTTCTCCGCTGGGGGAGATCTGCACATGATCTAGGTCGGCAGCCAGAGAGTGAGCGGTGCTCCCCTCATGGGCCAGGGATAGGATGTTGTTCTCGTCGTCGATACTACCCACCTCGCCCAGAGCGGTGGCGCCGCCTCTGGCAGCCTGGTTGAGCATGTACATCACCATGGTGTGGCCGATGTCCCCCTCGGTGTCTACAATCAGCCCCTCGTCTGCCAGCCAGCTGGAGGGAAGGTTCATGAGGCCGCTATAAAAGGGGTAGCACTCCACAGCCAGCGCATCCAGGGAGTACCGCCTGGCAATCTGCTTCACCGCCAGATAAACCTTGGTCATATGGAGCATCGCCTCCGGAGCAGCCAGGATCTTTCCGGTGCGCTTTTTCAGGCACTCCAGCGCCTCGGAAGCCTCCTGATCGCTGATCCCCACCGCAGCCTCCAGAATCTCCTCCATCTCAATATGGACCAGAGTCACACCGAATTTCTGGGAAAACTCCCACTCCTCGTTGGTGGTATCCTGAGGGCCAGCCACCCGCCAAGTCTGACGGGGACCCACCAGAGCTAGTTTCATGTTCCGTACACGTTTTATAATACTGCCCACCTGAGCCACTTTAGCCACTTTGTCCACCACAGCCGCGTCGTCAGCTAGACCGTAAACATACTCATACGGGATACCGTGGGTGGTCAGTGCACTCCCAAAGTGCTGCACGCAGCCGATGGAGAAGGTTTCGGTATAGGGCACCGCCCAGAACACCACCGGCACCTGCATCTCGTGCACCAAAACATACAGCAGGGAGTCAGTTACCCAAGTGCTGAGGATAATTGTCAGAGAATCCACCTGTTCCTCTTTGAACTGTCTGCATACATCAATGGCATCAGCGGCGTCCCACACCACCTTGCTGCCCGCCACTGTGTCGACGCCCTTTTTCTCCAGGGCGTTGACTGCATTGGCAATCAACGCCTCCGCCCGCTGACCTCCGCTCTCATAGTGGCTGGCAACCGCCAGTATCCCAGTTTTCATATTTGCCATTGCGCTCTCCTCCTCAAAGCGTCTGAAGGAATTTGACAACCGCTTCCAAATTGTCTCGGAACGAGCCGTCTTTGACAAAATTCTTGGTAAATAGTGCGGAACCCATGGTAAAGTAGGCAGGGTCCATCTGCTTGACCAGTTTCATGCGTTCCTCAGAACCGATGCTTCCAGCCAGAACGGTGGGAGAACCGGCGGCCTTGATATAGGCGGCGGAGAGCACGTTCGGGTCGCCATCCACATAGCGGTAGCCCAGCAGATCCACACCCACAGCACCCTTAGACACATACTCCTTCTCCTGAGCCAGCATCAGGTCCACGGAACCCTCCAGGATAGAGGGAGACTGGGACACATTGCCCACAAAGGGATAATACTTCAGGTTGGTGGTCTTTACATACTCCGCTACGCTGTCATAGAAAATGGTACCCAGCAGGCAGTCAAATCCGCATTCTACAGCCAGTTTGGCACCCCGCATGCACTCTTCCTCGGTATAGGTGACCACCTCCAGGAAGGTGGTTTTCCCGGCCTCTTTCATCAACCCGCACAGCTCCTTCATGGCGGCGGGTTCCAGCCCCACATCCTTAAAGCCCCAGTTGGTCACAGGGAGATCCTGATTGGCCAAAAAAATCTCCTTCGCGTCATGGACTGTCACATCATTGTGGGTCAGCATAACAATCAATTTTTCTAGCATCGTAATAGCCTCCTAAGAAATTCGACATTCTTAAACAGATGTATTTTACAGAAGGGGAATTGTTGTGTTTATCATATCCTTTCAAAATTGGAAAGTCGATTCTCGGAATTGTCATATAGATTTCCTATTTTGCAAAGGAACATATGGTACCATGTAGTGACAGATTTTCACTGATAAAATTAAGACACAGCAAATTGGACTTTGATGTTGGAAACTCACCTCACTCTCTGGCTGTATCAAAGTCATTGTGCTCCAACCAGTAAAAGCGAGGTACGACATCATCTTAAGGTTGAGAAAGGTGGATCGCCGTGTGTTTCTCTGTAAAATCGCTATCTCTATACTCTACCGCTGCCTATTCCGTAATCCAGCTTGTTTCCTCGTCAGTTTCCTGTGGCAGCTCAACCCCTGCAAAGGTAAACTGGAGCAGCTGCGGGAAAGTTTGGAGGTCCCCGCCCCTGAGCTGCCCAAGCCAGGCATCTCTTTGGGTAACTGGTTGGACCACTGGTATCAGACCTATAAGAGGGCAAGCCTCCGGCCCAACACCCAGATGTCCTATGAGCGGTGGATTTACCAACACATCATCCACGCCCTGGGCAGCATCCAGCTGGACAAGCTGACCGCCGGGAACATCCAGCAATCCTATACCCACCTCAAGCAGAACGGCAGATTACTGCGCAGGGAACTCTATGGAGAGGGTCTCTCTGACCAGACCGTCCGCGGCATCCACACCACCCTCCACGCGGCTCTGGACAAGGCAGTAGAAGAAAAGCTGATCTTCCGCAACCCCGCGGACAGCTGCAAGCTCCCGCCCGCCAGATCCAGAGAAATGAAAGTGCCTGCTCCCGAGGAAATCCAGCGGCTGCTGATTCAGGCCAAGGAGGACGGATACTACGAGCTTCTGCTGTTGGAGCTGGCCACAGACCTGCACCGTGGCGAGATCCTGGCGCTCTAATGGGATGACCTGAACCTCCTCACCGGGGCGCTGCGAGTAGAACGGCAGGTACACCGAGTAAAGGGCGAGCTGGTGGTATCTCCACCCAAGACCAAGGCGGGCAACCGGACAGTCCTTCTCCCTGCCCCTGACTTGAAGGTCTTAAAAACCTACCAAAAAACCATCCACTCCCGCTGGTGTTCCCCTCTCCAGTCAAGGAAGACTCCCCTATGGCCCCAGCTGCCGTACGGAAGCGGCTCCAGACAGTGCTGGAGCGGGCGGAGTGTAAGCGTCTGAGGGTTCACGACCTGCGGCACACCTTCGCAACCCTGGCCCTGCAAAACGGGGTAGACGTGAAAACGGTCTCCGGGATGCTGGGCCACTACAGCGCCGGGTTCACTCTGGACACCTACGCCCATGTGACCACCTCGGCCCAGCGGCGGGCGGCGGAGGCCATGGAGCACGTTCTCTCCGGCAGTTTATAGCCCTCTCCAGTCCGGAAAAATTTCCGTATGGGTCAGAATCTGGGTCAGATTTGAAAGCCAAAAATAAACCTCTCAAAAAAGTTGCGGAAAACAAAAATAATCCGCTGGAATCACCTGATTCCAGCGGATTATTTTTGTTTTCTGCAATTTTTTGGTGAGTGTCAACTTACAATGCAAGTAGAACAGTAAAGGAACTCCTCTCTGTCATATTATACAGAGAGGAGTTTCGGTAACAACTACTTAGAATCGCTACCAAACGTCGAAAAGGAATGAAGAAGGTCAGCAATCTCATACTACGAATCTCATCATTCTTTTGAAAGAACCAGAAATGATAATGTCCTTCTATCTCATTTTATCGGCCTGCATCAAAACTTACAGCATGGATTTGCAGGCATTAACAATAGCTTCGACTGTAATTCCATTTTTGGCCAGAAGCCGCTGGTAGGGAGCAGACTCGCCAAAGCAATCAGGAATACCAATGCGCTTAACCTTACCGCAGCCCAGTTCGGCGGCCACTTCACACACAGCGCTGCCCAGGCCATTAATGATGTTATGATCCTCTACAGTAACCACTCCCCTGCACTCCCTCAGCACCTTGGTCACAGCCTCGGTATCCAGCGGCTTAATGGTGTGCATATCCAGCACAGTGGCCCGAATCCCTTCGCCGGCCAGTTTGTCACAGGCCTCCAGAGCCAGGGACATTATTTCGCCGGTGGCAATAATCGCCACGTCCTTACCGCTGCGCAGTTCTTTAGCCTTTCCAATGACAAATTCCTCGTCCTCATCATAGATGTCGGGCACAGCGTCACGGGTGAATCGGAGATAAACGGGGCCGTAGAATTCCGCGGCAGCTCGCACCAGCTTCTTGGTGGATACATAGTCACACCCCATAATCACGGTCATGTTGGGGATAGTGCGGAGAATCCCCATATCCTCAATGCCCTGGTGGCTAGCGCCATCATTGGCAGGGGTAAAGCCGCCATGAGAACAAGCAATCTTCACGTTCAGCTTGGGATAACACACCTCCTGGCGAATCTGCTCTACCATACGCATGCTGCCGAACACGGCATAAGTCGTCACAAAGGGGATCTTGCCACAGGTAGCCAGACCGGCGGCTACGCCGGCGGCATTCTGCTCGGCAATGCCCACATTCACCTGCTGCCCGGGCAATTCCTTGGCAAAGGGAATGGTCTTACAGGACTTACCAATGTCGCAGTCCACCACATAGATATCCTTATTCTCCTTGCCCAGAGCCAGGATCTCCTCTCCGTAGGCGTCCCGGGTGGGATGGCTGGTATTCTTTACCTGCACCATTTAAAATCCCTCCTCAATATCCTTCATGGCCTGTGCATACTGTTCGTCGTTGGGGGCCATACCGTGCCACTGGACCACGTTCTCCATGAAGGAAACGCCCTTGCCCTTCACGGTATGGGCCACAATGCACTTGGGCTTGCCGGACTGGTCGGCCCGGACCGCCTCCAGGGCATCCAGGATCTCGTTCATGTTGTGGCCGTCGATCTCCCAGGTCTGGCAGCCGAAGGCGGTAAACTTGGCCACCAGGTCCCCGTTTGGCATGACCTCGGCACAGGTGCCGTCGTTTTGAAGGCGGTTGCGGTCCAGGAAGATAACCAGGTTATCCAGATTATACTTAGCGGCAGTCTCCACGGCCTCCCAGATCTGGCCCTCGTCACTCTCGCCGTCACCCACCATGCTGAACACACGGTAGCTCTTTCCGTCTCGCTTGGCAGCCAGCGCCATGCCAACCGCCACGCTCAGGCCCTGGCCCAGAGAGCCGGTGGAGATATCCACGCCGGGGCAGCGCTTCATATCGGGGTGGCCCTGGAGGATGGAGCCCTCCTTGCGCAGAGTAGCCAGCACCTCCTTGGGGAAATAGCCCTTCAGGGCCAGGCAGGTGTAGAGCACCGGGCACACATGGCCCTTGGACAGGACGAAGCGGTCACGGTCCTCCCACTTGGGGTTCTGGGGGTCAATGTTCAACTCGTCAAAATACAGTGCGGTCATCATGTCCGCCGCCGACAGAGATCCGCCGGGATGGCCGGACTGAGCGGCGTGGATCATGGTCAGAATTTCTTTACGTACTTCCTTGGCCTGGGCCTCCAGGCGAAGGACTTTCTCCCGATCTGCCATTTGTGATTCCTCCTCACTCGCAGTTCATCAGTTCCTTGATCTTATCAAAGCCTGAGGCCCCTATCTTGAACAGAGGCACATCCACAGGCTCATGCTTGAGCAGGCTCATTGAGATCTGGGCAAAGGCGATACAGTCCACTTCCTTGGAAAGCTTGTACAGCGCCTCACATACCATTTCGTCGTGCTTATCTCGGTCTCCAGTACACAGCACATCAAACGCACCATCTACCACCACAGGAACAATCTCAATCTCTTTTCCCAGCTCAGCGGCCTTCTCTTCGATCTCCCAAGAGATGGCGCCGGGGCTGGTGGGGATAGTGCCCATCACTCCGATGCGCTTACCGCTCTTGGCAGCCATCTCGGCCACAGGCTCCTCGATGTTGATCATGGGGATATTCAGCAGAGGACGGATCATCTTGGTAGCGTGATTTACCGAGGTGCAGGTGCAGATGACACCGTCAGCGCCGGAGGCCTCAGCAGCTTTGGCGTAGTTGAGCATCCGGGAAGCAATGACGGGTGTCATCCCGTTATATCTCCGGGTGTCCACCAACAGACTGTCGTCCATTATGTTATAAACTTCAATATCCGAATTTTCCTCGGCAAAAGGTTTTCCGAAAGGGTTGAAAATGATATCCATAAAATTGTTGACGGTGTTAATGGTGTAAAGAAGCTTGCCCATTTTTATTCCTCCTCGTTGGAAGCGGCAGCCACCGTCTCAGCCTTGGGCTCAGCCTGGGCAGCGGGCTTCTTCTTGATGATCATACGGATGATAATGAATACGATAATGGCCAGGAACAGCAGGGAGATGGGCCGAGTAACAAAGATGGACAGACTGCCGTCGCTAACGATGAGGGAGCGGCGGAAGTTCTCGTCGATCATGTTGCCCAAGATGATGCCCAGAACGATGGGGGCGGGGGAGTACTGCATCTTGTCCAGAACATAACCCACCACACCGAACACCAGACAGACCACGATGTCAAAAGCGCGGTTGTTGATGGCGTAAGCCCCCACAATGGACAGGGCGGCCACAATGGGCATGAGGTAGATCTTGGGGACCTTGAGGATCTTGGTCATAGGCTTGGCCAGGATCATACCAGAGATCCACAGGGCCACCACGCCCAGGAACAGCAGAGCAGCGACATAATAGATAAAGGTGGGGTTATCCCGCATGATCATGGGGCCGGGACGAATATTGTGGATCATCAGCGCACCCAGCAGAACGGCGGCCGGAGGAGATCCGGGAACGGCCAGGGTCAGCATGGGGATCATGGCGCCGCCGATGGCTGCGTTGTTACCGACCTCGGGGGCGATGGCGCCTTCATAGGAGCCGGTGCCGAACTTTTCAGGTTCCTTACTGGTCTTTTTGGCTGCGCCGTAGGCCACCCAGGCGGCTACGTCCTCGCCCACACCAGGCAGAGCGCCGATGCCAAGGCCGATGAGAGCGGACTGGACCACCAGACGGAGCTTACCGTAGACCAGACGCATGACGGAGATCTTTTCCTTGTTCTTATCCTTGAGCTCGTTGACGGTCATATCCTCGTCATCGTGCTTGGCAAAGGCCTTGATGACCTCAGGGATGGCGTAAAAGCCGATCATAGCAGGCACCATCTCGATGCCACCCATGAGAGCGTTGTTCCCGAAGTCAAACCGGGAGGCACCCTGGAGGGTATCCATACCGATCTGAGCCACCAGCAGGCCAATCAGGCCACCGATCCAGCCCTTCAGAGGGATGTCGCTGGTGACGATGGAGCCACAAATCAGCACGCCGAACAGAGCCAGCATGAAGTACTCTGGGCTGGTAAAATTCAGTGCAATACTGGTCAGAGGTGGCGCAACCAGCGCCAGAGCCAGGACACCAATAAAGGTACCAATGATGGACGCTAAGCGAGTCACCTTGATGGCGGTCTCCGCCTTGCCCTGCAGAGCCAGAGGATGGCCTTCCAGTGCAGTGGCCGCAGCGGAGGCAGTACCGGGGATGTTCAGCAGGATGGCCGACATGGAGCCGCCGTAGATGGCGCCCACATACACGCCCAGCAGAATCGCAAAGGTATAATCCAGGGGGAACTTATAGGTCAGGCCGGTGAGCAGGGCAATACCCATAGTGGCCGACAGACCGGGCAGGGCGCCAATAATCACACCCAGCAGAGTGGACATCAGCAGGATGAGGAGTACCATGGGGTCCATCAATTCCACAAACTGCTGTGCCAGCATTACTAAACCGTTCATCTGTCTACTCCTTTCTCAGGGCAGGGGTATCAGGGCCAACATGCCAAAACCATACGCAATAGCAGCGGCCGTCAGGGCGGATGCAACAAAGTAGCTCAGGATGCTCTTGAGCTTTTTTGTCCCAAAAATCACCATCATGAGAAAAAGCATCAGAAAGGTGGCAATCATAAAGGGGAACCCCTGAAAGCGGGGGAAGAAATCCAAGTACTCCCGGCATAGCGGCATAAATACAAAGATGTATGCACACAGGATCGCAGTGACAATCACTGCTACCCGAAATTCTTCGTTTTTCAACAACGCACGGATATTATTGAAGTTAATAAAATCAAATCGCGCCCCCTCTCTTCGGGCGAAATGGAATAGGCAGAGCGCACAAATAAATATAAAGGCGGCAATAATGAACGGAACCAAGCCAACAGACTGATACCAGGTTTCAATACTGTTTTTGATGTCATCACCCTTGACATCCTCAAAATCACGACCAAAGGGATTAAACAAAAGTTTAACACTTTCAATCATGGTCGCAACAGAAATGACCATCAACACAATGCTAAATACCAGGTCTGCCCGTCGTAAGGTTGATTTTTTCATTTTAAATCTCCTTTACTGGTGGGAAGCGCCCCCAAAAGGGCGCTTCCCGTCGGCTGATTAGCAGTCACACACCGGGCTGAGGAATGCCAAAGTCCTCGGGGCTGTAAGTGGTCTGGCCCATGTCATACAGGACCCAGCACAGCTTGCTTTCCAGGGATGCGGCATACTCAGATGCTTCTTCGCCAGTCAAATCAAGAATCTGACAGACCTGCTCCTCAGCAAACTGCTGAATCTCCTCGGTCTGCATCGCTTGGTGGAAGACTTCCTCCAGATATTCCACAATGGCAGGGTCGGTATCCGCAGGAACCATAAATCCCAGGAACTGGCTCAAAGGCAGATACTGCTCAAGGGCAGGTACCACACTGGTCACAGCGGGAATTTCTCCGTATTCAGGGAATTCCCACGCCTGGGTATTCATCACGCACAGGGGAATCAGATCGCCGGAGCGGACATACTCCACCACTTCACCGGCAGATGCGACTACGAGGTTGGCCTCGTTGGATACACAACCCTTGATGGCGGTGGCGGACCCGTCATAGGCCACCCATTTAAAGGGTACATCGCCGTAGGAATCAAACAGCTTGGCCAGGGCAAACCACAGCCCGCTGCTGGTACCAGCAATGGATACGGATTCAGGATCGGCCTGAGCCGCTTCTACAACCGCTTCCAGAGTGTCCATCCCAGAGTTCTTGTTGATACACAGTACCCCAGGAGAGCCGGCAGCAATAAAGAACTTCCAGTCCTTGCTGGTCAGCTCGGAGTTAGTCATAACAGGGATGGTCAAAGGTGTCTCAGAGGTACCGCACAGGGTGTAACCATCATGGTTGGCATCCCATACATACTGTACTCCGATAGAACCCGCCGCACCGCCGGTCATGTTGGAAGATACAATTGTCTGATCCATAATAGTGCCCATGGCGTCCATCAAAGCACGATTCCACACGTCAGTGCCGCCGCCGGCCGCAAACGGGATGATGTTGTTGATGGAACGCACGGGATACTCCAGTTCACTAGACTGGGCGCCGCCGTTATCGCCGAAGCCGGACGTAGAACTGCCGCCGTCGGAGTTTCCACAGGCCGCCAAAGACAGCACTGTAGCCGCCGCCAAGACAAATGATACCAATTTCTTCATCTTCATTTTTCTTCCTCCTAATCTTCAGATCATTTTTAATATCTCAATGCATCTGCATCGAAATTCCTCCCAATTTATGGGACGTCCTACGTTTAATTTCTAAAAATAAACCTCTTTTCTTATATTGTTCTGAAGCAAGAGGTTTATTTTTATTCACTAATTTTATTCTTGACATCTTTCCTCCAAGAGGACAAACTGCGGGTAATCACTTCCTCTACCCGGCTTTCATCTCGTTGGATGATGCAGTCTAACATCTCTTGATGATGCGCATCTGCGGAGGCAAATAGTTCTTCAGTTCGAATATTTTTCTCAATAGAGCGTTCAAATAAGTCATAGACACCAAGAACCATCCGCTCCAGAAAACGATTTCTGGTACATTTGGCTAAATACTGGTGAAACTTATAATCCAGCTTGGCTGCAGCACCGATTTCACCGCTGTTAAACTTAATACGCATTTGGTTAATGCATTCCTGCAAATGGCGGATGTCTTCTTCTGTGCTCTTTCGAACCGCCATATGAAGAACGTCTTCATCTAATGTCTGCCGGAATTCAATTAGCTCTTCCGCACTGCTGCTCTCCAGCAATACACTATACGCTACACTATCAATGAAACTTGGCTTTACCTCATTACAAATGTACGTTCCATCTCCGCGGCGAATTTCCACGATTCCGATCGCTGAGAGAATTTTCATCGCTTCCCGAAGCGAGTTTCGACTAACATTAAGTTCTTTCATCAGTTCAAATTCACTAGGCAACCGGTCCCCGCTGCGAAAACGGCCCGAAGAAATTGCGTTCCGAATCTGATGCAACACATTCTCTACGACTGTACCATTGCTTGCCGGCTGCATACGTTCAACAGAATCGTAAGTAGACACCAAGTAATTCACCTCTTTACGTCATACATCCTACGTTTTGCAGTATATCACTTTTTTTCTCTCTGTCAAGCACTCCTTAGTATTTTCGTGATAATTTATACTTTACACTTTCTAAATTTGTGCGCTATAACAATGACTTACGGCCGGTACTTCATATTGTCCCAGACAGTACAAAATCACACCTAAAATAAACATCTTCCTAAATTGGGCAGTTCCCACACTGCCCCGCATGCTTCTCTGATCTTATTCATGATGAAATCCGTCGTTATGCAGATTTTCTAAGTGATAATACTTTTGGTTGCCGCATTGATGGTTTTATCAACGTCCCATCGGTTGGTACTTACCCGGAAGGTCGTTCCACCTTTTGAAAGGCTAAATATGTTATATACCTGCTATATATGATTGCCGTTTCCGGCTTCTCGCTCCCCCTGAAATATATACTATATTCATAGAAAGCACCGGAGTAATCTGGTGCTTTCTTCTATTCTATGCTATATTGCAGGAGGAAACGATCATGCACAACAGCATCTATGAAGTCTCACACTCCCCGATCCCGGCCAGCCAGCGGGCCAGGGCAGGGAATATGCCGGACTGGTTTTTTGAGCGTGTCTGCGACTATGCGGAAAACCCCACACCCCGCCAGCGGGAGGAGGCCCTGGGTGTCTTATTCAAAACTCTTGGACCTTTCTGCACCAAGGAGGGCGAAAAATTTTCTCTGTCCCCAAAGATCAAGGAGGAGTTCTTCCAGACCCGTTA
>UMIY01013367.1_pt1 | contig 14009 bp, 9 predicted proteins | sample 1965921 | NCBI WGS metagenome assembly UMIY01 (sample SAMEA4836134, study PRJEB28245) | human gut metagenome | biome: gut microbiome; material: fecal sample | place: Denmark | collected 2008
GCCGCGATGGAGTCCGGCGTCGTGCTGGGGGAGGTCGCCCGCATCGACGGCCTGCTCGACGCCATCGCCGCCGAGACGGGGCTCGACGCCCCCGTCGTGCTGACGGGCGACGGGGCGCGGGAGGTGGCGGGGCTGCTGCGCCATGACGCACGGGTCGACGACACCCTCACGCTGCGAGGCCTGTGGATGCTCTGGCGGACGAATCACCGTGAACGTTAGCTAAACACATCTAAACAATCTCTCAAAAATGCGTTGAAAAGCGCATGAACAATTACTAAACAGTCCGTTTACAGGAGATTACGGGCCGCTCGGCGGAGTAGGGCGGCGACCTCCTGTAAGCAAGGCGTAAAACTAAACCATCGAAAAACAGAAGAGGGGAAAGCGCCCCATAGCTGGACCTGCGCACTTGTCGTCCTTAGTACCAGTTTAATACCTGTCGAAACGGATGTTTTGTGCGCCCAGACGCGCGAAGAGGGGGCAGTCGGAGCACGTCGGCGTTCACGGAGGAGAGGAACGTCACTGACCTAGGTAGTAAGTAAACATTTTCAGATTGTTTACTTATGGTTTGTAGGCTGTCGTAAGACAGGACAGTGTTTTAGGAAGGGGAAAGGGACATGAGCATTTCGAGAAGGAACTTCCTGAAGGGCGCCGGTCTCGCTGGTGGCACGCTCGCGCTCGTCGGCTGCGGCGGTGGCGGCAACGACGCCGCGACCACCGACGAGGGCACCGATCAGGCCAGCGGCGAGCTCATCTCCGTCGGCATCATCAACAACGACCCGAACGAGTCCGGCTACCGCACCGCCAACGACAAGGACATGAAGGAGACCTTCACTGAGGAGAACGGCTTCGCGGCCGAGTTCGCCTACAGCATGAAGAACGAGGAGCAGATCGCCTCCGCGCAGCAGTTCATCCAGAACGGCGTGAAGTACCTGCTCGTCTCCGCCGCCGACACCGCCGGCTGGGACACCCCGCTCCAGGACGCCCAGGACGCCGGCACCCAGACCATCCTGTTCGACCGCGTCGTCGACGCCCCCGAGGACCTCTACGTCGCCGCCGTCGTCTCCGACATGGACGCCGAGGGCCAGACCGCCGTTGACTGGCTGACCGACCAGGGCCTCGACGAGTACAACATCATCCACATCCAGGGCGTCATGGGCTCCGCCGCCCAGGTCGGCCGCACCGGCGCCCTCGACGACGCCGTCGCCGCCAACGGCTGGAACCTCGTCGTCCAGCAGACCGCCGACTGGAACGCCGAGACCGCCCAGCAGATCACCCAGTCCGTGATCGACTCCGGCCAGTCCTTCAACGTCATCTACGCCGAGAACGACGACATGGCCCGTGGCGCCGTGGCCGCCCTCGATGCCGCCGGCATCACCCACGGCAAGGACGGCGACGTCATCATCATGGGCTTCGACCACAACACGTGGGCCCTCGAGGAGGTCTTGAACGGCAACTGGAACTACGACGGCCAGTGCAACCCCTACCAGGCCTCCACGATCCTCGACATCATCAACACCCTCGAGGAGGGCGGCACCATCGAGGAGAAGACCGTCATCATGGAAGAGGGCTACGCCGACTGCGACACCATCACCCAGGAGTACATCGACGAGAACGGCATCTAAGCCGCCTCGATAGCCTCATGGCTGACTGAGATCGCTCAAGGGGCACGGCGCGACCGAACAACGTCGGTGCCGTGCCCCTTCCCATGAACAAGGAGGTGAACTACCGGTGAACGAGAACCATCTCGTTGAGATGCGTGGCATCTGCAAGTACTTCCCTGGCGTGAAGGCGCTGCAGAACGTCGACTTCACGCTGCGCCCGGGCGAGGTCCATGCCCTCATGGGCGAGAACGGCGCGGGCAAGTCCACGCTCATCAAGGTTCTGACCGGCGTTTACGAGAAGGACGGCGGTGACATCTACCTCCAGGGCAACGATGGCGCCGTCTCCATCCGCTCGCCGCAGGATGCCCAGGACCTGGGCATCGCCACGGTGTACCAGGAGATCACGCTCTGCCCCAACCTCACGGTGGCGGAGAACATGTACATCGGCCGCGGCCACAAGAAGACCGAGAACTGGAAGAAGATGTACGCCGACGCGGACGCCATTCTCCAGAACCTCGGCATCCCCGTCAGCGCCAAGCAGCAGCTCGGCAGCTGCTCGATCGCCATGCAGCAGATGGTGGCCATCGCGCGCGCGGTGGACATGGACTGCAAGGTGCTCATCCTCGACGAGCCCACCTCGTCGCTCGACGAGTCCGAGGTCGAGAAGCTCTTCGGCATGATGCGCCAGCTCAAGGAGCGCGGCGTCGGCATCGTCTTCGTCACGCACTTCCTCGACCAGGTCTATGAGATCTGCGACCGCATCACCGTCATGCGCGACGGCCAGCTCGTCGGCGAGTACGAGATCGAGAAGATGCCCCGCGTCGACCTCGTCGCCGCCATGCTCGGCAAGCAGATGGATGACATGGCCGACATCAAGGGCGACTACACGACCTACTCCGACGAGGACGCCGACGAGCTCGTCTACGAGGCGGAGCAACTCAAAAGCAACGCCGCCGTCTACCCCTTCGACTTCCACATCAAGAAGGGCGAGGTCACGGGCTTCACGGGTCTTCTCGGTTCCGGTCGCTCCGAGTGCGTTCGCGCCATCTTTGGCGCCGACCGCGTGACGGGCGGCAAGGTCAAGAAGGCCGGCAAGGACGTCAAGATCACCAAGCCGCTCGACGCCATGAAGCAGGGCATCGCCTACCTGCCCGAGGACCGCAAGGGCGACGGCATCATCGGCGACCTCTCGGTGCGCGAGAACATCATCCTCGCCGCCCAGGTGCTCCGCGGCTTTGTCAAGCCCTTCTCCAAGGCCGAGACCTACAAGATCGCCGACGAGTACATCAAGCTCCTCGACATCAAGACGGCGTCCGCCGACACGCCGATCGCGTCGCTCTCGGGCGGCAACCAGCAGAAGGTCATCCTGGCGCGCTGGCTCTTCACGCACCCGGACTACCTGATTCTCGACGAGCCCACGCGTGGCATCGACATCGGCACCAAGGTCGACATCCAGAAGCTCGTCCTGCAGCTCGCCTCGGAGGGCATGAGCGTCACGTTCATCTCCTCCGAGCTCGACGAGATGATCCGCACCTGCTCGCGTCTCGTCGTCATGCGCGACCGCCACGTGGTCGGAGAGCTCACGGGCGACGACCTCAACCAGAACAAGATCATGAGCACCATCGCGGGAGGTGAGGCAAAGTGACGATCGAGAAGAACAAGGAGGACAACGTCCTCAAGCGGCTGCTGCATAGCCAGATGATCATCCCGATCGCGGCGCTCCTCGCGCTCGTCGTGTTCAACCTCGTCGCTGACCCGTCGTTCTTCGCCATTACGCTCGGCCAGGACAGCGCCGGGAACCCGGTCCTCTCGGGCCAGCTGATCTCCATCCTCAACAACGGCTCCGAGCTGGCCATCCTGGCAATCGGCATGACGCTCGTCACGGCGGCCACGGGCGGGCAGGACATCTCCGTCGGCGCCACCATCGCCGTGGCCGGCTCGGCCATGCTCGCCATGCTCTGCGGGGGCAACATGCGCCCGGAGGCCCTTGCGGTGCCGATCATCGTCGCCTTTGCGGTCGGCGTGCTCGTCGGCATGGTCTGCGGCGCGTTCAACGGCGTCATGGTCGCCGTCTTCAAGGTCCAGCCGATGGTCGCCACGCTGATCCTCTACACGGCCGGCCGCTCCATCGCCGCCTGGATCAACAACAACGCCCTGCCGATCATCCCGGCGGACACCGGCTTCGGCATCTTCGGCGGGTTCATCCCCGGCATCCCGGTGCCCACGCCCGTGTTCATCGCCATCGCCTGCTTCGTGGTCATCTTCCTCGTGCTCAAGTTCACGAGCCTGGGCCTCTACGTCCAGTCCGTGGGCATCAACGAGCGCGCCGCCCGCCTCAACGGCCTCAACCCCACGTTCATCAAGTGGCTGACGTTCGTCATCCTCGGCGTGTGCGTGGCCGTGGCCGCCCTCATCAAGGTGAGCCGCATCTCCACGATCAACTACCAGACGATCGCGGCCGACATCGAGATGGACGCCATCCTGGCCGTCGCCCTCGGCGGCAACGCCCTGTCCGGCGGCAAGTTCAACATGGGCTCCTCCATTCTCGGCGCCTACGTGATCCAGTTCCTCACCACCACGCTCTACAAGTTCAACGTCGCCTCCGCCGCCCTTCCGGCGTACAAGGCCGTCGTCGTCATCGCCCTCGTGGTGCTGAGCGCCCCGATCGTGCGCGACAAGCTCTCCGCGCTGTGGAAGAAGTTCCGCAGCCCCAAGACCGAAGTGGAGGTGGCGAAATAAGATGGCAGAGCTCAAGAAGGCTGTTGGTAAGCGCAGCATCACCGATACGAACCTCCTGCTTACCATTACTATCGTCGTGTTCGCCGCCATGTACCTCTTTGCCATGTTCGGACTCGGACGCGGCTTCCTGCGCTGGCAGACGTTCTTCAACATCCTCAACACCAACGCGTCGCTCATCATCACGGCCATCGGCCTGTCGATCGTCATGATCTGCGGCAGCATCGACATCTCAGTCGGCGGCGTGGTGGGCCTCGTGACCATGTGCTGCGCGGTGAACCTCGACTACCAGGGCGGCGATCCCGTCACGGCGCTCGCCATCGCCCTCTGCATCGGCCTCGCGTTCGGCGTGGTTCAGGGCTTCCTGGTGGCGTATCTGGAGATCCAGCCGTTCATCGTCACGCTCGCAGGCATGTTCTTCGCCCGCGGCCTGACCACGATCATCCACGCCGAGCCCTTCAACGTGCAGAACGAGGCATTCCTCGCCCTTAAGGACACGCGCATCACGATTCCGTTCCTCGGGTCTCTTAATAACTCGGGCAACTTCACGCCCGCCTACATGGAGATCGGCGTCGCCGTGGCGCTCGTCCTCGTGGTCCTGGCGTTCGTGCTGCTGCGCTGGACGAGCCTGGGCCGCAGCTTCTACGCCCTCGGCGGCAACCGCCAGAGCGCCCTCATGCTCGGCATCAACACCAAGCGCTCGCTGTTCCTCGCGCACCTGATCAGCGGCCTGCTCGCGGGCATCGCCGGCTACGTCTACATCATGCACTCCGCCTCCGGCGCCGTCACCAACGCCGATGGCATGGAGATGAACGCCATCGCGGCGTCCATCATCGGCGGAACGATGCTCTCCGGCGGCGTGGGCAACATCATCGGCACGTTCTTCGGCGTGCTGTCCCTCGGCACCATCCAGAACATCGTCTCCTCCGCCGGCTTCACCGACGCCTGGTGGGCCAAGATCACCGTCGCTGCGATGATCTGCCTGTTCCTGGTCATCCAGAGCATCGTGCTGGCCCGCAAGAAGCAGGTCGAGTGACGACTCCAGGTCCCCTGTGGGGAGCTTGCGCTCCCGCGTGAGCTCCCCCTTTCCCTCCCCGTGCCCCGCCCCGCTCCCCGGGGCGGGGATTTGGGGCTGGGGCGGCGCCCGAGCGCGCACCCCGCAGACGTGTTCATGCCCTCTCACCTCCAGAAAGGATCAGGCATGCTTGAGATAAGGAAGTACCGCTTCTACTTCTGCCCGTGCACCCAGGACCTCTACGGTGACGAGGTGCTCCAGCATGTGGCTGAGCACTCTGCCGAGGTCGTCGCCGCGCTCAACGCCTCCGACAAGATTCCCTTCGAGGTGGTGCTCAAGCCCAACCTCCTCACGAGCGACGTGATCCAGGCCACCTTCAACGAGGCCAACATGGACCCCGACTGTGCGGGCATCATCACCTGGGCGCACACCTTCTCGCCGTCCAAGAACTACATCGCCGGCCTGCGCGACCTGCGCAAGCCGCTGTGCCAGTTCGCGACGCAGTACAACGAGGAGATCCCGTACGACACCATCGACATGGACTTCATGAACGAGAACCAGGCCGCGCACGGCGAGCGCGAGCTCGGGCACATCTTCGCCCGCATGCGCTGGGACCACAAGGTGGTCTTCGGCTACTGGAAGGACGAGTCCGTCGTCGCCGAGCTCGGCGCGTGGATGCGCGTCGCCGTGGGCGTGAACGAGTCCCGCAACATCCGCGTCTGCCGCTTCGCCGACACGATGCGCAACGTCGCGGTCACCGACGGCGACAAGGTCGAGGCGCAGCAGGTCTTTGGGTGGACCGTGGACGCCTGGCCTGTGAACGAGCTCGTGCCGTACGTCGACGCGGTCACGCCCGCCGAGGTGAAGGCCCTCACCGACGAGTACTACGACACCTACGACCTCGTGCTCGACGGTCGCGACCCCGCCGAGTTCCGCGCTCACGTGGAGGTCCAGGCCGCCCAGGAGATCGGCATCGAGCGCTTCCTCACGGAGCACAACTACAACGCCTTCTCCGACCACTTCGGCGACCTCGGCGGCCTCAGGCAGCTCCCGTCGCTCGCCATCCAGCGCCTCATGCAGAAGGGCTACGGATTTGGCCCCGAGGGCGACTGGAAGACCCCGGCGATGGTGCGCCTCATGAAGGTCATGACCGCCGGCGACCCGAACGCCAAGGGCTCCGCCCTCATGGAGGACTACACCTACAACCTGGTCCCGGGCAAGGAGGGCATCCTCGAGTCCCACATGGCGGAGGTCGACCCCTCCATGGCCGACGGCAAGGTCGCCATCCGCGCCACGCCGCTCTCCATGGGCGACCGCGAGGACCCCGCGCGCCTGATCTTCACCTCCAAGACCGGCCCCGCGATTGCCACGTCCCTGATCGACCTGGGCAACCGCTTCCGCCTGATCGTCCAGGACGTGGACTGCAAGAAGGTCGAGAAGCCCATGCCGATGCTCCCCACCGGCACCATGTTCTGGACCCCGCGCCCCAACCTCAAGGTGGGCACCGAGGCCTGGATCTACGCGGGCGGCGCGCACCACACGGCGGTCTCCTTCGACCTCACGGCCGACCAGATGGTCGACTGGGCGGATGCCATGGGCATCGAGTGCGTGGTCATCGACGCCAACACCAACATCCGCGACTTCAAGCGCGACCTCAGGCTCGGCGAGGTCTACTACCGCTAGGGGCGCCCCGCGCGAGAGCGCACGTCACAGGTTTGAGAATCGTGGCGGCCGAGTCCCCTGGGCGCGGCCGCCTTTTACACAGATAGGATGAGAGCCATGACCAAAGAACAGATCGTCGCCGACATCGAGTCGGGCAACACTGCGCTCGGCATCGAGTACGGCTCCACCCGCATCAAGGCGGTGCTGGTGTGCTCCGACAACGAGCCGGTCGCCATCGGCGCCTTCGACTGGGAGAACTCCCTCGTCGACGGCTACTGGACCTACGGGGACGACGAGATCTTCGCCGGACTCGCCGCCGCGTACGCCTCGATGAAGAGGGACGTGGCAGAGAAGTACGGCGTCACGCTCAGGCGCGTAGGCGCGCTCGGCATCTCCGCCATGATGCACGGCTACCTGCCCTTCGACGCCGACGGCAACCTGCTCGTGCCGTTCCGCACCTGGCGCAACACCACCACCACGCAGGCGGCCCACGAGCTCTCCGAGCTCTTCGCCTTCCACACGCCCGAGCGCTGGAGCGTGTCCCACATCTACCAGGCGGTCCTGAACGGCGAGGAGCACGTGCCACACATCGCCTTCTTCACCACGCTCGCCGGCTACGCGCACTGGCGCCTCACGGGCGAGAAGGTCCTCTCCATCGGCGACGCCTCCGGCATGTTCCCGATCGACTCCACCACGCATGACTACGATGCTCCCATGATCGCGAAGTTCGACGAGCTCGTCGCCTCCAAGGGCGTCTCCTGGAAGGTCGAGGACCTGCTGCCCAAGATCCTGGTCGCGGGCGAGTGCGCCGGGCACCTCACCGCCGAGGGCGCGGCCCTTCTCGACGCCGACGGCGACCTCGAGCCGGGCTGCCCGCTCTGCCCGCCCGAGGGTGACGCCGGGACCGGCATGATCGCCACCAACTCCGTCGCCCCGCGCACCGGCAACGTCTCCGCGGGCACCTCGGTCTTCTCCATGGTCGTGCTCGAGCACGCGCTCAAGGACGCCACCGTGCCCGAGATCGACCTCGTGACCACGCCGGTCGGCGACCCGGTGGCCATGGTCCACTGCAACAACTGCACCTCCGACATCAACGACTGGGTCGACCTGCTCTGTGACTTTGCCGAGCTCATGGGCACCAAGCTCGACAAGGGCGACGTCTACGTCAAGCTCTTCAACGCCGCGCTCGCGGGCGACAAGGACGCGGGCGGCCTCGTCTCCATCCCGTTCATCTCGGGCGAGACGGTCATGGGCGTCCAGACGGGCTACCCGCTGGTGGTCCGCGGCCAGAACGCGAACTTCTCGATCGCCAACTTCATGCGCATGAACATCATGGCCGCCTTCGGGGCGCTCGCCGCCGGCAACGAGGCCCTGCGCGCCGAGGACGTGAAGATCGACAAGCTCTACGGCCACGGCGGCATCTTCAAGACGCCGAAGGTCGCCCAGAGCCTGCTCGCCGCCGCGCTCGAGGCGCCCGTGACCGTCATGGCCACGGCGGGCGAGGGCGGCGCCTGGGGCCAGGCCGTCGCCGCGGCGTACATGAAGAACCGCGAGGAGGGCGAGAGCCTGGCGGACTACCTGACCAACAAGGTATTTGCCGGCATGGAGGGCACGACGCTCGAGCCCGACGCCGCCGACGTCGAGGGCTACCGCGCCTTCCTCGCCGCGTTCCGCAAGGCCAACGAGGCCGAGAAGGCCGCCGAGGCCGCCTTTGCCGAGTAGGGCACCTGCGGGGAGGCCGTCACCCTTTCCCGGCGGCCTCCCCGACCGCGTCCCTCCCGACCGCCGGCGTCCGTCCCGGCCCTGGCGTCGCCACAGGTGACCCTTCGCCGCCCCTCCGCCGATTAACATGCAGAATCCGGTATGATTTCGCATATCCCCATATGAATTTCGATATAAACCCCGATTCTGCGTGTTAGTTGATTGGCGGGCGCCGTCATTCGTTCCGTTCGTCCGAGAGTCTGGAGTCAAACATGATGCTCAAGGAGCTGCGCGAGAAGGTCTACGAGGCCAACATGGACCTCCCCAGGCACGGCCTGGTCGTCTTCACGTGGGGCAACGCCTCCGAGCTCGACCCGGAGACGGGCCTGTTCGTCATCAAGCCGTCCGGCGTGGACTACGACGAGCTCACGCCCGAGAGCCTCGTCGTCTGCGACCTCGACGGCAACGTCGTGGAGGGCGACCTCAACCCCTCGTCCGACACGCCCACCCACGCCGCCCTCTACCGCGCGTGGGGCGAGAAGGTCCGCGGCGTCGTGCACACCCACTCCTCCTGGGCGGTGTCCTGGGCGCAGGCGGGCCGCGACGTGCCCGCCTACGGCACCACGCACGCCGACTACTTCTACGGCCCGGTTCCCTGCATGCGCGGCCTCACCGAGGCCGAGATCGAGGAGGCCTACGAGGCGAACACCGGAAAGGTGATCGTCGACGGATTCGCCGAGCGCGAGATTGACCCGCTGGCCGTCCCGGCCGTGCTCGTGCGCAACCACGGGCCCTTCTCCTGGGGCAAGGACGCGGCGCAGGCCGTCTACCACGCCGTGGTGCTCGAGGAGGTCTGCAAGATGGCCACGCGCACCGAGGCGCTGCGCCCGGGCGTCGAGCCCGCCCCGCAGTACCTGCAGGACAAGCACTACCTGCGTAAGCACGGCCCCAACGCCTACTACGGCCAGGGGGGCGCGTACTAGGGCCGACCGGTGCCGGGGGCGGGGCCTCGATGGTCCGTCCCCGGCATTCGTGGTAGGTTGGCGACGGCCCCGGCTCCTGCCGGGGGACGCAGGCCGAGAGGGGGAGCATGACGGGAAAGGTGACGCTTCGCGACATCGCGCGTGACGTGGGGCTCTCCACGACGGCCGTCTCCCTCGTCCTCAACGACCGGCCCTGCAAGATCTCCGAGGAGAGCAGGCGGCGCATCAAGGAGGCCGCTCGGCGGAAGGGCTACATCCCCAACCAGATCGCGCGCAGCCTCGTCACCCGTCGGTCTCAGACGATCGGCCTCATCATCCCCAACATCGAGAGCAGGTTCTTCTCGTCGCTGGCACGCCGGCTCGAGCTGGGGTGCCGCGAGCGCGGGTACGTCCTCTTGATCACCAACTCCGACGATGCCGCGGAAAACGACGCCGGGCTCGCGCGGCTCCTGGTCAACCGCGGGGTGGACGGACTGTTCGTCGTTGCCTCGTCGGGGACGGGCGACGACGGCTCGCTGGCGTCGGTCCTCACGGGGCTCCCGGTCCCCTGCGTACTGGTGGACCGTCTGCTTCCCGACGTGCTCTGCGACAAGGTCGCCTTTGACAACGAGGCGGGCGGCTACCTTGCCTGCCGACACCTCCTGGACGCCGGCCACGAGCGCATCGCGTGCCTCGTGAACGTGGCCTCGAACACCGGCCGAGAGCGCCTGGCGGGCTACGAGCGAGCCCTTCGTGAGCGGGGCGTCGAGCCTGACCCGACGCTGGTCTTCCCCTGCGCGTACTACATCACCGTGGCGCACGAGGTGTCGGCTCGCGTGCTGGAGACCGACGCCACCGCCGTGTTCGCGAGCAGCGACAACATCGCCCTGGGCTTCCTCAAGCGGCTCTACGAGCGGGGGATGCGCGTGCCGCGCGACTACTCGGTGGTGAGCTACGACAACTCCACGGCGGACGTCCTCTTCGAGCCGGCGCTCACGTCGATCGAGCAGAACGTCGACGAGCTCGCCGCCGTGGCGCTGGATGTGATGTTCCGGAGGGTGGCGGAGCGCGAGCGCGGTGACCTGGGCGAGCCGGAGGAGCGCGTCCTCATGCCGCGCCTCGTGGTCAAGGACAGCGTGCGCGAGGCGTCCTAGCCTCGCGCCCCGGGCGTGAAAGCAAACGTTAAGCTAACGAAAATCCCAAGAAGTAAAACGTTTTACCCAATATACTTGAAACCGATCGGAAACACCGCGGGCCCGGCAGGCGGACCCGCGAGGGCAGAAGGGAACAGGCATGGCAAACCCCGTTATCGGCACCCCGTGGAAGAAGCTCAACGGACCCGTCTCGGAGGACGAGCTCAAGGGCGTTGACCGCTACTGGCGCGCCGCGAACTACCTCTCCGTGGGCCAGATCTACCTCCGCTCCAACCCTCTCATGAAGGACGGCTTCTCCCGCGAGGACGTGAAGCACCGCCTCGTGGGCCACTGGGGCACCACGCCGGGCATCAACTTCCTCTTTGGTCACGTCAACCGCCTCATCGCCGACCACCAGCAGAACGCGATCTTCCTGATGGGCCCCGGCCACGGCGGACCCGCCGGCACCGCGCAGTCCCTGCTCGACGGCACCTATCGCGAGGTCCGTCCCGACATCACCGATGACGAGGCCGGCCTCCAGAAGTTCTTCCGCCAGTTCTCCTACCCCGGCGGCATCCCCAGCCACTACGCGCCCGAGACCCCCGGCTCCATCCACGAGGGCGGCGAGCTTGGCTACACGCTCTCCCACGCCTACGGCGCCGTGCTCGACAACCCGAGCCTGCTCGCAGTGGCCGTCGTGGGCGACGGCGAGGCCGAGACCGGCCCGCTCGCCACGTCCTGGCAGACCAACAAGTTCATGGACCCGCTGACCGACGGCATCGTCCTGCCGATCCTGCACCTCAACGGCTACAAGATCGCCAACCCCACGATTCTCGCCCGCATCTCCGACGCCGAGCGCGACGAGTTCTTCCGCGGCATGGGCTACCACCCCTACAACTTCGTCGCCGGCTTCGACGACGAGGACCATGCCTCCATCCACCGTCGCTTCGCGGCGCTGCTCGAGGCCGTCTTCGACGAGATCTGCGACATCAAGGCGCGCGTCGCCGCCGGCGAGGCCTCCCGCCCGTTCTACCCGATGATCGTCTTCCGCACTCCCAAGGGCTGGACGTGCCCCAAGGAGATCGACGGCAAGAAGACCGAGGGCTCCTGGCGCGCGCACCAGGTGCCGCTGGCGTCCGCCCGTGACACCGAGGCCCACTTCCAGACCCTCAAGGGCTGGATGGAGTCCTACAAGCCCGAGGAGCTCTTCGACGAGAACGGCGCCATCCGTCCCGAGGTCAACGGCTGGATGCCGAAGGGCGAGCTCCGCATCGGCGCCAACCCCAACGCCAACGGCGGCCTGATCCGCAACGAGCTCACCCTGCCCGACACCCGCAAGTACGAGGTTCCGGTGGCCGAGAAGGGCCACGGCTTCGGCGCCGTGGAGGCGACGCGCGTCCTCGGCGAGTACACGGCCGAGCTCATCAACAACAACCGCGACGCCTTCCGCATCTTCGGCCCGGACGAGACGGCCTCCAACCGTCTGCAGCCGTCCTACCAGGTGACCGACAAGCAGTGGTTCGGCGAGGGGAACTACGACGACCCCGCCAACGACGAGCACCTCTCGCCCGTGGGCAACGTCATCGAGCAGCTCTCCGAGCACCAGTGCGAGGGCCTGCTGGAGGGCTACATCCTCACCGGTCGCAACGGCCTGTGGAGCTCCTACGAGTCGTTCGTCCACATCGTCGACTCCATGGTCAACCAGCACTGCAAGTGGCTCGAGGCCACGGTGCGCCACATCGACTGGCGCAAGCCCATCTCCGGCCTCAACATGCTGCTCTCCAGCCACGTCTGGCGCCAGGACCACAACGGCTTCTCCCACCAGGACCCCGGCTTCGTCGACGTCCTGCTCAACAAGAACTTCAACAACGACCACGTGGTGAACATCTACTACCCGGCAGACGCCAACCTGCTGCTGGCCGTCGCCGAGCGCGCCTACAAGTCCACCAACTGCGTGAACGCCATCTTCGCCGGCAAGCAGCCCGCGCCGACGTGGCTGACGCTCGACGAGGCGCGCGCCGAGCTCGAGGCCGGCGCCGCCGAGTGGAAGTGGGCCTCCAACACCGCCGACGGCGAGGAGCCCGACGTCGTGCTCGCCTGCTGCGGCGACGTTCCCACCGGCGAGGCCATGGCCGCGCTCGACCTGCTCGACAAGCTCGGCGTCAAGGTGCGCCTGGTCAACGTCGTCGACCTGCTCAGCATCCAGAACGTCTCCGAGAACGATCGCGCGATGTCCGACGAGAAGTTCGTCGAGCTCTTCACGGCCGACAAGCCCGTCCTCTTTGCGTTCCACGCCTATCCCGGCACGATCCGTCGCCTCATCTGGGACCGCCCGAACCACGACAACTTCAACGTCCACGGCTACAAGGAGCAGGGTTCCACGACCACCCCGTACGACATGGTCCGCGTGAACGACATGGACCGCTGGGCGCTCGCGGCCGACGCGCTGCGCATGGTCGACGCCGACAAGTGGGCCGACCAGATCGCGGAGTGGGAGCAGTTCCGCCTCGACGCGTTCCAGTTCGCCGTCGACAACGGCTACGACCACCCGGCGTTCACCGACTGGAAGTGGCGTGACGCCTCCGACGCGGGCGAGGACATCTCCGCCACGCAGATGACCGCGGGCGACAACGAGTAAGTAGCGCTTGCCGCATCCACCCGTCTGGGCCGGCCGGCCCTTCTCCCCAGCCCACTGCGCCTTGCGCAGAAGTCGCCGGGCGAGAAGGACCGGTCGGCCCGGTCTCATGCGCCGAAGGTCGTCCCAGAGCATGGCGCGACGGGGCGCGATTTCAGGGCCCCACCCCCATTTTTGTACCGGCCGGCGAAAACACGCCCCTGTCGTCGATGCAAAACGTTTTGTAGTGTTAAATGGGGAACTGTTTACAAGACGAGAAGGGCGGCGCGTACGATGAGAAACGTCGGGGTTCGAGAGATAAGCAGGAAAACGGGGTTCTCTCCCGCCACGGTGTCAAACGCCCTCAACCATAAACGCGGCGTGAACAAGGATACGGCCGCCCTCATCATGCGCGCGGCGCACGAGCTCGGCTACGACCGACCCAGTCGCGTGACGCACGTCAACTTCATCCTGGCGCGCAAGACGGGGCAGATCCTTGACGAGGGAACGTTCCACACCGGCGTCATCGAGGGCGTCGAGAGGGCTGCGAGCGCCCAGGACATGAGCACGATCTTCACGACGCTC
>UMIY01040494.1_pt1 | contig 13955 bp, 13 predicted proteins | sample 1965921 | NCBI WGS metagenome assembly UMIY01 (sample SAMEA4836134, study PRJEB28245) | human gut metagenome | biome: gut microbiome; material: fecal sample | place: Denmark | collected 2008
TGAAGCAGCTCAAGCTATCGTTGCTAAACTTCAAGAAAAGTATATTATCTAATTGGGGGTTTAAAAATGAGTAAAGATGTATTTGTATTTATAGAACAAAGAGACAATAAACTTGAAAAAGTTGGTATAGAACTTTTGGGAAAGGCAAGAGAGCTTGCTGACGCTCTTGGACAAGATGTTGTTGCAATGATTCTTGGCGAAAAAGTTAAGGACCATGCACAAACTCTTATTAAGCACGGAGCTGACAAAGTTCTTGTAGTAGAAGATGAAATGCTTAAAGAATATGTTACTGAACCATACGCTAAAGCAATCACTCAAATTATAAAAGAAAAAGATCCTGAAATCGTAATTTACGGTGCATCATCAATAGGTCGTGATCTTGCTCCAAGACTAGCAGCAAGAATTCACACAGGACTTACTGCTGACTGTACAAAACTAGAAATAGATGAAGAATCTAAAAATCTTATGATGACAAGACCTGCTTTCGGTGGTAACTTAATGGCAACTATCCTTTGTGAAGACTTTAGACCACAAATGGCAACAGTTAGACCTGGAGTTATGCAAGCACTTGATTCTGATGCTTCAAGAAAAGGTGAAGTTGAAGAAATTAAAGTTGACTTCACTGACGCTGACATGAATGTTAAAGTAATAGACATTGCTAAACAAGCATCACAAAAGAAAGACATCACAGAAGCTAAGATCTTAGTATCTGGTGGTCGTGGAATCGGTGGACCAGAAGGATTTAAACCTCTTCAAGAACTTGCTGACAAACTAGAAGCAGAAATTTCTGCATCAAGAGCATCAGTAGACTCAGGTTGGATAACTAAGGATCACCAAGTTGGACAAACTGGTAAGACAGTAAGACCTGAACTTTACTTCGCAATGGGTATCTCTGGAGCAATCCAACACGTTGCAGGTATGGAAGATTCTGATCTTATCATAGCTGTAAACAAAGACCCAGAAGCAGCAATTTTTGAAATTGCAGACCTTGGAGTAGTTGGAGACATCAACGCAGTTGTTCCAAAATTAATTGAATCAATTGAAAGAGAACAAAAAATTAAAGCTGAAATTTAATTTTAGATAAAATTTTATAAGAAAGCTTTTTAAAAAGCTCTATGAAAAGACGAGGAAACAAAATGCCTCGTCTTTTTTGATACAATATTTTATGAAAATTCCATTACTTACACAGAGACTTGTATTATTTATTGTAAAAATATATCCTTAAATGGTATCATAAGATAAGGTGATATTATGAAAAAAACTATTTTAGCCTTGGCTTTGGGAAGTCTTTTAATACTTTCTTCTTGTGGCGATAAAAATGTAAAAAATACAAATGTAAGTGAGATAGATACAAAAGTGAGTGCCGAAAATCCAAGTAAGGATGCAAAGAAGTATGACATAGAATTTTATGACACCTTTGACACAGTTGTTGATATTGCAATTTATTCTGATGATGAGGATTTTGCCAATGAAAATTTGGAATATGCAAAAAAAAGATATGAGGAACTTCATAAACTTTTTGACAATTACAAAAAGTATCCTGAAGTGACAAATATTAAGTCTATTAATGATAAGGCTGGCATTGAAGCTGTGAAGCTTGATGATACTTTATTTACTTTAATAAAGAATTCTATGGATGATTATTATAATATTTCTCACAAGACAAACATTGCCCTTGGACCTGTGACTAAGCTTTGGAATGAATATAGAGATCTATATGAAGGTGGAAAGACTAAGGAAGAAGTCATTGCCATAAAGGGTAAGGCACTTCCTTCTGATGATGAGCTTGAAGCTCTTCGTCCTTTTACCAAGATGGACAGAGTAAAATTAAATGAAACTGATAAGTCTATTTATATTGATAAGGGTATGTCTCTTGATTTAGGAGCTACTGCAAAGGGTTTTGCCACTGAACTTGTGGCAAAAGAACTAGAAGATAGAGGTGTTAATTCAGCTGTAATTTCTGCTGGCGGCAATGTTAGAGTTATTGGGAAACCAAAAGACGGTCGTGAAAATTTTAAAATTGGAATACAAAATCCTGACATGGAAAATGAAAAAGGCATTATTGCGGTTGTAAATGTTTCTGGTACTTCTATAGTAACCAGTGGCGACTACCAAAGATATTTTGATATTGACGGAGTTAGATATTGTCACATTATAGACCCAGACACTTTAAAGCCTGCTATGGGAATGAAATCTGTCACTGTTATTAAGGAAGACTCTGGTCTTTGCGACTTTTTGTCTACTGCTGCCTTTAATTCAACTGATGATGAAATAAAGACGTTGGGAGAAAAAACTGGCTCTGCCATTATTTGGGTTGACAAGGATATGAATATGAAAGCAAATGAAGATGCCAGCAAGTTCATTGATGATCAGGAGTAAATATGAGAAATAATACTCGAGCTTTAATTTTTCATATTTTAATAATTTTTATTACTTTTGCAATTGCGGCACTAATTAATTTGTCTTCAAGCGTGAGAAATTTAGTTTATGGAAATATTCTTTTTAAGGGCATTTTAGTTGCCGTAATCTTAGTCTTGTATTATAATTTTGGGAAACTTTTATCCAAGAAAAATGCAAGAAGCCTTGACTTTTTTGCGGGTAATTTAATTTTTCTCATTGGATTAATTTTATTTTCCCTTGGATTTTTGGGGCTAGGAAGAGGTATTTTTTCAGCGGCAGTTGGCGGCTCTTATTGGAAATTTCCCATGGAGTTTTTTCTGATGCCAGAGGTCTATGCTATTAAAATCTTGGGTATAAAATACAATGCCCTTAGTCTTTTTGTGGCGACACTTTTGCCAAGTATTATTTATGGCATTAGCATAAAAATTTCTAGGGCGAAGTTAATTAGAAAGAATAGAACTAGAAGCAGGAGAAAGTAGGAGGATTTGTGAAAGATATACTTTATAAATATGATAGTGAAGAGCTTTATAAGCACACTGTAGAGAGACTAAAGGATTTTGGAGTGGAGCCAATTGAAATTGCAAAGCTTGTTCAAGAGCTTCAAGGAGAATACATCAAGGATCTTGACTTAGAAAGATGCCTAGAAAGTGTAGAGAGCGTAATAAAAAAGAGGGAATCCATCCACGCTATATTAACAGGATTAGCAATTGATGATTTAGCAAATCAAGGAAAACTTCCTGAGCCAATTCAATCTATTATTCATGATGACGAAGGTCTTTACGGAATAGATGAAATTTTGACTCTTGGTATTGTAAATATGTATGGTACAATTGGCCTTACTAACTTTGGGTACCTTGACAAGAAAAAAATTGGCATAATAAAAGAACTTGATGAAAAGAAAAAAGTTGAGAGAGTAACAACTTTTGCAGATGACTTAGTGGCAGCAATTGCTGCAGCTGCATCTGCAAGAATAGCTCATCAAAATAGATTATAAATTTCATAAAATTATAAAATTCGGAAGGTCTTCTTGTCATAGTCAATGAGACCTTCCTTTTTTAGTTTGGAAAGCTCTCTTGATAGTGAGGACCTATTTAAGTTTAAATATTGTGCCAACTCCGTTATGTTGAAGTCAATAGTAAAATATTTTGAGTGGTTTTTTCTTGATTCATTGGACAAGAAATACAAAATTTTTGCACGAGTGCTTTGAAGGGAAAATAAATTTAGTTTATCTCGCATAAATAAATTTTTGCCAGCTAGTATGTCTATAAGGTTGTCCTTAACTTTTTCTCTACAGCTTAAATTTTTAGCTGAGAAGGTCTTGTAGTCGAAGAAAATTATTTGTGAATCTGTAGTTGTAACTACAGAGAGAGGAATTTCTTTTATTCCTCTTATTAGTACAGACTCGGCAAAGAGTGCTGGCGCAGATAATTTTGAGAGAATAGTTTTGTTGCCAAATGCATCGTCAATGGCAAGTTCCACTTGTCCACTTAAAAGAATGCCAATATAATTTATTTCATCGCCTATATTAAAGACAGTGCTCTTGTTTTTATAACTTTTCATGTCAGATAAAAAGTTCTGTACTTCTTCAATTTCTAAGTCATTTAGATTATTAAATAATCGCAAGTTTTTTAGCATTTTTGAAAATTCCATATTACACCTCATATACATTTTAACATTAATAAGAATAAAAATTTAAAAAATTCTATTGATGATTGAAGAAGCAATTGTTAAATGTTAAACTATCAGTATAGAGTGATGAGGAGGATATATGAAAGTTACTATTTGTATGGGTGCTAGGTGCACTCTTATGGGAGCTAATGCTATTTATGACGCAGTAGAATACTTACAAGACCATTTGTGCGGACCTGAATCTGAGCTATGTTCTGCAGAAAACTTGGAAATTGAATTTGCACACTGTTTAAATTATTGCAAAATTCACAACAACGAGGCATCTCCAGTTGTCATAGTTGATGATGAAATTATGCTAAAGGCTACTGCTCAAGAAGTAAGTGCGAAAATTATTGATAAATTAAGAATATAATAAGGGGAAAAGATGAAAGAGATTTATGGAACACTTGTCGACATCAGAAGAAGAGTTTTTGCTGAAGTTGCAAGAATTGCCTATAATGATTTGGATATTTCTACACTAGAGGAGTCCAGCTACAGAATTGTGCCTGGCGAAGTAGCAAAGTATAGAAGTGATATCTTTAGAGAAAGGGCTGTTGTCGACGAAAGACTTAGACTAGCCATGGGGCTAGATGTTAGAGAGATTGGCGTATTTAAAAATGTAACTAATGGTTTTGATAAAGTAGACATAGACACTAATGCTTATGAAAAACCACTTATCAATGTAATAAAGTTTGGTTGCGAAGCTTGTCCAACTAAGGCTTATTATACAACGGACAATTGCAGAAAGTGTCTTGCCCATCCTTGTATAAATGTTTGTCCTGTAAATGCAATTTCCATGGGAAAGGATAGAACTATAATTGACAAAGATAAGTGTGTAAGATGTGGAAGATGTCATGATGCTTGTCCTTATTCAGCTATTGTAAAATACGAAAGGCCATGTGCTGCTGCTTGTGGAGTAAATGCTATATCTTCAGATGAATATGGAAGAGCAGACATTGACCACGACAAGTGTGTTGCCTGCGGAAGATGTATTGCGGAATGTCCTTTTGGAGCAATTTCCGATAAGACACAAATTTTCCAACTTATTAAGGCAATAAAATCTGGCAAGAAGGTCTATGGAGCTATTGCACCTTCCTACATAGGTCAGTTTGGTGCCAACACAAGTGCCAAGCAAGTAATTGAGGCTATAAAATTACTTGGCTTTGAAGATGTAATTGAAGTTGCCCTTGGAGCAGACTTAACAACTCTTCACGAAGCAAAGGAATACTTAGAAAGAGTACCTAAAGACATACCTTTTATGGGTACAAGCTGTTGTTTTTCTTGGACTCTTATGATTAGAAATGAGTTTCCAGAATTTTTTGAACAAGTTTCTGATTCAGGTTCACCAATGAGATATACTGCAAATCACATAAAGGCAAAAGACCCAGACGCAGTAGTTGTATTTATTGGCCCCTGTACTTCAAAAAAATTAGAAGCAATTGATACAAAAGTTAAATCTGATGTTGATTTTGTAATAACATTTGAAGAGTTAATGGGAATGTTCGTAGCAAAGGATATTGAGCCATCAGAAATAAAAGTTGAAGAGGGTGTTGAAGACGGTTCTGCTTTAGGTAGAGGATACCCAATTGCAGGCGGCGTTGCCGAATCTGTCAAAGTTGTTGCAGAAAAAATGGAGCCAGACAGAGACATTCATATTCAAGGAGCACATACTCTTTCTGAATGTATGAAGATGTTAAAAATTGCAAAAGCAGGAAAGCTTGATGGATACTTACTTGAAGGTATGGCTTGTCCTGGAGGCTGTATAGCAGGTGTAGGTACTGTTGCATCTGTAAATAGAGTTAAAAAACAAATTGAAAAATTCAAAAAGGATTCAATTTATCCTACTCCACTTGAAAATGTAAATATTGAAAAAGAGAGAGAAAGTATTTAAACTTAAAAACTAAAATAAAATAAAAAAATTTCCCATAAATATTGACAAATTAGGCTATCTAGTCTAAAATATAGGTCATGTTTAAAAAGCCCCGGAATAATTTTTTAAACTATTTAGGAGGAAAATTCATTGAAAAGCTACATGGCTAAAGCAAATGAAGTAGAAAGAAAATGGTATGTAATAGATGCTGAAGGTAAAGTCCTTGGTAGATTAGCATCTGAAATTGCAAGCGTATTAAGAGGAAAGAGAAAACCTATCTTTACACCACATGTGGACTGTGGAGACTTTGTCATTGTTATAAATGCAGACAAGGTTGTATTGACAGGAGATAAACTAAATCAAAAGATTCACGCATATCATACTGGATATCCAGGCGGTAGAAAAGAAATTGTCTATTCTGAAATGATTGAAAAGAGACCAGAAAAGGTTATTGAACTAGCTGTTAAAGGCATGCTTCCAAAGTCAAGACTAGGAAGACAAATGATCAAGAAACTAAAGGTTTACGCAGGAGCAGAACATCCACACGCTGCACAATCACCTGAAGTATATGAATTTTAATTGGAGGTAAGAATGGATACTATACAATACAGAGGTACTGGAAGAAGAAAAAAATCCATCGCTCAAGTTAGACTTCTACCTGGCAATGGAAAATTTACAGTTAATGGAAAAGATATCGAAGAATATTTTGATTATGAAACTCTAAGAACAGTTGCAAAAGAACCACTTGAACTTACTGATACAGAAGCATCTTTTGATGTAATTGTAAAAGTAGTAGGCGGTGGATATTCAGGACAAGCTGGTGCTGTTAGACACGGTGTTGCAAGAGCACTTCTTGAAGTTGACCCTGAATACAGATCAGTTCTTAAAAAAGCAGGTTTCTTAACAAGAGATCCGAGAATGAAGGAAAGAAAGAAATACGGTCTTAAAAAAGCAAGACGTTCTCCACAATTCTCAAAGAGATAATTATATATTATTTTACAAGAGCCTTGGAAACAGGGCTCTTTTTGCTTGACCTAACCCAATTTGCGAAGCAAATTGTTGGTAGGTCAGCGGCAACCATCTGCCAAAGAGAAGAAGTGGAGCGAACTTCGATTTGCAGCAGATGTCTGTCTTTTAAATTAAATTGTTATAAAAATTTAGGGACCCGCCGAGGTCTCTTTTTTTAATTTAATTATTCACACTTACTTCTACACTTCACTTCATATTTGATGTATAATATGTAAAACTAAAGGGAGGAAAACATGAAAAAGTTTAAGAGAATTTTAGTAGCAAATCGTGGCGAAATTGCAATTAGAATATTTAGAGCAGCAAGAGAAATGGGGATTCGCTCTGTTGCAATTTATTCTGAAGAAGATAGACTTTCCCTTTTTAGGACTAAGGCTGACGAGTCTTATCTTATTGGCAAGGGAAAATCTCCTCTCGATGCCTACCTTGACATTGATGAAATAATTAGCCTAGCAAAGAAGAAAGGTGTAGATGCAATTCATCCTGGCTATGGATTTTTGTCTGAAAATCCTGAATTTGCAAGAAAATGTGAAGAAGAGGGAATAACTTTTATTGGTCCGAAGTCAGAAGTTATGGAGAAATTGGGAGATAAAATAACTTCAAAGATTGTGGCGAAGGAAGCTGGAGTTGCCACTATTCCAGGAATTGAAAAGCCAATAAAAAATGAAGAAGAGGCTCTTTTGTTTGCAAAATCTTGCGGCTATCCTGTAATGGTTAAGGCTGCTGCTGGTGGTGGCGGTAGAGGAATGAGAATTGCAGAGAGTGAGGATGAGCTTTTAGAAAAATTTGAATCTGCAAAGAATGAAGCTAAAAAAGCCTTTGGCGATGATTCAATGTTCATCGAAAGATATCTTCATAAACCAAAACACATTGAGGTGCAAATTTTAGGAGATGAATACGGCAATATTGTTCATCTCTACGAAAGGGACTGCTCAATTCAAAGGCGTCATCAAAAGGTTATTGAATACACTCCTGCCTTTTCTCTTCCTAAAGAATTAAGGGAAGAAATTTGTCAAGATGCCCTAAAGATTGCAAGATCTATTGGCTATTCTAATGCAGGTACTGTAGAATTTTTAGTTGACTCCAAGGGCGATCATTTCTTTATAGAAGTAAATCCAAGAGTGCAAGTGGAACACACAGTTACTGAAATGTGCACAGACATAGACATAGTGCAATCACAAATTTTAATTGCCATGGGCTACAAGCTTGACAGCGAAGAAATTGGAATAAAGAGTCAAGATTCAATTGAGCACAGAGGTTTTTCTATTCAATGTCGTGTAACTACTGAAGATCCTCTAAATAATTTTATGCCAGACACTGGTCATATTAATTTATATAGGTCATCTTCAGGCTTTGGTGTAAGACTTGACGGTGGCAATGGCTTTACTGGGGCAGTGATTTCTCCTTATTACGACTCACTTCTTGTTAAGGTAATCACTGAAGCAAGGACATGGAAGGATACAATTAGAAAGGCAAAGAGGTCTCTGTCTGAGCTTAAAGTTGGTGGAGTAAAAACTAACATTGGATTTTTGTTAAATGTCTTAAACACAAAAGAATTTCAAGAGGGAACTTGTGACACTGGCTTTATAGAAGAGCATCCAGAGTTATTTGAAATAAAATCTTCTAAGGATAAAGAGTTAAGGTTAATGAAAATTATTGGCGAAATAGTTGTAAATGACTCCAAGGCACTTGAAAAGAATTTTGATGTGCCACAAGTACCAGACTTTGAAAAGAAAAATTTTGAAGGTTACAAGCAAATTTTTGACAAACTAGGTGGAGAAGGACTAAAGAAGTATATTTTAGAAGAGAAAAAACTTCTCTTGACAGATACAACTATGCGTGACGCTCACCAATCTCTCATGGCTACAAGAATGAGGACTATTGACCTTGTGAAGATTGCTGAAGCTTTAAACTATAACATGGATAAACTATTCTCTGTGGAAATGTGGGGCGGGGCAACTTTTGATGTTGCCTACAGATTTTTGCACGAAGATCCATGGGAAAGACTTAAAATTTTGCGTGAAAAAATGCCAAATATGCTTTTGCAAATGTTAATTCGCGGTAACAACACTGTTGGCTACAAAAATTATCCTGACAATGTTGTAGTAAAATTTATAAAAGAATCTTCAAAAAATGGAATTGATTTATTTAGGATTTTTGACTCCCTTAACTGGCTTCCCGGAATGCAACTTTCCATTGACGAAGTTCTTAAAAATGATAAGATTGCAGAAGCAACTATGTGCTACACTGGAGATATTTTAGACGAGTACAGGGACAAGTATTCAATAAAATATTATGTTGATTTCGCAAAGGAACTTGAAAGAACTGGTGCACACATAATTGGAATAAAAGATATGTCTGGACTACTAAAGCCTTATGCAGCTAAAAAATTAATCAAAAGCTTGAAAGAAGAAATTGGTCTTCCAATTCATCTCCACACTCATGACACTACAGGCAATGGAGTTGCAACAATTTTGCAAGCCACAGAAGCTGGTGTGGATATTGTTGATACAGCAGTAAATTCAATGAGTGGTTTAACTTCACAGCCTGCCCTAAACTCTGTTGTGGCTGCCCTTAAAAATACCGACAGGGACACAGAAATTGATTTAGATAAGGCCGAAGATATTTCAAAATATTGGGCAGCGGTAAGACCTGTTTATGCAAATTTTGAGTCTGATTTGAAGTCTGGAACTACAGAAATTTATAAGTATGAAATTCCTGGTGGACAATATTCAAACTTAAAGCCACAAGTAGAAAGTTTTGGGCTTGGTCACAAGTTTAAAGATGTAAAGGAAATGTATAAGCGTGTCAATGAAATGGTTGGCGACATAGTAAAGGTTACTCCTTCATCAAAAATGGTGGGCGACTTTGCAATTTTCATGGTGCAAAATGAACTCACTCCAGAAAATATTTTAGATAAGGGCAAAAATCTTGACTATCCAGATTCTGTCATGACTTACTTTAGGGGAATGATGGGTCAACCTTATGGAGGCTTCCCAAAAGATTTGCAGGATATGATTTTAAAGGGAGAAAAACCTATTACTGTTAGGCCAGGAGAACTTCTTTCTGATGAAGACTTTGATGCAATCAAAAGACATTTGGAAGAAAAGGGAATAGAGCCAAGTGAAGAAGATTTAATTTCCTCTGCACTCTATCCAAAGGTTTTTGACGATTACCTTGACTATATAAAAGAAAATGGGGAAGTTACACACATAGGATCTGATGTATTTTTCCATGGACTAATGGAAGGCGAATCTACAGAGATTTCAATTGAAGAAGGGAAAACTTTAATCGTCACATTAATTGAAATTGGAAAGCTTTTAGAAAATGGAACGAGAAATCTAACCTTTGAAATAAATGGGTCAAGAAGAACTATTAACATAAAGGACGAGACTGTGAAGAGTGGAGAAATTTCTAAGGACGAAAAAATTTATGCGGATCCAAAAAATGAAAAAGAAGTTGGCTCTTCTATACCGGGAAAAATTGTAAAAGTTCTTGTAAGTGAAGGCGAGGAAGTCAAAAAAGGTGATAAATTATTCATAGCTGAAGCTATGAAGATGGAGACAAATATTGTTGCTAACATTGACGGAAAAGTTAAGAATGTCTTTGTAAGAGAGGGCGACATGGTAGAAAGCGGAGAGCTACTTTTGTCCTTTGAATAAAAACTTTCATCTTGGGTAAAATTTTTGTAAGTAGATTTATTTAAAATCAAAAAGGAAGTGTGAAATGAAGAAACTTTATAGGTCACGAAAGGATAGAGTTTTCGCAGGCGTTTGTGGTGGCATAGCTGAATATTTGGGAATTGACTCTACAATTGTTAGGCTGATTACCTTTTTGTTGATTGTGCCAGGAGGACTTAGCATTTGGGTTTATATTGCCCTTGCCATTATTATCCCATCTGAACCCTATGGCAATAGGATAGATGAGAGCTATGGCGAAAGGTTCAAGGAGCCTTACCAAAAAGAAAAACACTACGAAGATAATTACAGAGATATTTATGAAGAACAAAAGAAAAAATCTGATGAAGATTTTTATTAAGAAGAGGTCCAGAGGGGCCTCTTTTTTAGTGGAAATAAATTATTATTCCTTTAAAAAATTTTTGTAAAACACTTCATGACTTGTCCATGAATAATTTTCTGTATTAAATTGTGATTTATTGATACAATAAAGGCGAGGTGTTGTAATTGATTACGCTAGAAGGAATCGTTGAGAGAATTATTTTTAGAAATGAAGAAAATGGTTATACTGTTGCAAGAATTAATTCAACTGATGGCGACCTTGTTATCGTTGGTTCTGCTACTATTTTTAAGACAAATTTAAAATATAAATTCACAGGAGATTTTACATATCATAATAAATACGGCGAGCAGTTTGCCTTTGTGGATATTGAAGAAGTCATGCCTGAGGGCGAAGCTGCAATTATATCCTACCTTTCTAGTGCAATGATACCTCATGTTGGCGAAAAGATGGCAGAGCGAATTGTAAATAAATTTAAGGATGAAACCCTTGATGTAATAGAAAATAATCCTGAGAAGCTTTTGTCTGTTGAAGGCATTGGCAAAAAGAAATATAGGGACATAAAGGAAGCTCTGGACAAACAATATGCTATGCGAAAAATTTTCTTATATTTTTCTAAGTACAACTTGCCAGCTTCTGTGATTTTAAAAATTTATAAGGAGTATGGAGAGGAGTCCATAGATCTTGTAATGAAAAACCCTTACGATTTAATTGGAAGGGTGAGAGGTCTTGGATTTAAAAAGGCTGATGAGATTGCAGAGAGCCTTGGCATAAAAAAGGACTCTGATTTTAGAAAAATTGCAGGCTTAAAATATGCCCTCATGCTTGCCAATAGGGATGGTCATACCTATCTTCCCCTAGATAAATTAATTAGAGTATCTGAAAAAATTCTCGGTTTAAAATTTGAAGATACAGATGAAATCGCAAGGACGCTAACTCTTGAGAAGAACTTTTTTGTTGAGAGAGGTGGAGAGGACTACAACTGTTATATTGCAAGATACCTTGCTGCAGAAAATTATGTTGCAGGTAAATTAAATGATTTAAACATTTCTTTCGATGAAGATAAAAATTTTGACATTGACAAAAAAATTATTGAGACTGAAAAATTTAGAGGAATTGAGCTTTCAAAGACACAGAGAATAGCTGTGAGAGAGGCAATAAATAGAGGAGTCTTTGTCATAACGGGTGGACCTGGAACGGGAAAGACTACAACGCTAAAGGTTTTAATTGACATCTTTGAGTCCATGGATAAGGTCATAAAGCTTGCTGCACCGACTGGAAGAGCTGCTAAGAGGATGAAGGAGCAAACTGGAAGAGAAGCCTTTACCATTCACAAGCTCCTTGAAATTGGTTTTGCAGGAGACATCGGATTTTCAAATGTTGAGGAGCTTGAGTGTGATGTTTTAATCTTAGACGAAGTGTCTATGGTGGATATTCTTCTCATGGAAACACTTCTAAAGTCCATTGAAAGTCCAACTAGACTTATTTTAGTTGGCGACAAGGATCAACTTCCATCAGTTGGTGCGGGAAATGTGCTGGCAGATATTTTGAAGTCTGGTGTAGTAGAGTCTGTGAATCTAGAAGAAATATTTAGACAGTCAGAGCAGTCTATGATTGTAAAAAATGCCCACTTAATAAATAAAGGAGAGATGCCAATTTTAAATGTTGGCGACTTCTTTATGATTGCTGAAAGAGGAGAGGTCAAGGGTCTTGAAGTCATTAAGGATTTAGTTAAGACTAGACTTCCAAATTATTTCAATGTAAGTGAAAGTGAAGTGCAGGTTTTGACGCCAACAAAAAAGGGTAATCATGGCACTCTTAATCTAAATAAAGTTCTTCAAGAGCATCTTAATAAAAATGAGGAGTGCCTTGAAGCCCTAGGCAAAAAATTTAAGCTTGGCGACAGAGTTCTTCAGACAAAAAATAATTATGAGCTTGAATCAAAGGTTGAAAATGAATTTTATGAAGATAGACAAAAGGGTGTCTTTAATGGCGACTTGGGTTACATTTCAAAAATTGACAAGGAAAATAAAAAGCTGACAGTTGTATTTGATGATGTGAGAAGCGTTGAATATTCCTCAGACAATTTAGATGAGCTGGCACTTGCCTATGCCATGACTATACACAAGTCTCAGGGCAGTGAATTTCCTGTTGTTGTAATTCCACTTTATCCAGCCGCGCCAATGCTTCTCACTAGAAATTTAATTTATACAGCCATCACTCGTGCATCAAAGGCCGTTGTCCTTGTAGGGCGAAGTGAATATCTTGTGAAGATGATTGAAAATAATAAAACTGTAAAGAGATATTCCAATTTGGCAGAAAAATTGAGGAAACAAAATGAAATTAATGGAAAATAACTGCCCTATTTGTGGAAAAATTGTAAAAAATTATGGACTTTGCTGGGATTGCTCTGATCTTGTGAATAAAAACCCAAGGTTTTATTACGATATAGATGGCTTAGATGATTTAATTGTGGCTTCGACTTATTCTGGTATAATGAGAAAGCTAATAATTGACTTTAAGTTTAAGGGCAAGCTCGCTTATGGAGAAATTATTTCTGAAATTATGATAGGAAAACTTTTGGAGAAAAATTTATCTGAAGAAGTTTTAACTTATGTGCCAATGTATAAAAGCCGTGAGAGAAAAAGAGGTTATAATCAGTCCAAAATTCTTGCAGAAAATATTGCAAAAATGATTGATTTAAGGTGTGCAGATGTCTTTGAGAAAGTTAAAGACACAAAATTTCAAGTTGGTCTTAAAAAAGACCAGCGTGAAGAAAATTTAAAAAATGCTTTTGCAGTGAAAAATATTTCAGAGGAAATTATTATTGTTGATGACGTTATAACTACTGGGACAACTATTTCTGAACTTGTAAAAATTGCAAAAAAATCGGGCATAAAAAAAGTGACTGCACTTATTGCAGCCACAGAAATTGCCTAGTTATCTAAATTTTTGAAAAGTGAATCATGCCTTG
>UMIY01042220.1_pt1 | contig 13868 bp, 11 predicted proteins | sample 1965921 | NCBI WGS metagenome assembly UMIY01 (sample SAMEA4836134, study PRJEB28245) | human gut metagenome | biome: gut microbiome; material: fecal sample | place: Denmark | collected 2008
CACCAGCATAGCTGGTGGTTTTTTCATGCTAAAGCGTACAAAAAAACCGAGAACTCAAAGTTCTCGGTTAAAAAAAACTATTTAGTTTTTCCCTTTGTAGTTACATTATATAGCAATGTCACAAAATAAGTCAATTACTTTCTTAACAAATTTATAATCTTCTACTAAAATTTTATTCTTTTCGTACTTATCTTTATTCCTTATAACTCTAGTTTCAAAAAATTCTTTTATCTCTTTAAATCTATTTATCTTTATTTCATCACTTTTAACATTTAATTTAAAAGCATAAAGCAAACAAATAAAATCATGTATAAATAAATTTCTTAACTTTCTTTTTATAAAAATTCCATTGTATTCATCTAAATTATCTTTTAAAAATTTATATATATCATCGAGATAATACTCCCTCTTGTCTGGGAGATTGTGAATAAGGCAATTACTGTGTGCAGATGCATTTCTAATATCTCTCACACGAAATAAAATATCACAATTTGCAAAATTACTTTCATAATTCTCTACATAAAACTTTATAAATTTCACTAAAGTACCAAAGGATATGACTTCGACAAAGGTCCAAATTGGATAATTCGGATGTGTAAACTTACTTAATAGATTTCCAACATAACCTTGTACTCGTCTTCTATATAATTCTTGCCTAATATTATATCCTGTATCTCCCTGGTTATTTCCTAAACTATCCAAGAACTCTAAGGTAAGATTTACATCGTCTAGACCATTGTTTTCTATTGATTTGAGTAAATTTACTTTTAAAGAATGCTCTAAATTTAAAGTCGTTTTTAAGATTAAAAATTTAAGATGCATATCAATAGTAGCTAAATCTTTTAGATGAAAAAAGTCTAAGTCTTTATATTTCCCATTTTCATCTTTTTTAAAATTATGTCTATATTATGAAACTTTTACATAATAATTATGCTCTTCTAAATAATGAATGGCTTGCTCCCTGCTAACTCCGCAAAATTCAACACCCTTATCATTAAGTTTATTAACAAGCTCTATTGAGTTGAGCAATAAAATTACCCTCTTAAATTAAATTTCTTATAACAAAAATTATAACACAAAGAATTATTAGCTAACTCCTTAAAATATCTTAAATAAGTCTTTCTTTTTTAAAAAATATTTAAAATTAATTTTAGAGCAAAAAGAAAAAGCCATCCATAAACATGAATGACTTGAAAATTTGGTGGAGGCGGTGGGAGTCGAACCCACGTCCGAAGACCTCTTACAGAAAGATTCTCCGAGTGCAGACTCCTCTTAAATTTCCCCTGCATTACTAGAGTGTCAAACTCATACAGAGTATCGCCATTAACCCCCTCTGCTATGACGCATCACAGAGTTCGTTTGCCCGCTAATTTGAAACCCGGTTACAGCTCGCGGAATCTGGCCGGATTGCTACCTAATTAGGCAGCTAGTGCGAAATTATTTTCGTCGTTTATTTTTTATAGACCATTTTTACGTTGTATGATCCATCAACGACTCGCTACTTAAAGCTCAAAATCCCCGTCGAAACCATTTTCGCCCCCATATTTAGTTAGACTAAAATTATACTAAAGTTCCCTTATTTTGTCAATTTTAGTCCGCTTAAGCCCTCTCCTGTCTTATCCTTTTTCTCCTCTTCTTGGCAAACTTAAATCTCAAAAATTTCTTCCAGATAAAATATCCAATCATTGATCCACATACATTTAACATTAAATCGTCAATATCAACAGACCTTCCTATAAAAAATTGTATAAATTCAACAAAAAAAGATGTGCAAATAGCTATAAGAAATATGCGGGAAAATTTTCTCGTCTTCGGAAAAATTTCTGCTATCAAAATACCAAAGGGAACAAAAATTATAATATTGCCAACAATATTTATCATTGTATGGAGAAAGCCTGAGTATCTTATGTAATTTTTTATAGTCCTAAAGGGAATTAAATTTACTCCCCAAGCTCCTGCTGTTATTCTGTCTTTAAAGTTTCCCACGAAGTCAAAATTTTCATTGGTCAAATTAATTCCCGAGTTAGAAATATAAGAATTTGGCATAAAAAGCATTATAACTAAGAAGGCAATGTAACCAGCAAAAAAACTAAGTAGAAATTCTCTAAAACCATTGGAGTTTATTTTTCTGTGGGAGAAAAATTTTACTCTCACAAGTGAAAAAACAACAAAAGTAAATATAAAGGCGGGTATAGTCCTTGCCGCAAAAAATAAAAATAATCTCATATATTTTTTAGCTCTATTAAATTTGTTATGGAATATTTATTTTCATCCACAATCTTTTGCCAAGTGTCCTTTGAGTGCTCATCGTAAATGCCCACAGTTTCTAGTCCTGCACTTTTTGCGGTCCTTAGGGCAATATAGGAATCGTCTACTAAAAGTACCTCCTTTGCTTCTTCCTTTAATTCAGAAATAATTGTAGTGAAAAATTTTTCGTCAGCCTTTATATGACCAACTGAATCTGCTGTGTATAGACCTTCAATATATTTGTCCATGCCATATTTTTTTATGATTATATCAGCAAAAGGCTTTGCAGTTGATGTTCCAATAACGATTTTTTTGTCCTCATCCTTAAAATATTTTAAAATTTCAAGGGCATTATCCTTTAAGTCAACCTTGTTGGCATAAAAATCTTTTACTGTATAACTAAAGCCAGCATAAAGTTCTTCAAAACTTTCACTTAAATTATAATAGTCTTTTAAATATCTAAGTGAAGTGTTTAGGCTCATTGTGGTCATCTTATGTTGCACATGATTTTCTACATCTATGCCCTTTCCTTTCATGAAGTCGCGAGTTACACTTCTCCAATATCCCATAGAATCCACCAGTGTTCCATCTAGATCAAATATAATAGCTCTCATGTTACCCCCTATCTTTTTATAATACTTATATTTTAGTTGTAAAGTTTTTATAAATCAACTATAATAGTCTTCTAAGGCAATTTTTTGAAAAATTTTTTAAAAAAGCTTTGACAAATATTTATTTCATGTTATAATAATATCTGTTCGAAAATTAAATATAAAGAATATAAATTTCTTGTAAAATTTTCATTACGTCGGGGTGTAGCGCAGTTTGGTAGCGCACGTGGTTTGGGACCATGGGGCCGGGGGTTCGAATCCTCTCACCCCGACCATTTTTTTATTATGAAGGCGAAAGCTTTCTTTTTTTTTGCTTTTTTGACTTTATGTTGGAAAAAAGATCTCCCAATAGCTTTTTATTTTAATCTTTATTAAAAATATAATTTTTCTAAGATATTATCCTAACAATTACTTCTTCAAGACATTTCCTTTTCTATAAGTTTTTTATAACTATCCAACTATAAATTTACAAATATTAATTTTAAAAAGGAAAATATATATAATTTAATTACTTTTGTAAAATATTTTATCTTTTCCTGCAAACGATTGTTAGCTTGATATTCTTTAATTTTTATGACTTGTATTTATTAATTTATTGTTCTATAATTAAATTAATAATAATAAAAGTAAAGGAGGATTTATATGTTACTATTTATTATTGGACTTATAATATTGCTTGGTGGCGGATTTTTCTATTCTAAATATGTAGAAAGTCAATTGGCACCTGATGACAGAGAAACTCCAGCTGTTAGAAAAGCTGATGGAGTTGACTATGTAGTAATGAGCGAAAAGAAAAACTGGCTCATCAATCTACTTAACATTGCAGGTATGGGACCTATCATTGGACCTATCCAAGGTATTCTTTTTGGACCTATTGCTTTTCTAGCAATTCCAATCGGTTGCGTATTTGCAGGTGCAGTTCACGATTACATTACTGGATTCATTTCAATGAGAAATGGTGGATCACAAGTACCTAAGCTTGTTGGTAAGTATATTGGCGATGGAGTTCGTAAATTCTACAATATTGTTATTGCAATTTTACTTCTTTTAACTGGTGTAGTTTTTGTTTATACTCCTGGAGACTTAATTGCAAATGATATTCTTAAAGTTGGAGCTAATTCAAATGTTATTTGGATCATCTATGCAGTAATTTTTGTTTACTACATTCTTTCAACAATTCTTCCTATTGATAAATTAATTGGTAGAATTTATCCAATCTTTGGTGCATTCCTTATTATCTCTGCTATTGGAGTATTTATCGGACTATTTGTTAAGGGTCAAGGACACTTTGCTTTTGAAAATGCTGGACTTCTTGCAGAACACCCACTTGGACAAAAGTTTATCCCATCATTCTTTATCACAGTTGCTTGTGGTATCTTATCAGGTTTCCACGGTTCTCAAGTAACACTTATTTCTAGAACTGTTAAATCTGAATCAGAAGCAAGAACAACTTTCTATTCAACTATGATTGCTGAAGGTTTTATCGCAATGGTTTGGGCAGCAGGTGCAATAGTTCTTTTCTCTTCCGGACAAGCTGCACTTGACACTCCTGGTACAATTATGGTTGGCCAAGTTTCTAAATACTTCATGGGTAATGTTGGAGGACTCCTTGCAGTTATTGGTGTTATTGCACTTCCTATCACTTCTGGTGATACTGCATTTAGATCTCTTAGACTTATAATTTCTGAAGAATTAAAGATTGACCAAAGATCTGGAGCAAAGAGAGCAGGACTTTCTGCTGTATTATTTATACCAGCTTTTGCAATTTTATACTTTGCAAAGACAAATCCTAATGGATTTAACCTCCTTTGGAGATATTTTGGTTTCACAAACCAATTCGTAGCAATATTTGCACTTGCAGTTGCTAGTATTTATCTAATCAACAACAACAAAAATTATATTATCACTTTGATTCCAGGTACTTTCTATACATTTATAGTATTTGCATTTATTATAAATGTTAAAGGTCTTGGACTAGGAATGCCTTTCTCAATTGCTTACCCTGCAGCAGGCATTATAGCAGCACTATATGCTTTCTTTGTTGTTAAGCTTGGCAAGAAAAATCAAAGTAGAATTCAATCTATAATTTTAGACTAATTATTTTTAAGTAAGAGGTGGATGGAAAGTGCCACCTCTTTTTTAATGGAGGTTTTATGAACTTTATACTAAATGATAAGGCGATAAGCTATCTTAAAAAGAAAAATATTAATAAACTTTTTGTGAATCCTGATGTCGATGTCAAGGCTTGCTGTTGCGGTGTTGGTACATTTGATTTTGACATAAGTACGAAAGAAAATGAAGACAAGAGTAGGTACAAAGAAGTGGAAATTTCTGGCATATCTATTTTCTATAATCCAACTATTGAGCTTTACTTCGAAGGCCGTGAAGACACCGAGATAATTATTTCTGCTGTAGGAATAGGAAATTTTAAAAAATTATTTGTGGAAAACGAAATAAATTCAATTGACCAGTGAATCGATGAGTGATTAGATGAAAAATAATAAAATTGAAGATTTTATAGAAAATTATGAATTAGATGAAAAATATCAAAATAGAATACCAAATCCCCACTTCTTTTACTCTGGCGACGAAATTCTAAGAGAAGCAACCTCTGCAATCTTGGCTGGAAAAAATATCCTCTTAGTTGGCGACAAATCCACTGGAAAAAATGTATTGGCAGAAAATCTAGCCTACCTCTTCAAAAGACCTCTTTGGAATTTGTCCTTTCACATAAATATTGACAGCTCTGTACTAATTGGCGACGATACTCTTAAAAATGGAAATGTCATCTTTCGTGAAGGTCCTATTACAAAGGCTGCAAACTGCGGTGGTTTTGTAGTCCTAGATGAAATTAATATGGCAAAAAACGAAGCCATGGCAGTGCTGCACTCAATACTCGACTACAGAAGAATAATTGACATTCCAGGTTATGACATCATAAAACTTCATCCTGCAACAAGATTTATCGCCACAATGAACTATGGTTATGAAGGAACAAGAGAATTAAACGAGGCTCTTCTTTCTCGTTTTGTAATTATAAAAATGCCCTTAATCTCTCGTGAGAGACTTGTTGAACTTATTAAAAAAGAATATCCAAAGATGAAGGATGAATATGTGGGAAATATTGCCTTTTTCTTTTACGATTTAAAACTAAAGGCAGATGCAGGAGAAATTTCAAGAAACGCACCCGACCTTAGAGGAATTTTCGATGCAATTGATCTTGTTAAAGAAGATTTAAGTCTAAGTTCTGCTCTTGAACTTACAATTGCAAATAAACTATTTGATCCCTACGAAGAAGAAATTTTAAAGGACTTAATAAAAACTAGATTTGAAGATAATTTATTTTACCGAGATATTTTTACAGAGTGATTTGATTTACTATGACAAATAAAAATTCAAGAAAAGAAGAAAATCGAATAAAAAATATAATTTGGGATGGCTCCATGAACTATGACAGTGAACCCTTTATCACTGGCGAAGACATCTCTGGCAATCCCGACTTTTATATAAACTTAATCATAGGCCTTTCAGAAAAATATTTTGGAAGTGACAACTTGGAAAAACTATTTTCAAATTGGCAGTACAATCTCCACAGGGATAAATTTGATTTGTTTACAATTTTTCTCCTTGAGGACTTTGCTTATAAAAAAGAAGTGGAGTCGAGAAAGGTTTTAAGTTCCCTAAGAAAAACCTATGCAGAAAAATTTTTGGAAGATAAATACGATTTGCAGAGGAAAAATTTGGCCTTAAAAGAAAATTTATTTTTTGAGATGCAAATTAAAAAAGTTCATAATATTTTGGGAAGAAGTTACAAGTTAAGTGATAGGCGAGAAGAAATTTTTGAAAATTTAAAACTTCAAAAAGACACTGACGCAAAAAATTTAGAAGATAGAATTTTAAGTATTTTTCGTGAAAATTTAGATTACAAAGAAAATGAAATTTTAAAATTTTCTCCCCTAAAAAATTTTACTCTCCTTGATAGACTTGGCTTTGTAAAACTTGAAAGATCCAATAGTCCTAGTATCTTCGGCGATTTCAAAAGTAAAAAAGCTTCTGGTATGACAGGTTTCTTCTATTCCCTTGCTCTAAAAAGGCAAAGAGAAAAAGAAAAATACATTGAAGACAGCTTTGGCAAGTCAATTTATTCAGATGCAGAAATGAAAATAATTGACGAAAAATATTTAAAAGATGGTCACAAAAAATCAAAACTTCATTACACAAGGGGACTTCTTCACAAAAATATTGATGAAGAAAATTTTGATGATGAATCCATAAATAGAAAGCTCTTAAAATTTAAGGAAAATAAAAATTTTTATAATGCACAGATTAAAAGTCTATCCAAAAAAATTAGGCTGGCACTTTCATCTCACTCTGGCATAGAAGAAGTTAAAACATCTAGTGGCAAGTTAATTTCACGTCTCGCCTACAAGTCAATGATTTCTGACAAGGTAAATATTTTTTCCAAGAAAATTTTAAATCTCCATTCATACTTAAAGGTGGATCTAGTCCTCGATGCCTCTGCCTCATTATTGGAGCTTGAAAGCGACATTGCCATGGAAGCATACATCGTCTCCAAGTCTCTTGAAAATAATGAAATATTAAATCGTGTGATTTCCTATGAAACTGTGGGCGACTACACAGTCATCACAATATTAAAAGATTACGAAGAAAAATGCGATTTTGAGAAAATTTTTAGGTACAAGACTACTGGTTGGAACCGTGACGGACTTTTTTATCGTGCCTACCAACAATTAATAGAAAAAGAAAATGAAAGCCACCTTTTAATTACCTTGACAGATGCCTTTCCTCGCGACATAAAACCCCTTCAAGCAAAAACATTTTGGAGAGCAAAAAATTATTCAGAAGAGACATCTTTAGAGGATACTAAAATAGAATTAGACAAGTTGAGAAAGTTGGGAATTCACACATCAGCAATTTTAAATAGTGACAAAATCGAAAATGCAAAATTTTTATTTGGCAAAAAATACATAAAAATAAAAAGTGTAAAGGAAATTGCGAATGTCGCTGGTCGCTTTATCCAAAAAGAAATTGCAAATATTGAAAGACAATAAAAAAAGGACGCCCAAGCGTCCCCATAAAATTTATTTTAAACTTCGATTTTTCCGTAATTACCATCTTTTCTCTTGTAAACAATAGCTACAGCTTCTGTATCTGCGTCTAAGAATACAAAGAAATTGTGATTAAGAAGTTCCATTTGAAGGATTGCTTCTTCTTCATTCATTGGATTAAGTTCGAAAGACTTTCTCTTAACGATTTTCTTTTCCGAATCTTCCTTTTCTTTTTCAACAATTTCATCGAACCTAATAGTTTCGTTGTTTTGGTATCTTCTCTTTAATTTAGTCTTGTGTTTTCTAATTTGTCTAGCAAGTGCATCCACAGCGTTGTCCATTGAAGAGTACATATCGTCTGTAGTTTCTTCTGCTCTAATAATTGTCTTTGGTAAAAATATTGTAACTTCCACTGTTTGTTCTTCTCTTACAGTAGAGAATACAACCCTTGCTTCAGCTTCTTCAGAAAAGTATTTATCCAATTTGGAGAACTTCTTTTCTGCCACGTCCTTCAAAGATTCTGTAAGTTCAATGTTTTTTCCAACAAAGTTCAATAACATAAATGTCACTCTCCTTTTCTTTTTTATTATTTACCCAATTTTTAAAATTTATATCAACGCTTTCATAAATTATCAAAATGTACTTTTATCTTCATTATTGATATAATTGTCTTACATGTTAAGATAAAAATAGATTGGATGATTACATGGCAATAAAAAATAAAATTGATTACAAATATAGAATAGGAATGCGTGCTATTAAGACGGCTCTGGCTGTTGTTATTGGGCTTTATATATCCTACCTCTTCAATTTAAACTCTCCAATTTTTGTTTCCATCGCTGCCGTCTCTTCAATGAAACCATCAATGTCTGAATCTTTAAGCGACATGAAGAAGAGACTCTTTACTTGCATCTTTGGAGTAATTCTTGGTTATCTAAGCTCTATAATATCTGTTCCCGATTTTGTGGATCCATTAATCGCAGGCGTGGGGATTTTAATAACAATTTATATACTTTCAGTTGTAAAAATGCGTGATATGGCACAACTTTCATGTATAGTATTTGTTGCAAGTTTTTGCTCAAATTCAGACAAAGCCTTTTACGCTGTAAATAGAATTCTCGGCACAATCGTAGGAGTAGTTGTAGGCGTCCTAGTAAATTATTTCATATCTTCTCCAAATATCTGGGAGGATTTTATCTTAGTTTCAAAAAAATGCTACCAATCTGCAAATAGAGTTTTAAGAGAAATAATTTATGACAAGAGGGCAAACTTATCTGACTTTAATTCCAATTTATCTAGTGCAAATACCCTCTACAAACTTTTAGAAAAGGAAGTTAAAACTCCTTTTCACCATGACCATACTATAGAGAGGGAGACAAAAATTGTATCTCTATTGGAAAGCATATCTGTCAGGATAGAAGTTATAAACAACATGAATGCAAATTATTTAAGCGACAAAGTTTCAGCAGAAGTGAAAAGTCGCTATGATTTAGATGAACCAACTTCTCACAATTTAACTGAAGTGGACAGCGTCTACAATTATCACATTGAATATATTCTGAGATACATGGACGAACTAAAAGAATTAGTTGAAGAGTAGGTGAAAAGATGAAATTAAATAAAAGAGAAATATATGAAATAGGAAAAAAAATCTTGAAAGAGTCAACTATTGGCTTTGAAAACTTTTTAAAGGAAATTGAGTTTGCTCCCATTACAAAAAATCCTTATGTAATGATAAGAGATAATGATGAACTGTCAGCCTTTATGCTCTTTGACTTTAAGGAGTATGAGGCTAGTGCGAAGAGAATCCTAAAAAAAATGTTAGATGAAATTGAAGTTCCAGAAGAAAATCATAATTATCTTATAAAAGTTTTTAGAGACTCCTATGTGTCACTTTTTAGAATAAAAGAAAAAGATGACCATTTTTCCTTTTACGATGTACTTTTAGATGAATATATAGAAGTAGAAAATTACACACCAATTAATCTGACTTCCAAATCAGAATTTGGTCTCTACAGAATTTTTGGCGATGAAAAAAGAAAATCAATACTTCAAGTTATTCAAATTATGGACGAGGAAGTCTTTTTTAGTTTTTCAGAAAATATTATTAATCTAATTTATCACATAGAAGAAAATTTTGGCCCCGTAAAGGTAAATAAAGAATTTTTAAAAAGAGAATTTTTAAATATAATCGCCATATTTGGTGTTACTTTAGAATCTATAAATAAAGCTTTTCTTCATCCCAATGAAGACTTAGAAGATTTAGATGATCTAGAAGATTTTGCTTACTTGCTAAATTCCTTTTATGAAGAGGACTTTCTAATACCCCAAGATCCAAAATTATTTCAAAAAATTTTCCCTGGCGAAGATGTGGACTTTATAATGGGATTTTTCTTCTCTTTATTCTCAAAGTTAAATCATTGTATAAGCTTTAGTGACGATGAAAAAGAAAAAACTTTCAAAGATTATGATTTAGACTACAAGGAAATGATTAAAGACCTTTGCGAATCTGGAGACTTCTTGTCAAGAGAAGATTTAACAAAATCAATAGACTTTTTGCTTGTATTTTATGGACAGCTTCAAATCATGGGCAGAGACGTAAAAAATATTTTAAAAGATTTGGGCGATATAAAGAAGAATATATTTTATTATATGGAGCTTTTGAAAAACAGTGAAAGTGGCTTTTACTCTGATGACAACATTTTAGATATACTTTATGACAACAAAAAAGCAGTATTTAGCAACCAATTTATAGAAAATTTTGATAGCTTTATCACTTTCCTAGACATGAATTATGTGAATTTATTAAAATCAGGGGATCTTTCTCCAACGATGCTAAGAGAATTTTCATCTTCCATAAATCTAAAGCCAATAAAAGATGTAAAAACCTTAAAAAATAAACACCTTCCATTGATTGAGCTTTACCTAAACTTTATGCTCAAAAAATATTTGACTTTAATAAGTGGGGATTATTTCCCACAAGAACTCTACCTAACAGATTATGCCGATGAGTATCAAGCTCTTGATGACACAACAAAACTTTCCATTTGGATAGAATCATTGACTAATAAAAAGTTCCTCGAAGCATCATTTGGCATAAACTATGAAAAATATAGTGGCTTTGTAAGAGAACTTTTGCAAAATTTAAAAGAGAAAAAGGAAATAAAAAATATAGACTTTGCAGAAGATGAAATGGCCCTATTAAATATCTTAAAAGATTTGGAAGTAATAAAAATAAAGGAAATAGATGAAAGTATAAGACTTACAAAATTTGGCAAAGACATCTACAATTACTTTACCACAGAAGAAATAAGTTCCAACAACATTATAAAAGTTAACTTTAAGGATGAAAAATAAATATAAACAAATCCTGAGCTTGTCCTCTATAATATGGCAAGCTCTTTTTTTGTAAAATTTTTTAAAAAATAAATTGAAACTTAGTCAACTTTCATTTTATCTGATATTGCTGTGGTATAATAAAGACAAATAATAGTATTATTATATAATTTAAAAGGAGGATACTATGGAAAAGAAAAAATATAACTCAAAGGATGTTGCAATTTTTATTTTTTATGCACTTTTTGGTATTTTTATGTTCTTTGTGCCTGTTACAATTGGCGGAGCAAAGAGTATACCAATTGACCACATAACAACACTTGTGAAAAAACTTCCAAATTATAACTTAATTTTTGGCGTTTTTATGGTACTTGCTGGTATAGCCTATGCAATAAAAACTAAATCTTGGCAAAAAAGTAAACTACACTCAGTATTCTTTGCAATTAAACTTGTAGCTTTAGTATTTGTTTTTATGTTTGTAACTAATAAAGGCCCTGCAAGAATATTTGATGGTGATATGCTTCCACTTATTTGGAATGGAATCATGGTATCTGTAGCTACAATCGTACCTATTGGTTCAGTTTTCTTAGCATTCTTAACTGGCTTTGGACTAATGGAATTTATTGGTGTATTTATGGAACCAGTAATGAGACCAGTATTTAAAACTCCAGGTAGGTCAGCAGTAGATGCCGTTGCATCTTTCGTAGGTTCATATTCTCTTGCACTTTTAATTACAAATAGAGTTTACTTGGAAGACACTTACACAAAGAAAGAAGCAGCAATTATAGCAACAGGTTTCTCAACAGTATCTGCAACATTTATGATTATAGTTGCAAAAACTTTGGGCTTGTTAGACTATTGGCTAGCATACTTCTGGATTACACTTTTTGTAACATTTATAGTAACAGCAATTACAGCAAGAATTTTCCCACTAAATAAAAAACCACAAGAATATTATTCTGGAAAAGAATATATACCTGAAGAAAAGAAAAAAGTTACTTTTGGCGAAGCCCTAGATGCAGGAATGGAAGCTTACAAAAATTCTGGCTCCTTAGCACTTGTTATAAAAGACAACTTTATCGACGGTTTTAAAATGGCACTTAACATTGCCCCATCACTACTTGGTGTAGGTATGATTGGACTATTACTTGCTGAATACACTCCAATCTTCGACATCATTGGATATCTTTTCTATCCATTTACACTTTTAACTAGAGTAGAAGAACCTCTTATGGTTGCACAAGCACTTGGCATGAGTATAGCAGAAATGCTTTTACCAGCTCCAGTTGTAGCAAATGCAGGACTTGGACTAATAGCAAAAATGCTAGTAGCAGTAGTATCTGTATCAGAAATACTATTCTTCTCAGCATCAATCCCTGTAATGATGGGAACAGAAATACCTCTAAAATTCTCAGATTATATTATAATTTGGATTGAAAGAGTTATATTAAGTATAGTAATCACTATGCCAATACTTTATCTATTCTTTAGATAAGTTAAAATAATTTAATAATTTTTAAAAACCAGGCTCTCTTAATTTGCCTGGTTTTTTACGGCTCTATGTCAAATATTGGGGAGACTCGTTAACTCGAGTCTCTCTTTTCATTTGAAAATCAATACTTATGTGCTATTAGAATATCAAAACTAAAATAACTAAAAAAACACTAAAGATAGTGTTAGGAGAAACATTATACCTATTAGCAATAGAAGAGCTAGAATGAAGTTCATTAAATTCAGTACAATAGCAAAACAAGCCTATTAGTCATAGTATGACCCTTAGCAATAAAATTAAGTTCTCTTTCAAAACGACAACCACAAGATTTACAATCATACCTAGTCTTCTTTAAGTGAATAAGGCATTTCTTACCATGAATATAAGTATCCTTAATCTTTTGAATTCTATGATCATGAACCCAAATTCTTTTAGAAGCACAATGAGGACAAGTATCCATCTTTTTAACAGAAGCATGAACATAAACAAAGTCATTATCCTAATCATAGCTATCAATTTTTAAAAGAGAAAAACTTTGTTTCCTTATCTGAACTACTTTGTTTCCTTATCTGAACTAAAAGAAAGTATAGTTGCTTTAAGAGATAAAAATTACAAGAACACAAGACCTATTAAAGATGCCGAAAAGAAAATAGATGATAGAGTACAGCCTATCGACCTTGCAGAAAAATACTTGAGGTATAAGGTTAATTACAAAACCTATACTAAGCTAAAGAAAAACAAACAAGATACTTTCTACAATGAACGTACCGCAGAGTTTATATTATTTGAAAGTACCAAGAAATATTTGAAAGGGCATTTAGGAGAAAGTAAGATCTTATCTATCAGTAAATGGAAATCAGAATTAGCATCCAGATGACCTATATTCTCAAATCATAGAGCTACAAAAAGAAGTTGAACAAGCTGAAAGTGTCAGGAACTGTATAGAGAAATTGCAACAAAAAACAGAGAACTAACACAGGTAAAGAGGAATGAATTAGAACTATAAAATCAAGTTGAAAAGTGATATAATAAATAAAAATTTAGTTCAAAGATAAAAACGCAATATACATTCATGTAAAATGTATTAGAACTGGTAGGTAGCCCAGTCGTCTA
>UMIY01017172.1_pt1 | contig 13865 bp, 11 predicted proteins | sample 1965921 | NCBI WGS metagenome assembly UMIY01 (sample SAMEA4836134, study PRJEB28245) | human gut metagenome | biome: gut microbiome; material: fecal sample | place: Denmark | collected 2008
TAAAGGCTTTATATTGTATTTATTATTATTCATACGCATTCTTTGAAACGTCAAAGAACCTTGTGTATTCATCTTTCCAAATTAAGTTAACCACGCCAATAGGACCGTTTCTGTGCTTTGAAACGATTACTTCTGCTAAATTTGGATTTTCAGTTTCTTTGTTGTAAACATAGTCTCTATATAAGAACATAACTATGTCCGCATCTTGTTCTATGGCTCCTGATTCTCTTAAGTCCGAAAGTTTTGGTCTTTTATCTGGCCTTTGTTCAAGTGCTCTTGATAGCTGTGAAAGTGCTAAAACTGGTACATCTAGCTCTTTAGCAATGGCTTTAAGGCCTCTTGATATTTGTGAAATTTCTTGAACTCTGTTTTCAATTCTTTCGCCAGTTGTCATAAGTTGTAAATAGTCAATAACAACTAAATCTAAGCCTTCTTCCATCTTAAGCCTTCTTAATTTTGCTTTAAGCTCTATTAAAGAAATGGCTGCTGTATCATCTATATGAAGATTATAATTTGATAATTCATTTGAAGCAGTAATCAGATTGACAAGGTCTGTGCCTTCAAGCTCACCCTTGAATAAGCTAGATAAGTTCATTTGAGCGAATGCCGCTAAAATTCTTTGACCGATTTGTGTCTTACTCATTTCAAGAGAGAACATGGCAACTTTTTTGCCTGCCTTGGCTGCGTTTACTGCAAGGTTAACCGCAAGAGCAGTCTTACCCATGGATGGTCTCGCCGCTAATAACACTAGGTCTGATTTTTGAAAACCGCCTAAAAGTGAGTTAAGATCAGTAAAGCCTGTAGTTACACCGCTAAGCTCGCCTCTGTTTTGTACCCTCTTCATTATAGTTTGAACTGTTTCGCTCATAATATCTTCAAGAGCAGTTAATGAGTTTCTAAGACCTCCTTGAGAAATTTCAAAAAGTTCTTTTTCAGCCTTTTCAAGCACATTCTTAGCTGGCGATTTATCTTCAAGCGATAAAGCTTTTATCTCGTCAGAAAATTCTGCAAGACTCCTAAGTATAGACTTTTCCTTAAGTATATCTATATAAGCATCTTGATTTGAGCTAAGTCCTTCGTTATTTGCATAAATATTTGCAATATAAGTTATTGTATCAGCATCAATTTTTTCATTTCTTTCAAGTGTTTCTGTTACTGTCAATAGGTCTATGGGCTTGTTTAAAGAGAATAAAGTCCTAATCGCACTGAAAATCTTTCTATGAAGCTCGTTATAAAAATCAGCTTCATAAAGTCCTTCAATAGCTTTGACAGCAGCAGTTTTATTTTGCATTGCATTTGCTAAAACTTCCTGCTCAACTATTAAGTTGTTAGGTAATTCTCTTAAAACTTCCATATTACTCCCCTATATACTTATATTTACTCTTAAATTAGCTGTGATTTGTGGATAAAGTCTTAAAACTACAGTATATACACCTGCTTGTTTAATATTTTCCTTCATCTCTATCTTTCTTTTATCAATATCTAAACCAAATTCTTCAAGCAAAGCCTTTTGTATGTCTTGTGATGTAACTGCACCAAATAATTTGCCAGTAGCGCCGCCTTCAGCCTTCATCTTAAGAACTTTCTTTTCTATATCTGCTTTGATCGCATTTGCTTCTTTAGTTTCTTTTTCGATTTTAGCTTTTAGTTCAGCTTGCTCTTCTTTCCATTGCTTTATGTTTTCATCAGTAGCTTCTAAAGCAAGTTTTTTTGGAAACAAGAAATTTCTTGCGTAACCGTCCTTACTATTAACCATCTCACCTTTTTTGCCAAGGCCTTTAACGTCTTCAATTAGTATAACTTTCATTATTTAACACCTTCTTCTTTCTTAGATTCTTTTTCTTCGTCTTTATATTCTTTAATTTTTCTCTTTAATTCTTCAACAGCCAAATCAACTGATAAATCTATCCTAGTAGCTGCTTGATTTAAGTGGCCGCCGCCTCCAAGCTTTTCCATAATTAATTGTACGCTTATCTCGCCAAGTGATCTAGCTGATACATGTGTTTCGTTATTTGAGATTTTAACAGCAACGAAGGAAGCTTTCATGCCATTGATGCTTAGCATCTCATCTGCTGCTTGTGCCGCGATAAGTATTGAATTATCAACCTTGTCTTCAAGTATACCGATAATTGTATCATCCATAAATATTTCTGACTGTCTAACTATGTCAGCCCTATTCTTAATAACCATGTAATCTTCTTTAAAGTATTTCTTAACTACTTCAGGATCAGCTCCAAACCTTCTAAGCATTGATGCTGCCTCAAATGTCCTTACACCAGTTTGAACAGTAAAATTCTTTGTATCAACTGTAATTCCCGCAAGTAATGCCTCTGCCTCAAACTTGCTTAAAACTACATTGTCAGTCATATATGTGAATAGCTCTGTTACAAGCTCACACGTACTTGATGCGTATGGCTCTAAAAAGACAAGTTCAGTCGATTCAATAAATTCACCGCTTCTTCTATGGTGGTCTATAACTACCCTGTCTCTGATTTGATCAACTAAGTCTGGTGCCTCAGAGATTGATTTTTTATGATGATCGACAACTATAAGTAAAGTCTTTTCATCAACTAGACCTGAAAGTTCAGCCTCTGTCCTTACAACGCCGTTAAGACTTTCTTCTTCTTTAAGTCTAGCCATGATATTTCTAATACTCATATTAACTGAGTTAAGTGCGATATAGGCAGTCTTACCTCTCATTCTAACAAGCTTTACTACGCCAATGGCTGAACCGATTGCGTCCATATCAGCGTTTTTGTGAGGCATGATAACTACGTTTGATGCGTCATCAATAAGTGATCTTAACGCGCCTCCAACTACCCTTGCCTTAACCTTAGTAGTTTTTTCAACTGCTTTTGATTTTCCGCCAAAGTACTCGTAATTGTGTCCTCTTCTAAGAACTGCTTGGTCACCGCCTCTACCTAAAGCTATATCCATAGTGTTTCTAGCAATTTCGTATTGCTTAAGAGGTGTTTCTCCATCAGTTGTAGCTGAAATTGATAGAGTTAGTGGTATTATACTTTGTACTTTTAAATCACGAACCCTATCAAGAATATCAAATTTCTTTTGTATAATCTTTTGAAGATTTTCATTATTCGCAATGATTAAATACCTATCATCATCATATTTTCTAACAGTTGCTTCATAAGCATTAAAATAATTTATGATCTCAGTCTCAACATTACCAGTAATAGTCGCTCTAGCACTGTCCTCAACACTGCTTTTAACTTCATCAAGGTTATCTATATATAATAGTATAGTCGCAATCTTTTCTTTGTCAATAGTGTCCTTTGCTTCTTTAAGGTCAGTTCTGTTAATCCAGTAAAGAAGAAGCATTTCTCTGTCTTTGCTGTCTTTTGATTTAACTTTATTAACATAAACTTGATAATAGTTATCTCTATATAAAATTTTAAGTGGCTCATCGCCTGCACTTAAAATTTCATTTAGATTAATTGATGATATAGCGTCAAGGATGTTATCTTCAGGCTCGCCATCAATTTCAAGCATTTTGATAAATTTACTGTTATACCAGTTAATTTCACCATCTTGATTAATGATAACCATAGGAAATGGCATTTTAAATACAGCTTGTTTTGTTAACGAGTCAATAGTTTCCTCTATATTTTCAAAATTCTTTTGCATAAGTGTAGTTTGGTCTTCAAAATCTTGCAAGAATCTTATGTGTAGCGAAACAAAGATTACAAGTGCAATAAAACCTATGATGATATTTAATATCATAAGCATTATGACTAAAGCAAACTCAAAAATCACTTCTATTAAATTTTCTTTTACATATGCTTCAATTTTTTTAAACATCTTATGCACCCCTTATCCTTGTAGTACCGTCTATGAAGCCAAATATTATATTTATAAAAAACATTATTCCTAAGAAAAATATGGATATGGCAAAATATAAATTTGCTGCGACTGTTTTTTTGTAGCGTATTTTTAATGTAAACATCACAAAAGAAAGTCCTTGTACAGCTAAGCTCATAAATATCATTAAAGATATATTGTCAATTATAAGCTCATTTATTCCTAAATCTGTTAGCATAAAAATCAAAAGAATTGTTAGCATTAAATAAAATGCTGATCTTTTAAATTTTAATGCTTCAATAAATGGCTCTGTTATATTGACATCGCCTCTTTTTCTTATTATATAATGAGGCAGTTTTAAAGCTATGAAAGAGGCTATAAATGCTAGAAAAAAGACAGTGCTTGCTAAGTACTTTTTAAACTCTTGATACGCTAAAGTCACCATGTCCTTATCAAAAATAAGTTCGCCCTCATAAGACTTAACGAGCTCCATTTGCTTGTCTAGACTTTTATTAAAAACTTCTATGAGATTTATATTAAAAATATTTCTTAAGAAAATTATATAAACTATGCTTGAGACCACCAAAGTAAGTGTCATCGCTAAAAGCAGCTTATCGCCTCTCATTTTCATTTTGATTAAAGTGACAGCTATTATTAAGAATGGCAGCCCTAGTATGGCCTTTTCAAATATAAAGGCTGGCTCTAAAAATATTGCCAAGACACCAAGCGAAGCCATGTATAAGTAGATTGAGCTATAATCTTTGTTTTCAATCGAATTCATTAGATAAGCTCCAAGTACAAATGGCATCGCAAATATGCCTAAGTACCTTGTTATAAACATAGTTAACGTTAAAACCACGAAACTTATAGCCGTCTCAATATTTTTATTCTCTATTTGCATTATCTTTCCTTATAAGTATCGAGATGCTTCATAATCTTTGCATACATCTCTTCATCTATATATACTTTACCATCAATTTCTTTATTTCTTAAATAATCAGCGATAAATTTTATATCAAGTATCGAATAAACTTTAACGCCATAATCGTCTTCAAGCTCGTGAATAGCTGACTTATCGCCACTACCTCTCTCCATCCTATTAACAGAGATGATTAGAGCCTTGACCTTTGCATCATAGTGTTTAAGTATGTCAATGGACTCTCTAACAGCAGTTCCTGCAGTGATTACGTCTTCGATGATAACTACATCTGAATCAGCATTTGGAGTCTCTCCAACAAAAATTCCTTTTTCGCCGTGATCCTTTGCTTCTTTTCTGTTAAATGAGTAGCCGATCTCTAGGCCATAGTTCTTGTAAAGACTTACAGCGCAAGAAACTACTAACGGTATTCCCTTATATGCTGGGCCGAATAGCAATGGCTTATCTAATTTAATATTGTCCATGTAAGCTTTTGCATAAAAGTCGCCAAGCTTAGCTATCTCTTCAGAATTATTAAAAAATCCAGTATTTATGAAATATGGACTCATCCTTCCAGACTTAGTCTTGAAATCGCCAAACTTTAAAACATCTGATTTAAGCATTAAATGTATAAAATCTTCTTTGTATGACATTATCCTATGTTCACATCCTTAATTAAAATATATTTTGGTCCATAGTAATTATCTATATGAATCATCTCTTTAGAAAAATACATATTCAAGCCTTTTTCCATGATATTAGCTGAAAAGGCACCGTTGTTTATAATTTTTGTCTCTTTGCCGTCAAAATACTTGGCAAGTCTAAACTCACCGCCAAATATACCGATGGAAGCATCTGCTTGGAAACTTGAGAAACTCTTTATCTCAAGGTGTCTAGTCTTTCTCATCTCATCGATTGACATAGATCCAGGAGCTACTTCGATATTTACTAAATTACCTGTAGGCTCGATGCCCATGTATGACGCGAATCTTTGTCCAGCAGATAAATTTATCATCTTGCCGTCCTTAAATATTTGTGTTTCTTTTAGTTTAACACCATCGCTGTCATACTTGCTATTATGCACGGAACCCTCGATCTCAGGCTTTAAGGTGATATTTACAAGATCACCCTTGGCTCCTTTATGAGCCTCTTCATTTAATTTTAATTTATTTAGCTTCATATAATGAGTTGAGCCGCTTGCTTGATAATCATAAAAGTTAAAGAAGGCTGGAACATCTAGACCAGTGATGATTACATCAACTGATTCTATTGGCTCAGCTAGCTTAGACATAGCTCTATCCTCTGCCTCTTTAAGCTCTTCATAAATATTTTCTTCAAATTCTTTTTCATTTAGCTTAGAAAAAGTAAACATTCTATAAACCTCGATTGAGCCCGCTTCACCACACGCATCTGCAATTGATTCAACGATTATCTCGCTCTTTTTAGACTTGCAGTCGCAGCTCTTTGAGTTCACAAGATTTTCTTCTATATTATTAACAAAGATTTCGCATGAGTTTATCTTAGATTTTGTTCCATAGTCCTTGTATACTATCTCCTTCACCTTTTTTATAGTCTCAAGCTCATCTATATAATCTTTTTCATCTGTCAATATAGTTCCTTCAGCTAAAGGAAAATATTTATTCTTAATGAATTTTGCTCTTTCATAAGCAAGAGCTACTTTTCTTGCAATTTCTTCATCACTATCTGATGGAGCTGTATTAAATGAAGAGTCTCCTCTAAATTTTTTGCCATCTTCTTCAGTATCGGCATATATAGTTACGCTCACGTCATCAGTCTCAACGCTTCTGTCCATATCTACCTGATCTCTTATTAAGAAAAGCTCCTTACTAGATGTTTTCTTTCTAATTAACTTAAAATCAGAGATTTCTTTATTTCCTTTTATTATATCAATAATATTTTTAATTCTGTCCATTAGCTTAATCTCCCCTTAAATTTTAAGTAGCTGCCACCAGTTGAAGTCCTAACCCATTCCTTGTAACCTTTGCCACAATAACCAGAGCCATTCATTTCGATCTCACCAGAAATCATGGATATAGACTCAAGCACATCAGGCACATAGCCTGTTAGTGTTGCTGGGCTAAATACTTTTCCGGTTAATTTACCGTCCTTTATCTCTCTCGCCTTCATTGCAGTGCATTGAATTCCCCAGTTCTTAGGGTCTTCCATACCATTGTTCATGCCATCAAGCAAAAATCCGTAGTCAATGGACCTGATCATATCGTCAACGCTGTCCTTGCCGCCTTCAAAGAAAGTATTTGTCATTCTTGTGTAAGCCTTTCTTCTGAAAGACTCTCTCTTGCCATTGCCTGTTGGCTTAACGCCTAAAGACATTGCAGATAGCTTGTCTGCCATACCTCTTCTAAGTATACCATTTTCAATAATAACAGTATCAGACGCTAAAGTGCCTTCATCGTCAAAGCTATAGCTTGAGCATTCGCCAATGGCTGTGGCGCCGTCATGCATTGTAGTTATGTCACTTGCCACTCTTTTATTGACATAGTCCTTTGCCAAAGCTCTGTCCTTAACAAACATGTCCATCTCTACTCCGTGGCCAAAAGCTTCGTGAGCAAGTAGGCCAGTTATGTCTGGTGCACTAATTAAATCATAGTAACCAGGTTTAACAAGTTCTGATCCAAGAAGTTCAATCGCATTGTGAACCACTTCTTTATATATCTTGTCAAGCTCCTTAAGTACTTCCAAGCCGCCTAATCTACTTACGCTCTTGTAGTCGTATCTAAAGTCATCGTCCTTTTGAACGTCAGCTTCAGCCATGACGCTAGTAAAAGTGTATGCTTGATTTAAACACATCTTTTTAGAAACAAAAAGCTTTCTAACTTCAGTTTCTATGTACATAGCTCTCGCAGAAACAACTAGATCAGACTCTTTAAGCGTCTTATCCTTAATTTCTGTTAAATAATTTATCTTCTCTTGAACGCTCATCTCGTCAAGAGAAATTTCTAAATCAGATGAAAAATCCTTTACGAATTCTTCCTCATCTATTAAAGAATATTTTCTCATAGAAAAATTATTCTCTTTATAAAATTTATAGTTTTCATTAATTTCTTTTTTTATCTTCTTGGAGAGCTCTTCTGGGCTTTGAAGCTTATCAAAAGATACTTCACCATAATAATCATTATTATATACACGTGCTACAAAACCTCTCTCGCTGTCCATGCCTTCACCAACACGTGTTATGCTCTTTGATACCATATAATTAGTAGAGTCAGTATCAGTAGCAAGTATCGATACATAGTCAAAGTCCTTGCTAAGTAAGTCAACAGTCTTTACAAGGCATTCCTTTGCATCTGTTAAAAACTGTGATAATTTATTTTCCATCAGTCTTTTTCTCCTTTCTCTCAGGTTTACTTGTACATAAACCTACGATTAAAAGTATATCAACGATAGCTAGTGCATATACAGTGTATTCTTGCACCGGTTTATATACTACATTAGCTATTGTAAATGCTAGTAAAATTACAAATGCTGCTTTTATTAAATATTTTCCGTTCATAATCACACCTCTTTAGATATTATATCACATATGAAACTTATTTATCAATAATAATTATATTTTAATAAAAAAGCCTTTCTTAATGGTCAAGACATATGTTACACTTAGAAAAATATTCTTTTATAACTTGGTTTGGTGTCTTAAAATAATTTTTAAAACGCTAATGACATAAAAAAAGAACATCGAATCATGTTCTATACGCCGCACCTATTAAATCCTCTCTAATTTTTGTGTTTTACTTCTTAAAATTTGGTCTTGAGAAGCTGTCCTCCCACATGTTGCCGACTATCTTGATTGAGCCGGTGTTCATGCCAGTAGCGAAGAATCCCTTACCATTTAAGTTGATAGTATCTAAGCTTGCCACTGTATAGTCACTTCCTGATGGATAGTCTAGGTATACATAATGAAGTGGACCAGGTTTATATGCTGGTATTAGATTTGGCTCGCCCTTTGTCTTCCAATAAGCGTGATAATACTTTGCTGGGTTTGAGCTTATCTTGAATGTGCTTGTCATCTCGCCCCATTTAACCGCTGTCTTTCTTACCATCGATGACTTAACAGGCACTCTCTCAACCTCTGTAAAGTCTTTTGCCTTACCATCAACTTTTTCTACATTAGATATAACACTTGGCTTGAATGTAGTCTTTGTTAATCCCCCACTAAGTGTTTCTTCTATGAATGTTTTATCAATAGATGATGACCTCTCTGGTGCGTTCTTTGCTTTGTCATAATGAACATTGCTGTCGAATAGGCCGTAGCTGCTCTTGTAATTGTTAGTTCTTATATTTAAGTTTGTAGCCTTGTTAGGTCTTATGATGACTGGGTTAAATTTATATGTTGATGGTGCTCTGTCATAGTCAGTTATCATTTGAACGCCACTAGTGTATCCGAAGCCGTATCCAGATTTCATCTTGCTAGTGTCTTTTGATTTTGGTACTGGAATCATAGTTGTCTTGCCATATGGTCTTGTCATTGCGTGGTACTCTACTAAGGCTCCTTTTCTATATTGATATGTTCTTCTTTGTTTATATATTGGTGGTCTAGATCCATCTTCATGTGTTTCTGTTGTTTCGCCATCAGGATATTTTTCATTTACACCTATTGTGTACTTTTCCAACTCATCTCTTATACATCTATACCTTGTTTCATATCTATCACAAGTACCATCAACATTCCTAAACGCACATGCTTCATAAGCTTCCTCTTCAACACATTTACATCTGTAATTGTATGAAGGCTCTATATTATGATGCCAATCATACTTTTGATATAAATCATGTCTATATAATATATATCTAGGTTCAACTTTTACCCAATATTGTGCTAAGCAATTTGCATTTGTTGTTTTAGCTTTATCCCAAGTATTCGTATTTAAATTAAGTGTTGTTACATCCATACTTTTATTTGGGGCTTTTAAAAATACTTTGAATTTATCTCCACTTTGATTATAAATTGAAGCTATTTTTGTATTGTTTGCTTCCATTTCTTTTACATGGTTTATAGAATCTGTTATTATTGGATTTATTGAATATACATTATCATACCAACCATCAAAATTTTTTGTCCAAAGCACTTTATATGGTATTCCAGAAAGTTTGTTTCCATCTACAAATGGATTCCACTCTCTAATTTCTCTTCCTTCTCCTCTGTATGAAGTTTTCCAGTAGTTATTATCAAACTTATCCATTGGTTTCTTCTTATTGAAATTGTTAATTCCATTATTTAAAATTTGTGGGTTAGTGTAAGACCTGTCGCCAAACGGATTCATAATTTGAGAGAATTGTAAATATCCTGGCATTTGATTGTCACAAATTGATGTCCAATTTATCATCCATGGATCTGAGTTATCTGGTGTACTTGTTGTGTATGAAGATTTTAAATCTTTAGTTTTTTCTATTATACAAGGTGCTTTATATCCTGTTGCAGTCCCATCATCACAAGTAACTGGGTCAAGTTTTAAATCTTTATTCCATTCAGCACAGGCTCTTTCAGCTTCTGGTGTGTCATCATCACATATTTTTTGTGGTGGATAATCTACCCTATATGAAACAATTGCATTTGCATTATACAATTCATCCATAACTGCATCACTTATTGCTTTTGTTCCTTTCATAGCCAAGTCAACAGCTCTTTGTTCATACTTTTTTGCTTCTTTTGATTCATTATTATTTGTATTTTTTCTATACATTTGTTGTAAAACTTCTCTTTTCGGAGTTTTCCCCTGTTGTTCGCATAAATTTACATATCTAAGAGCTTTGTCTAAATAATTCAAATTTTGCCAATTAAAGTTATTCATTGGCTCAGCTTCACCTTCTAATACTAATACTTCCTTTCCATCTTTTCCTGGTTCTATACTTACTTTAGATTTTGGCATTGCTTCTTCTGGTATTGTTTTATTTCCCATACCACCTTCGTCATAATATTCAGATTTACCTTTAGCATCTCTTGCATCAATTCCAGTTTTTATTGATTTTTTATCTAGTGGTATTGGTTTTCCATCTTTATCTGTGGCGTTTAAGTTATATACTTCATATCTATATTGAATTTTTCCATTTTTACCTTTCTTAGCATATATTATCCCATCTCTTGTTTTAAATGGTTTAAATTTATCAGTCAAATCATGTAAAGGGATTGGGAACATTGATGCATATGCTAATTTGTCCACAGGTACTTCTACACAATTCTTTTCTGCTAATACATTTGTATTAAAAAAGCCTAGTATGAAAATAAATATCATACTAAGCATAGCTTTAAAATATCTATTCAATTTTATCATCTCCTATTTTACATTTTTCTCATAAATAGTTAGAGCTTTCATTGATAATTCATATCCATTCTTTGATTGCATTGGATACATTGTAAAATTTGGAATATCTATTACAATATAATATATCTTTCCATCTATATCAGCTGAGTATATAACTTTATCAATAGTAATTTTTTGATTATTATAACAGTCGGGTAGTACTGGTATGAAATATTCTCCACTTTCAGTTACATAATATGCCATGTATCCAAATAAAGAATCTCCTTCTATTGAATTAGGTCCAATTTTATATATATTATTATCAAATAAACCTGTTCCATCATAAAAATTATCTTTTACCATAGGTGTTAATGAATCAGTAAAGATATTTGAAGTTTTAATGAATTTTTTATTCTTATAGAAATCGTCAACATTTTTAGAACTTATTTTTCTATCCTTCAATAATGATAATATTTTATCTTTATTAACTTTGTTTTCTATATATTCAGAGAACTCTGGACTTTCCTTACCAACTTTTATATTAGTATACCTATCTTGTTCTAATGTAAAATGTGCTTTAGTCTTTTTTATTGAGTAATCACGACATTCTTCCCAAGATTCTTCTCCTTCTCCTATCACATAAGTTCCAATTCTTTTATCATTTACATTTTTACCTAATATTTTAAAATCAGGATTATTTTTTGACTTTGTAACTCTTCTCAACCTTTTTGGTAATTCTAATTGAAGTGAAGTTCCTTTACCGAATAATAATGAATCTCCAATATCAATAAAATCAGAATCATTTAAATTATAAGTATCTTCATACAACTCAGCTCCTCCGACTAATTCAACCTCTGGTCTTGCTGTTGGTTTTTTGTTAAAATCTATTGTTTGACCACTTGCTAGAGTTATCTTTGTCTTGCTGTTTTGTGTTGGTGTTTGGATTGTTGGTCTTGATTGTTGGGCTGTTGTTACTCCTGTGCCTGCGCCTGGTGTTAGGACTACTTCCTTTGCTTTATTGTCCCAATCAACTTTGAAACCTAATGTCTCTGCTATGTTTCTTATAGGTAAGAATGTTTTTGATATAGCTGGGTCGATTTGTGCTGGCACATCTATCGTTACAGCTTTGCCATCTGCCCACATAAGTGGTTTTCCTACTGGGTATGATATTGTCTTGCCGTCATATGTGATGTCGACTATGTGGTTTGTGCCGTCCCACTCTACTTTTGCTCCTTCGATTGCGTTTACTAGGTCTCTTACTCCTACGCATGTTCTTCCACCCACAACTCTTAATCCGTCTGTCATCTTTTGATCGACTCTCACTTTTTCTCCGTCTTTGATGATGAATAGTTTTACTTCACCTTGGAAGTGTTTTACCTCTTGCTTAATTGGCGCTACTTTGTTAAATTCTTTAATTGCTTCGTCTGGTGCTGCTAGGACTGTAGCTGTTAATACTTGTGTAGCTATAATTGAACTTAATAATAATTTTTTTGCTTTCATTATAATATCTCCTTTGATTTTATCGTTTTACTTTATCTTAATTATACAATATATCTATAAATATTTCTAGTATTCTTTTAAATAATATTTTGTCCTATCATTTCCAAACATGTTCATATTTAAAAATATGAACATAGTTTATTGTGTTTTTGTGTATAGTTTTATGAAATGTAATATTTATTGCTAGAATTTTGAGTGTAATGTAAAATTTTTTTCAAATGCAATAAAAAGTAGTGTTTTTTGTTTAAATTTTTGTTTTTACTATAAATTTGATCTTTCTCTATGTTTTTTATACTAAACTATATATTTCACTCATAAAAATAAGCCTGCAATTAAATTGCAAGCTTATCTATTACATTTTACTATTTTATTAATTTACTTTTTATTTTTATTCTAAATCTTATTTAATTTCTTCCATTAACTTACCCATGATCCAAACAACGTCTGAGTGCCACTTCTTGTGACGTGGTGGGCAATATATCTTTGCAAATGTTTTTAATGTTTTTCCCTTGTATGCGCTTTTTGTAATTAATTCTCCAAAGTATAAAATATTATCCTTTGGTGTATTGAAGCTTAGGTAGCCGTTGGCTCCTCTCATACCGTAAAAATTATTCTTATTAGCTTGTCTGCCATCCCAGCCTGCTTCAGCGATTGAAACAGCTATAGCAAATATACCATTAACTCCAAACTCATCTTCAAGTGCCTTAAAGCTTTCGCCTTGTCCAGCAAGTGCTGTCTTTGCTAATACTTTATTAAACTCTTCTACACTTAAATTTGTTTTTTGATAAACATCGTATGTAAGATTCTTTTCTTCTTCTACCATAACTAAAACTAGTTCGTCTATATTGGCAATCATCTCACTGTCTCTTCTATTTACCATATCATCTTCATTGTAGTTAATAATCATATCTATATCTTCTTGATTATTGTTTTGATTGTTTTCATCTTCCCTTTGCGCCATAGTTCCTGTACTATTTAAAAAATATCCACAAAGAAAAACAAACAATAGTAAAAATGTAATTATAAATTTTTTCCTATTCATTTTGTCCCTCCTAAATTGTATGTCTTATTTTAACAAAATTTTTAACGAATGTCTAGTTAAAGTTTTTTAATTAAATTATGACATAAATGTTACAACTTATGACAAATTCTTCATATCATTTTTCAATAATTTGGGCAAAGAGTATTGAATTTTCTACATTTACATTATATAATATTGAAAGAGATATTTCGAATGAAAACTTTATTTTTATGCATAAAATTATTTCAAAAAAATGAAATTATATAATTTTGTTTCATAAAAATCATTTCGAAATAAATAGGGGTGTAATTAATGAGAGATAATTTTGAATATA
>UMIY01015506.1_pt1 | contig 13778 bp, 9 predicted proteins | sample 1965921 | NCBI WGS metagenome assembly UMIY01 (sample SAMEA4836134, study PRJEB28245) | human gut metagenome | biome: gut microbiome; material: fecal sample | place: Denmark | collected 2008
CGATCCAGGAACTCGTCGGCCCGGGCGAGCCGGCAGGCCTCGAGCATCTGCTCGTCGGTCGCGTCGGCGTCGCCCCAGGCCAGGTTCTCGCGCACCGTGCCGCTGAAGAGCACGTTCTTCTGCAGCACCACCGCCACGGCGTCGCGCAGCACGGCAAGGTCGTAGGCGCGCACGTCGTGGCCGCCCACGCGTACCGAGCCCGCGGTCACGTCGTAGAGCCGCGCGATGAGCTGCACGAGCGTGGTCTTGCCCGAGCCCGTGCCACCGAGCACGCCCACCGTGGAGCCGGCCGGGATGTCCAGGCAGACGTCCGAGAGCACGTCCCTCTCGGCGTCCTCCGCGTACTTGAAGCAGACGTGGTCGAAGACGACCGAGCCGTCCGCCACCCTCGTGAGCGCGTCCGGGGGCGAGGCCAGCGTGGGCTCCTCGTCCAGCACCTCTCGCACGCGCTCCACACTGGTCACGGCGCGGGCGAGCATGAGGAAGACATTGGAGATCATCATCAGCGAGTTCACGATCTGCAGGACGTAGCTCATAAAGCCCGTGAACGAGCCCACGGTGAGCGTACCGGCGAGGATCATCCGTCCGCCAAAGAGCAGGATCGCCACGCTGGTCGCGTACATGGCACCCTGGAGGATCGGGACGTTCAGGACCGCGGTGCGGAAGGTGCGCGTGGCGGTGTCCGCCAGGTGCTCGTTCACGGCGGCAAAGCGCTCGGCGACATGGCCCTCGCGCACGTAGGCCTTGATCACGCGGATGGCGGCGAGGTCCTCCTGCAGGGCGTCGTTCAGCTGGTCCATCGCGCGCTGCAGCACTCGGTAGCGCGGCGCCACGCGTGCGACCACGCTGAGCATGGCCACCGCGAGCAGCGGCACGACCACGCAGAACACCACGGCGAGCTCAGGCGACATGAGAAAGGCGTAGACGATGCCCGCCACGAGCGCCGACGGGCCGCGCACGAGCGGGCGCGTGCCCGTGACGAGCGCGTTCTGCACGACGGTGACGTCCGTGGTGAGGCGGGTCACGAGCGAGGAGCCCTCGAAGTCGTCGATGTTGGCGAAGGAGAAGGTCTGGAGGTGCGCGTACTCCGCCGCGCGCAGGTTGGCGCCCAGGCCCATCGCGGCGCGGGCCGAGAAGCGCGCGTAGGCCAGGCCCAGCGCGAGCGCGGCCGCCGCGCAGAGGAGCATGAGCGCGCCGTTGGTGAGGACCACGTGCAGGTCGGCGGCCATGATGCCCTGATCCACGACCTGCGCCATGAGGATCGGGATGAAGAGCTCGAGCGAGGTCTCGGCAGCCACGCAGAGCACGGCCAGCAGGAAGTCCCGTCGGTACGGCCCCAGAAACCGCGCTATGAGGCGTACGCCGTCCATCTGCCTCCCCTTGCCGCCGCCAACACCGTTATAGCGCAACGGACAGATGAAGAACGGGCCCGCCGCCGCGCATCCGCGACGACGGGCCCGCAGGGCAGATCGAAACCGCGGTCTAGCGCCGCTCGGAGTCGTTGGACTCGTCGAAGTCCTCGTCCTCGTCGGCCATGCTCCTGATGGCCTCCTTCTGCTCCGCGTTGAACTTGTCGGCAGCCAGCTTCTCGTCGATGGTCGCCTTCTTGAATACGGTCGGCTAGTTGACCACGACCTGCGGGAACGGAACCGGCAACACCGTCGCCCTCGATCAGGTCTGGGTCTTCATCTTCGCCCCGCTCACCGGCGCCGCCCTCGCCGCGGTCATCTTCAAGGGCTTCAAGAGCTTCTACGGCACCGAGAAGTAGTTCTTCTCGGCATATGCCCCACCCTGCGGCGCCCGCCCCTCCCGGCAGGCGCCGCTTTTTTGTGACTGCCAGGCGGTCGGACACTCGTTGGCGCTCAGGTGCCAAAAACCGCCTCTAGCACGCGGATATTTGACACTTTTCCGCCATTCAGCGCAGCAGCCAAGGACAGCCGAGAAGAACGGGCCCGCCGCCGCGATCACGCGGAGACGGGCCCGGAGCGGACGTTCTTGTCGCCAGCACTAGAGCAGGCGCAGGCCAACCTCCTTGAGCTGCTTCGTGGAGACCTCGCTGGGGGCCTCGGACATGAGGTCGGAGCCGCTGGACGTCTTGGGGAACGCCATGACGTCGCGGATGGAGTCCTCGCCGGCGAGCAGCATGCACACGCGGTCGAGGCCGAGGGCAAAGCCGCCCATCGGGGGCGCGCCGTACTCGAGGGCGTCCATCAGGAAGCCAAACTGCTCGCGGGCGCGCTCCTGCGTGAAGCCCATGAGCTCGAGCATGTCGAGCTGCATCTGGGAGTTGTGGATACGCATGCCGCCGCCGCCCGCCTCGCAGCCGTCCATGACGAAGTCGTACGTCGCCGAGCCGATGGCCAGCGGGTCGGCCTTGATCTTCTCCACGTCGAGCTCGGCGGGCAGGGTGAAGGGCTGGTGCTCGGCCTCGTAGCGCTTGGCCTCGTCGTCCCAGTGGAAGAGCGGGAAGTTGACCACCCAGAGGAAGTCGTGGCCCTCGCGCGGTACGTTCAGGGCGCCCGCCATGTGCAGGCGCATGCCGCCGAGGATCTCGTCGGCCGCCTTGCGGTCGGCCACGGCAAACATCACGAGGTCGCCCAGCTCGACGCCCATCTCGGCCTTGAGGGCCTCCATCTCCTCGTCGGAGAAGAACTTGACGATCGGGCTGTTCACGGAGCCGTCCTCGCGGAACGCGATCCACGCGAGGCCCTTGGCGCCAAACTCGGCGGCGACGTTGGCCAGCTTGTCGATCTGCGCGCGCGGCCAGGCGCCGGCGCCCTTGGCGTTGATGGCCTTGACGTACTGTCCCTCGGTGGCCGCCGCGCTCGCAAAGAGCTTGAACTTGGAGGCCGAGAAGATCTGCGTCACGTCGTGGAGCTCCATGCCGATGCGGGTGTCCGGCTTGTCGGAGCCGTAGGTGTCCATGGCGTCCCAGTAGTCCAGGCGGCGAAGCGGCGTGGGCATCTCGACGCCCATCTTTGCAAAGGCGTCGGACAGCACGTCCTCGAGCGCGCCCATGACGTCGTCCTGCTCGACGAAGCTCATCTCGATGTCCACCTGCGTGAACTCGGGCTGGCGGTCGGCGCGCAGGTCCTCGTCGCGGAAGCACTTGGCCACCTGGTAGTAGCGCTCCACGCCGCCGACCATGAGGAGCTGCTTCAGGAGCTGCGGGGACTGCGGCAGCGCGTAGAAGTGGCCGGGCTGGGTGCGGGACGGCACGAGGAAGTCGCGCGCGCCCTCGGGCGTGGACTTGAAGAGGGCCGGGGTCTCGACCTCCATGAAGTCGCGGTCGTGCAGCGCCTGGCGCAGCGCGAAGGTGAAGTCGGAGCGCATCTTGAGGTTGGCCGTCATGCGCGGGCGGCGAAGGTCGAGGTAGCGGTAGCGCAGGCGGACGTCCTCGGAGGTGTCCACGTGGTCCTCGATCTGGAAGGGCGGCGTCTTGGAGGAGTTGAGGACCTCGATCCGGTCAATCAGGACCTCGATCTCGCCGGTGGCGATCTTGCCGTTCTCCATGCCCTCGGGGCGCTCGCGGACGACGCCGGTGACCTTGATCGGCCACTCGGAGCGGATGGTCTCGGCCGCGTGGAACGCGTCGCCGCCGGAGTGCTCGGGGTCGAAGGAGACCTGCGTCACGCCCTCGCGGTCGCGCAGGTCAACGAAGATGAGGCCGCCGTGGTCGCGACGGTGCCAGACCCAGCCGGTCAGCGTGACCGTCTGGCCGATGTGCTCGCGGCGCAGCTCGCCGCAGGTGTGGGTGTGCATGGTGTGGGAGTCCATCTGCAATGCCTTTCTCGTCCTGCCGCCCCGTGCCGTACGGGCGGCGCCTTTCGGATGGCCGCGGCGCGCGTAGACGGCGCACGCCACAGCGGGGGTGATTGTACTACGCGCAGACCGGGCGACGCGCGAGCGTAACCGGACGACAATAATCGCGTTCGTTCCGGTTGTGTACACCCGGACAACCGATACGTTGTAGCAGCGTCCACAAAGCCGCAGGTAGCAGCCGCGCTCCTACTCCGGCTTCTTCCGAAGGGTGTACACAACCGAACATCGGGTGAGAAGGACGGTGCCGCCCTAACGCTGACGTGCTACCCTAACGCCGGCCAAACCGAAGGAGCACCCATGCCTGCCTACAAAACCGTGGTCTTCGACCTCGACGGAACTTTGCTGAACACCATCGAGGACCTGCATCTCTCCACCAACGCCGCGCTCGCGGCGCACGGGATGCCGCAGCACACGCTCGACGACGTCCGGCGCTTCGTGGGCAACGGCATCCGCAAGCTCATCGAGCGCGCCGTCCCCGCCGGCACCAGCGCTGCGGAACAGGACGCCGTCTACGAGGACTTCTGCGCGCACTACGCCGCCCACTGCGAGGACCACACCGGCCCCTACCCCGGCATCCCCGAGCTCCTGGCCCACCTGCGTGCGGCGGGCGTGCGCCTGGCGGTGGTCTCCAACAAGGGCGACTTCGCCGTGCAGGAGCTCATCGCGCGCCAGTTCCCCGGCGCCTTCGACGCGGTTCTCGGCGAGAACGAGGCCGCGGGCATCCGCAAGAAGCCCGCGCCGGACATGGTGGAGGCGGCCCTCGAGCGGATGGGTGCCACACGCGACAGCCTTGTCTACATCGGCGACTCCGAGGTGGACGTCCAGACCGCGACCAACGTGGGCTGCCCGTGCATAAGCTGCACCTGGGGATTCCGCAGCGTGGACGAGCTGCTTGCCGCCGGGGCGACCACCTTCGTGGACACGCCCGACGAGCTGGAGCGCATTCTTCTCGGCACCGCCCGCTGACCGCTCGGCCGACGCTCGCCTAACATTCAGCAAACGTGCGCATAACTGTCCGCCGCGCGGGTTACACTCTCACTAACGTCCGATTGGCCTCCGACGAAAGGGGATCGCCATGGGAAAGAAGGCAGCCGAGGCTCTCGACATCAACTACGAGGGTCTGGTCGAGTACCTGCATTGCAATCACTCCGTCTACATGAAGATCGGTTCCAGCGTCTATTACCTCACGGATTGCAACTATGAGTCCTGGCGCGCGCAGGACACGAGCCGTCGCAACGAGAAGAACCACTTCGTCGACTGCTCCGAGCTCGTCCCCACCGTCGACGAGTTCTTGGCGCTCCCCTTTGTCAACGGCCAGACCATTAAGGACGTCTTTGACCACGCCACGTTCTATGCCTCCCTCGCAGGCGAGAAGGACGCGTAGGTCCAAGATCGCACGCACGCAACGGGCCGGCACTCTCACGGGTGCCGGCCCCTTTTTTGGTCTGTCAGCGTGCGTAAGTCGGGATTGCCAGTAATGCCAAGTTACGCGCGCGGAGCGCGGCGCTACGGCGCGCGCAAGTCGAGAAAACCGTCCGTTTGAACAAGAATCCCGACTTGCGCGCTCTTATCGGCGTACGCAAGTCGGGATTACTGGTAAAGCTAAGTTACGCGCGGCGCGCGACGAGCAGCGGGTCGCCGATCTTGACCAGCGGACGACCATCGAGCAGGGTGCTCGTGTCGCCCACGTGATCGATCTGCGAGAACGCGTCGGGGTTGGAGATCGTGCAGCAGACCACGTCCTCGTAGCCGGCCTGCTTGATGGAGTCGTCGTTGAAGGTCATGATCGGCTGGCCGGCGCGGACGGTGTCCCCGGTCTCCACGCAGCGCGAGAAGCCCTTGCCACCCATGTTGACGGTGCCGATGCCGATGTGGATCAGGACCTCCATGCCGCCCTCGGCCGCGATGACGATCGAGTGGTTGGTCATCGTGGTGGCGCCGATGACGCCGTCGACCGGCGCGTAGACGACGCCGTTGTTGGTGGTGGGCAGGATGCCGTAGCCGTCTCCGAGCAGGGCGACGGGCAGGACCTCGTCCTTGACCTCCTTGAGGCTCACGAGCATGCCCGAGACCGGGGCGTAGACCACGTCGGGACGCGTGGCGAACGTGGCGGACGGAAGCTCGGCCTTGCCGTCGGACGAGGTGATCTTGCTGCGAATCTTGTCAAACAGTCCCATGCGGGCCTCCCTTTTCTCGGACGTCGGGCACGGCGGCCCTTCTCGTCTATGGTAGCGAGAAGGGCCGCGGCTCGCAGCCGTATTCGGTTACCGGGAGAGCATGGATCGTGACGTGAGATAGGTCACGAGGAAGTAGCCGCCGTAGAGGGCCACGACGAAGACCACCGTCCCCGCAAGCGCCGTTCCGATCTGGAAGCCCGTGAGCAGCGCCACGATGTCGTTCACCACGCTGAGCGCCACCGCCGCGTGCGCCACGGCAACGACCAGCGGGAAGAGGAAGTACACGCCGATCTGGGCGAGAAGGGCGCGGTCGATCATGCGCTTCTCGGCGCCGAGCTCGGCGAGCACGCGGTAGCGGCCAGCATTGTCCGCCGCCTCGGAGAGCTGCTGCAGGGCCAGCACCGTAGCGCAGCACACGAGCAGGACCACGCCGATGTAGATGGCCAGGTACGTGACCACGACGGTTGTGCCGGAGGACTGGTCGAGCAGCCCCTGGGCGGTCGTGCTGGTCCAGACCGGCCAGGCGTCGAGCGTGGAGCCCTGGCCCATGACGTCGCCGTAGGCCTCGTCGATAGCGGCAACGGCAGCAGGCTCGACCTCCGTGCGCTCGCCGTCGTACATGAGGTTCACCGCGGTGACGCTGGGGCCGGCGCCCGCGGGCACCATGTCGTCCGGGACCACGAGGGCGCCGGAGACCGTGCCGCCGGCGGCCGTGTCCGAGAAGACCAGGTGAACGAGCGGCTCCTCGGCAAAGCGCAGCGTCTTGCCGCGGACCTCGACCTCCGGGTTCTGCTCAGTCACGGCGTCCCAGAGCTCGTCGAGGGACGAGAGGTCGTTCCAGAGCAGGCACTCGCCGTCCGCGAGCTCCACGGTCTTCTCGCCCGCCATCTGGGCCAGCGTGTTGTACTCGGAGACGGGCACCACGGTGAGGCGCTGCGCAGTGTTGCCCTGTATCATGGTCTGAACGGTGGCGTTTCCGCTGAAGTCTGTGTTGGCAAAGAGCTCCTCCACAGTGGTGTCCACGAGCGGGTTGCCAGCGGCATCGTAGGTGTACTGGTTGACCTGGACGGCGTCACGGAAGAGCTCGTCGTAGTTGGGGATGTCCGCGCGCAGGCGGGCGATGGCGTCATAGCCGTCCGCCGCGGCCGGTCCGTCCTGCTCGTAAGGCGCAGCGTCCTGCACGGCCATGCCCATCGGGTAGCTCATGAGCGACATGTCGTAGACCGTGCCCACGCGCAGGCTCTCGTTCATGCACGTGGCCACCGAGAAACCCGTGCACACGCCGCAGATGGCCAGAAAGAGCATCGCGCACACCAGGGAGATGGAGAGCCAGGCGGTGTTGATGCGGCTGTTGAGCTGGCGCATTACGAACATGTTGAGGCCGGAGAGATAGGCGCGCGGGCTCGCCTGGAGCGCGCGGAGGGCAAAGCCGGAGATCGAGAAGAAGAAGAGCAGCGTGCCCACCGTGACGAGGCCCGTGGCCAGGGCGAAGTACGGGCCCTCCTCCATCATGCCGTGCTCGAGCAGGACCTTGTACGCCACGCCGATGAGCGCGAGCGACACGAGGAAGAGCACCACGGAGAGCGGCAGGCTGCGCAGACGGACCTTCTCGCTCACCTTGTCCGCGTTGATGAGGTCGATGAGCCTGTAACGGCTGACCGTGGACACGTTGAAGACGAGCGTCACGAGGAAGATGCCCGCGAAGCACGCCACTGTGGAGAGCGCGGCGGCCGGCGAGAACGCGAAGACGAAGCCCCTGATCGTGGCCTCGAAGAGCCCGGCCGTGACGTACATCATGACCTGCGAGAGCGCCAGTCCCAGCAAGAGGCCCACCCCGAGCGCGACCACGCCCACGACGAGCGTCTCAATGACGATGATCCAGGAGACATGCCGGATGTCCATGCCGAGCGTGAGGTAGACGCCAAACTCCCGCTTGCGCCTCCGGATGAGGAAGCGGTTGGCGTAGACCACGAGAAACCCGAGGATGACGACCACGAAGACGGAGAGGCCGGAGAGGATGTCGGCGAGCACCTGCACCATGCGGCGCTGGTCGGCGGCCATCTGGATCTGGATGACGGCGGCCTGGTCGGTGATCGAGCCGAAGGCGTAGAACACGCAGACGCCGAAGGCCAGCGTGAGGAAGAAGACCGAGAAGTCCCGGAAGGACTTGCGGACGTTGCCGAGCGCGATCCTAGCGTACATCTGCGCCCTCCCCTCCCAGGAAGGACACGACGTCCATGATCTCGTTGAAGAAGGTCTTGCGCGTCTTGGTGCCGCGGACGAGCTCGTTCCAGACGCGGCCGTCCTTGAGGAAGAGGGCGCGGCGGGCGTAGCTCGCGGCGAAGGAGTCGTGCGTGACCATGATGATCGTGGCGCCGGCGTTGTTGAGGTCCTCGAGGCTCTCCAGCAGCAGGCGCGAGTTGCGCGAATCGAGGGCGCCGGTGGGCTCGTCGGCCAGCACGAGCGAGGGGTCGGTCACGATGGCGCGGGCCGCGGCGACGCGCTGCTTCTGGCCGCCGGACATCTCGTGCGGGAACTTGTCGAGCACCTCCGTGACGCCCAGGCGCTGCGCCACGCCGGTCACGCGGGCGACGACCTCCTTGGCGGGCGTGTGGTTGATCGTGAGCGCAAGCGCGATGTTCTCGCGCGCGGTGAGGGTGTCGAGCAGGTTGGAGTCCTGGAAGACGAAGCCCAGGCGCTCGCGGCGGAACTTCGAGAGCTGGCCCGGGCGCAGGGCGGTGATGTCCTGGCCGTCCACGAGGATGTGGCCGGAGGTGGGCCGGTCGATCGTGGAGATGCAGTTGAGCATCGTGGTCTTGCCCGATCCGGACGGGCCCATGATGGCAACGTACTCGCCCGCGGCAACGTCGAAGGAGACGCCGTCGAGGGCGCGCGTGACGTTGTTGCGGGTGCCGTAGAGCTTCTCGACGTCCCGGCAGGACAGGACGGGCTGGACGTGCGAAGGTGCCATGTCGATTCCTCTCGTTTGGCCTTCTGGTACACGACCATACTCGCCCGGCGAGAAGAACGCTGCCATCGAATGCGCTTATCGCTCCCTTATGCTTTCGTAAGGTTGTAAGACAAGGGGGACAGGTTCATTTGTCTCATTAGTTATTGAATGAGACAAATGAACCTGTCCCCCTTGTCTCACTGTCGGGGAAGGCGAGGTAGACGGTGGTGCCAACGCCCTCCTCGGACTCCAGCCACGTGCACACCCCCATCTTCTCGCAGAGCTCGCGCACCAGGTAGAGACCCATGCCGGTGGAGCGTGCGAAGCGCCGGCCGTTCTCGCCGGTGAAGCCCTTGTCAAAGACGCGGCCCACGTCGGAGGCCGGGATGCCGATCCCGTCGTCGGCTATCGCGAGCACCGTCTCCCAGGCGTCCAGGCCGGTCTCGCGCCGCTCCGCCCAGATGCGGACGCGACCCTCGCCATCCTTCTCGCCCCAGTACTTTGCGGCGTTCACGAGCACCTGCCCGATCACGAACGACAGCCACTTGGGGTCGGCGCGCACCGTGAGGTCGAGCTCGCCCAGCTCAGGGGCCACGTGCGCGCCGATCAGCGTGCGGGCCTTGTGGCGCAGCGCGTCACGCACCACGTCGGCGAGCACGACCTGGCGGATCTGGAAGTCGCGCTCCAGCGAGGTGCCGCGCGAGTAGTAGAGTGCCTGCTCCACGTAGCCCTCGATCTGGTCCAGCTCGGCGTCCATGGACTCCGTGGCCGGTGAGGGGTTGTTGCGTGCCACGAGCCGCGCGGCCGCGATTGGCGTCTTGATCTCGTGCACCCAGGTCTCCACGTACTCGCGGTACTCGCGGGAGCGGCGGCGCGCTGCGGCGATGCGGTCGCGCATGGCCCGGGACTCGCGGTCGAGCGCGTCGTAGAGGAGCTGGCCCTCGGGAAAGGAGGGGCGCTCCGTGAGCTCCGTGGCGAGGTAGGTCTCGTCCAGCGCGTCGAGGGCGTCCTCGAGCCGCTGGTAGAACGTGCGCCGGTGCAGCCAGTCCAGTACGAGCGCCAGCGTCGCCGCGAGCACGAGCACGCCGCAGACAAAGGCCACGGCCGCGGCGTCCATCCCGTACACGACCATCACCAGCGCGGCAAACGCGAGCGCCACCGCGCCCACGGCGAGCGGGGCCAGCCGGTCGGCGATGTAGGCGCCAAAGCCCACGCTCTTCTCGCCCCCCTACTCCACCAGGTAGCCCAGGCCGCGCCGGGTGCGCACGAAGTCCTCGACGCCGATCTTGGCGAGCGTGGAGCGCAGATGGCTCACGTTCACCGTGAGCGTGTTGTCGTCGACGAACTCGTCGGAAGCCCACAGCTCCTCCTGGATGCGCTGGCGACTCACCACCGCACCGGCGTTGCGCATGAGCAGGGCGAGGATCCTCAGCTCGTTCTTGGTGAGCTCGGCCGCGCGCCCCTGGAAGCTCACGCGGCAGCGCGCCGTGTCGAGCGTGACGCCGGCGTAGCTGATCTCCGCCGATGCGGCCCCCTCGCCGTAGCTGCGCTTGAGGACCGTCGCCACGTGGGCGAGAAGGACCTGGTCGTTGTAGGGCTTGGGGATGAAGTCGTCGGCGCCGAAGGAGAGCGTCAAGAGCTCGTCCATGTCGTTGTCGCGGGAGGTGACCACGACGATGGGCACGGGGCTCGCGCGGCGCACCTCGCGGCAGACGTAGGTGCCGTCGACGCCGGGCAGGTTGAGGTCCAGCAGCACCAGGTCGGGCGCGGCGGCCAGGATCTGCGCGGCAGCGTCGTCAAAGCTCGCGAGCGCCTCCGCCTCGTAGCCGTTGCGCCTAAGCAGCACGCAGAGCTCGTCGCGCAGGCGCGCGTCGTCCTCGACCACGAGCAGTCGTCGCATGGGGGCCTCCCGAGTCCGCGGTTCTTCTCGGCACGAGGTTAGCACACGGGTCGGGGCGCATCCCGAGATACGCGACTTCAAACGTTATGGGCAGTCAAAACGTTGGAAATCGCGTACCGTCAAAGCTCAGTACGCGACTTCGCACGGAATCGGCCCCTAAAACGTTGGAAGTCGCGTATCTGCGGGCGCGGACCCGGGGCGAGAAGGGCGTCGCGCCGCCGCGTCACGCGCGTGTAACAACCCCGACACGCTCCCGGCGTGCACGGCTATCATGGGGGCACTGCGACAAGACCGAAAGGCCCGTGACCTATGACCATCGTCGACATGCTGCGCGCCAACGCCGAGAAGTACCCCAGCGAGGTGGCCCTCGTGGAGGTCAACCCCGAGCGGCGCGAGAACCGCCACATCACCTGGCGCGACTACGACCTGGTGGAGACCACCGACGACGAGCCGTTCCGCCGCGAGATGACCTGGTCCGTCTTTGACGAGAAGGCCAACCGCTTTGCCAACCTGCTGCTCAGCCGCGGCGTCCGCAAGGACGACAAGGTCGCCATCCTGCTCTACAACTGCATCGAGTGGCTCCCGCTCTACTTTGGCGTGCTCAAGTCGGGCGCCACGGTGGTACCGCTGAACTTCCGCTACTCCGCGGACGAGATCGCCTACTGCCTGGACAAGGCCGACGTGGACATCCTCGTCTTTGGCCCGGAGTTCATCGGGCGCGTTGAGGAGATCGTGGACCGCATCCAGGCGGGGCGCCTGCTCTTCTTCGTGGGCGACGACTGCCCCACCTGGGCGGAGAGCTACCGCGAGCTGGCGAGCCTGTGCTCCTCGGCGGACCCGCGCGTGCCGCTCTCCGCCGACGAGGACGCCGCGATCTACTTCTCCAGCGGCACCACGGGCTTCCCCAAGGCGATCCTGCACCACCACGAGAGCCTCACGCAGGCGGCCGAGATGGAGCAGGCGCACCACGGGCAGACGCACGACGACGTGTTCCTGTGCATCCCGCCGCTCTACCACACGGGCGCCTGCATGCACTGGATGGGCAGCCTGCTCGTGGGCGGGCGCGGCGTGCTGCTGCGCGGCGTCTCGCCCAAGACCGTGCTCGAGACCGTCTCCAGCGAGCGCTGCACGATCGTGTGGCTGCTCGTGCCGTGGGCGCAGGACATCCTCGTCGCCCTGGAGGAGGGCACGGTCCGGCTCGAGAACTACCATCTGGACCAGTGGCGCCTCATGCACATCGGCGCCCAGCCGGTGCCGGAGAGCCTGATCCGGCGCTGGCGCGAGGTCTTCCCTCACCATGCCTACGACACCAACTACGGGCTCTCGGAGTCGATGGGCCCGGGCTGCGTGCACCTCGGCCTGGAGAACATCGACCACGTGGGCGCGATCGGCGTGCCCGGTTACCGCTGGAGCTGCAGGATCGTGGGCGAGGATGGCGCCGAGGTCGCGCCCGGCGAGGTCGGCGAGCTCTGCGTCAAGGGCCCCGGCCTCATGGAGTGCTACTACAAGGACCCGGAGGCCACGGCCGAGACGCTCGTGGACGGCTGGCTCCACACCGGCGACATGGCCCGCCAGGACGCGGACGGCTTCTACTGGCTCGTGGACCGCAAGAAGGACGTCGTCATCATGGGCGGCGAGAACATCTACCCCGTGGAGGTCGAGGACTTCCTCATGGGGCACCCGGCGATCAAGGACGTGGCGGTGATCGGCCTCCCCGACGAGCGCCTGGGAGAGATCCCGGCCGCGGTCATCGAGCTCAAGGCGGGCGCCGCGCTCGACGAGGACGACGTCGCGACGTTCTGCAAGAAGCTGCCGCGCTACAAGCGGCCGCGCAAGGTCATCTTCGCGCCCGTGCCGAGAAACCCCACGGGCAAGATAGAGAAGCCGGCGCTGCGCGCCAAGTACGGGGCCGACGCCCTCGTCGCACGCGAGACGCGCCGCTAGGAAGTGATGGGTCAAAAGGGGACAGTCCCCTTTTGACCCATCTAGGGGGGACCGTCCCCGATTGACCTTTGTCTCAGGAGAGGAGAGACATGGACAAGAACCTCATGTCCGGAAACGAGGCCATCGCCCAGGGCGCCTGGGAGGCCGGCGTCGCCGTCGGCGTGGGCTACCCCGGCACGCCGTCCACCGAGACGCTCGAGGCCCTCGTGCGCAAGGACGACGTCTACTGCGAGTGGTCGCCCAACGAGAAGGTCGCCTTCGAGGTGGGCCTGGGCGCCGCCATCGCCGGCGTCCGCGCGCTCGTCACGATGAAGCACGTGGGCGTCAACGTCGCGGCGGACCCCTTCATGGCCGCCGCCTCCACCGGCGTCAACGCCGGCCTCGTCCTTCTCGCCGCCGACGACCCGTCCTGCTACTCGTCCCAGAACGAGCAGGACTCGCGCTTCTACGCCGCCTTCGGCCGCATCCCCTGCCTCGACGTCGCCGACTCGGCCGACTGCTACGAGATGGCGCGCGCCGCCTTTGCGCTCTCGGAGCGCTTTGACACGCCGGTCATGCTGCACGAGACCATGCGCATCGCGCACACCCGCACGCTCGTCTCGCCGTCCGGCGAGCGCGAGGCCGTGGCCCCGCGCGACTACGCCGACGACATCCCCAAGTACGTCATGATGCCCGCCAACGCCGTCAAGCGCCGCGCCGTGGTGGACGAGCGCCAGGCCGCGCTCGAGGCCTATGCGGAGACCTGCCCGTACAACGTGGTGGAGATGCGGGACGAGAAGATCGGCGTCATCTGCGCCGGAGCCGTCTACCAGCACGTCCGCGAGGCGCTGCCCGAGGCCTCCACGTTCAAGCTGGGCCTCGCCTGGCCGCTGCCCGCCCGCGCGCTCGCGGACTTCGCGGCGTCCGTGGACGCGTGCTACGTCGTGGAGGAGGCGAGCGACTACTTCTCCTCGCACGTCCGCGCCCTCGGCATCGCGCTCGCCGA
>UMIY01009974.1_pt1 | contig 13761 bp, 10 predicted proteins | sample 1965921 | NCBI WGS metagenome assembly UMIY01 (sample SAMEA4836134, study PRJEB28245) | human gut metagenome | biome: gut microbiome; material: fecal sample | place: Denmark | collected 2008
TTGCTTTTGTAACAATAGATTACAAAGGAGAACCTTTAACAGAGATGACTAATTTTTCCAAAAGGTGTAGTCACATAAGAGAGAACTCTATGTGTAAAAAGATATGTGAATTATCGGATGCCTCTGGTGCCATAAGAGCAGCAGTCGCAAAAAAGACTTCCATATATTTTTGTCCCTTTAATCTATTAGAGGTTGCAATTCCAATAATAATTAATGACAAATATCTAGGTGCTTTTATAGGGGGACAAGTAATATGCGAAGATGCTCCTGATAGGGTACTTAGAATGCAAGATCAACTTTTGCTTGATGAAATAGATTTTGAGAATTTACATTTAAATGCAATAGATGTAAATTCAAAAAAATATACTTTTAGAGAGTTTGAGTCAATAGTAAAGTTGGTTGAACTTATAATTTCAGAGATAGTAAAGAAAGAATTAATTTCTAGTTATCATGAAAATAAAAACAAAAAGAGAATAAAAGATTTAGAAGAAAATATAGAAAAAGTTGAAGAAAAAAACTTAGAACTTAAAAATAAAATTTTAACTATTAATAATAATTTGAATAAACTTTTTTTAAACAATATGATGGAATCACTTTCAAATCTTGCTTTAATAGAAGAAGCGGAAAATACTAGCAAATATAGTGAGTATTTGAGGAATTTTTTTATAAATTCAATTGAAATTGATTCCGATTCTATAAATGTTGTTTACAAAACTTTAGTAAATTATTTTAAGATGAAAGAAATTCAATATAAAGACAGATTTAAGTACGAGATTAATATTAATGATGATGTTAAGGATTATACTATGCCTTTAAAGATATTAATTTCCTATGTACTTGCAATGTGTTATTTAGGGCTTAACTTTAATGATGGCGATTACTACATAAGAGTTGATTTATCAAAAGATGGAGATGAAGTAAGCGCATTAATTGAAGATAATGGAGTAGGAATTTCTAAGGAAGCATTTGAAAAATTAAAAGATATTCACAATATAAGTGGAGAGGTTGGAAAAATATTTGACCATATAAGAAACTTGGAAGAAACTTTTAAAAACATTTCAAATGAAAAACATAAGATAAATATATTTGAGTATTATAAAAAGACAGTTATATCTATAAAATATCCTATAAAAAGCTAGGGTGATTATATGCACAGCGTTTTATTAGTAAGTAATCAATTTTTAACGAGAAGCACTTTAAGAAAAATAATAGAAAAGAATGAAAAATTCAGTATATTTGCGGAAACACATTCGACTAAAGAAGCAATAGAGTTAGTTAAAAATAATAATATTGATTTAGTTTTTTCTGACTTTTTACTACCAGGAATTAGTGGCGTAGATTTTATAAATAAGGTTGAAGAAGCAAATAAGGATACTAAGGTATTTTTATTGACATTTCCTCATGATTTGGTTTTTGAAGAAAATGCAAATGTTAATTTAAGTCAAATTATACTGAAGCCTCTAACATTTGAGAAAGTAAATGAAAAACTAATAAGATACGATAATATAAGTCACAGCAGTTTTCAAAAAGATTTTATATTGGAAATGGAAAAGTCTGTAAATATGAATGACTTCCTTGAAGTTTATGAGTATTTAACTGAGCAAATAAATGAATTTGATTTTGAAAATAAAGATGTAGAAGTTAGAAATCAGATAAAAGATAAGTTAATCAACTATGGAAATAGAATAATTAATTTGAATAGTTTAGTTGAAGAAACAGAAGTAATAGATAGAGATTTTCCTTTGAAAGATGTAATGGTTAAAGATAAGAGACTTTGCAATATATGGATGTTTAAGATTGTTGATTATTATTTTAAAAAGAAAAGTATTACCAAGTATCCTATATTAAAAGATATTTGTGATTATATCAACAATAATTTAGATAAAAACATTTCTCTTAACGATGTTGTAAAAGAATGCAACATATCTCAAGGGTATTTGAGCAGACTTTTTAAGAATGAATACAAGCTTACAGTTGTAAATTATATTCACTTAAAGAAAATAAATTTAGCGAAAGAATACATAATATTAGAGAATAGAAGTGTCTTAGATACCGCTTTTAATTTGGGATATAACGAGTATGGTTATTTTAGCAAAATATTCAAAAAGTATGAGAACATGACTGTTGAGCAGTTTAAAAAAGCTAGGTGATATAAATGAATAAATTTATTATTACATCAGAATCAGTAACAGAAGGTCATCCAGATAAAGTTTGTGATTTAATATCAGATTCAATTTTAGATGAATATTTGAAACAAGACAGCAATTCCAGAGTAGCTGTTGAAAATATGATTTCAAATAATCTTCTTGTTATTGCAGGGGAAGTAACTTCATCTGCAAAAGTAGATGTGGAAAAAGTTGCTTTAAATACAATAAAAGAAATAGGCTATTCAACTAGCGAATCAGGGTTTGATGTTGAGAAAGCCATTATTATTACAAATATAAATGAGCAGTCAAAGGATATAGCTATGGGAGTAAATCGCGAAAAGATTTGTGCAGGTGATCAAGGTCTTGTTTATGGATATGCTACAAACGAAAGCAAATCTTATTTACCTCTTGCAGCTGAATTATCTCATGCACTTGCAAAAAGACTTTCAAAAGTAAGAAAAGAAGGTATAGTGGAAGGGCTTTATCCTGACGGAAAATCACAAGTAAGTTTGGTATATGAAAATGGAATACCAAGTTATGTTAAGTCAGTAGTTCTTGCAGCACATCACAAAGAAAGTAAAGACATTGCAACTTTGAGATATGAGCTTATTAAAGAAGTAATAATGAAAGTTATAGATAGTTCATTAATAAGGAAGGATACATCAATTCACATAAATGCCACTGGTAAATTTGCTATTGGAGGACCTATGGCTGATGTAGGACTTACTGGAAGAAAAATTATTGTAGATACTTATGGAGGTTTTGGACGACACGGTGGAGGAGCATACTCTGGAAAAGATCCATCGAAAGCAGATAGATCGGCTTCTTATATGGCTAGGTATGTTGCTAAAAATTTAGTGGCGGCTGATTTATGTGATAAGTGCGAAGTACAATTAGCTTACGTAATTGGAAAAGAAAATCCAGAAAGTATTTATATAGATACCTTTGGAACAGAAAAATATGATTTAGAAAAAATTTATGATGTAACTAAAAAAGTTTTTGATTTAAGCATAGATGGTATAATTAAAAATTTAAGCTTACAAAGACCAATATATAAGAAGACAGCGGCGTATGGACATTTTGGTAGAAATGAAGATGAATTTACATGGGAGAAAACAGATAAAAAATATGAAATAAAAAATTTAATCGGGTAGGTGTACTATGGATATTTTAACAATACTTGCAGGCTTTACAGGAGGAGTATTTGGAACAGCTTTTGGTTCTATACCAGCCTTTATTTTAACAGGCGTATTTGCTTTAATAGGCTCTGTTTTAACTCTTTCAGGAGTAACGGATTTTATTGTAGGTACTGTGGCATTTGGACCTTTCTTTGGACCTCATGTGTCTTTTGCAGCTGGAGCTGCAGCTGCAGCTTATGCAGCTAATAAAGCTAAGAAGTTAGATAGCGCACAAAATGTTTTGGCAGCACTTTTTGGCATTAATGACATAAAAACATTATTGATAGGCGGACTTTATGGAGTTTTAGGTATAGTTACTTTTACTCTTATAACAAAACAATCTGTATTTGTAACTGATTATCCTGCTTTTTGTGTATGTGTAGTTTTGTTTTTAAATAGAATAATTATGGGCAAAACTTCTATTATTGGCACATTAAAAGAAGGAGAAAAAAGAGATATATTTCCAAGAGATGAAATATTATTAAATTCTGTAAATGGTCTTCTATTTGCATTAGGAGTAGCAGTTATTGGACAAAAACTTATTGAGGCTGGAGTTAGCCAAGATGCAATGGCTATTTATCCTGTTTTTGTTTTTGGAATTTCTGCTTTATCACTTATATTTTTACAAATGGGATTCTCAATTCCTATAACTCACCACATCACATATCCTGCTGCAACTGTATTTATTATGACACAAAATATATATTTAGCAGCAATAACAGGATTTATAAATGCAATACTTTGGGTAATTGCAGGAAAAATATTTAACTCTAATTGTGATACATACATTGATCCACCAGCAATAGTAATTGTAATCAGTATGTTTGTAATTAATTTAATTTTCTAAGTAAGAAAAAGGGAGTAATATGTTGAATAATAATGAACTTGTAGAAAAAATTTCAAAGGAAGTTTTGAAAAGAATAAATGACATAAATAATCACAAAATTGTTGTAGGTGTTTCAAATAGACATGTGCATTTATCCAAAGAAGATTTAGAAAGCTTATTTGGGAAAAATTATGAGCTTACTGTTAAATCAACATTAAAACAGCCCGGACAATTTGCAGCACAAGAATGTGTAACTATACGCGGACCAAAAGGCGAGTTTAACAATGTAAGAATTTTAGGACCTATAAGAGATAAATCACAAGTTGAAATTTCTCTTACTGATTCTTTTAAATTGGGAGTAAAGGCACCTATAAAAGAATCAGGAAAGCTTAAAGGAACACCGGGTATAGAGATTATAGGACCTTGTGGGCGAATAAGTATGCCTGAAGGAACAATTATTGCTCTTAGACATATCCATATGAAGCCTGAAGATGCAAAGTTTATGAATGTAAAAGATGGAGATTTTGTAGATGTGCAGTTTTTTGGAGAGAGAAAAGCTGTAATGGGCAATGTACTCATTAGAGTGAGTGATAAATACGCACTTGAAATGCACTTAGATACTGACGAAGCTAATGCTGTTGGTATAAAAAATAACGATTATGTAGTTTTAAAAAAATTTGTTAGGTGAAAATATTGATAAAGAATAAGGATGTATTAAAGCTTTCAAAACTAATAAAAGAAAATAAATTTATTGAATTTAAAGATAGCGAATTGAAAGTTGGAGTGGATCTTGGCACTGCAAATATTGTACTTGTAGTAACAGATATGAAAAACAATCCAATAGCAGGTTTAATTGAGCCTGCTAAAGTTGTAAGAGATGGAATAGTTGTTGATTATATGGGTGCAATAAAGATTGTTCGAGATCTTAAAGAAAAATTAGAAAGATTAATCAATAAAGAACTTGTATATGCGGCATGTGCTATACCACCAGGAATAGATCCTAGAAGTGTAAAATCTATATCAAATGTAGTTGAGTCAGCTGACTTTGTAGTAACAAATATAGTTGATGAACCGACAGCAGCAGCAAAAGCTTTAAAAATAAAGGATGGAGCAATAGTTGATTTAGGTGGCGGAACAACTGGTATAAGCTTATTAAAAAATGGCAAGGTTGTTGGGACCTGGGATGAGCCTACTGGTGGCCATCATATGAATTTGACTATTGCTGGATATTATAATATAGATATTGATGAAGCTGAAAAGTTAAAAATAAATTCCAATAACAGAGAGATATTCACTATTATAAAGCCAGTTTTAGAAAAAATGGCAAGCATAGTAAAAAATGTTTTAGACGATAAAGATGTAGAGAATTTATATTTAGTTGGCGGGGCATCAAATTTTAACGGAATAGAAGAGTTATTTGAGAGGATAACTGGAATAAAAACGCATAGAAGTGAAGAAGCTCTATTGGTAACACCTTTAGGTATAGCAAAGAGTTGTTTAGGAGGAAAAAATGGAAAATAACATGATTGATGATGTCATAAAACAAGTAATTGAAGACTTAAAAAAAGATGGAAGCATAAATGAATCTTGTATAGATTGTCAAAAAAATTATGGAGTTTTTGACAATATTAATGATGCAATAGAAGCTGCAGATAAGGCTCAAAAACAACTTTATAATCTTTCAATAGATGAACGAGATAGATTTGCAGATGTGATACGAGAGACAGTATTAAAAGAAGAAAACTTAAATTTAATTTCCAAAATGGCAGTTGAAGAAACTGAAATAGGAAGAGTAAGTGACAAAATAATAAAAAATAAAGTTGCGGCAACTAAGACTCCTGGAAAAGAAGATTTAAAGACAAATGCACTAACAGGTTCTAATGGACTTATGCTAGAAGAATTTTGTCCTTTTGGAGTTATAGGATCTATAACGCCAACGACTAATCCTACAGAAACAATAATATCAAATTCGATATCAATGATAGTAGGAGGAAATTCTGTTGTATTCTCGCCACATCCTCGTGCAAAAAAGACATCAATAACTCTTATAAAAATGTTAAATAAGGCATTAGTTGAAAGTGGAGCTCCTGATAATTTAATAACTATGGTTAAGGAACCATCAATTGAAGCTACAAATGATATGATGAAGCATCCAAAAATAAGACTTTTGGTGGCAACAGGTGGTCCTGGAATTGTAAAGACAGTTCTTTCATCAGGGAAAAAAGCAATAGGAGCAGGAGCAGGAAACCCTCCAGTAGTTGTAGATGAAACTGCAAATATAGAAAAGGCGGCAAAAGACATTGTAGATGGAGCAAGCTTTGACAATAATGTGCCTTGTATAGCAGAAAAAGAAGTTTTTGTAGTAGAATCTCAAATTGATAATTTAATTTACTACATGAAGAAGAATGGAGCTTATCTTTTAACCTCTGAAAGTGATATAAAAAATCTTGATAGTACAGTGAGTCAAGAAAATGGAAAACCAAAAACTGAGTTTGTTGGAAAAGATGCAAAATTTATTTTAAGTAAAATAGGCATTGATGTTCCAGACGATATAAAACTTATAATTTTTAAGACACACAGAGACCATCATTTAGTAACTGAAGAAATGATGATGCCAATACTTCCAATAGTTCCTGTTCCTAATGTTGATGAAGCTATAGAGTGTGCACATAAAGCAGAACATGGAAATAGACATACTGCAATAATGCACTCAAAAAATATTGACAAATTATCAAAAATGGCAAAACTTTTAGAATGTACAATTTTTGTAAAAAATGCACCTTCATATTCTGGGATTGGTGTTGGTGGAGAGGGATCTACTACATTTACCATTGCAGGGCCTACTGGTGAAGGAATAACAAGCGCAAAGAGTTTTTGTAGAATAAGAAGATGTGTAATTAAAGATTCATTCAGCATTAGATAAAATACAAAAGCAAAAAAATTATATTTATTTTAAAACCCCTAAATTTTTTAAGATTTAGGGGTTTGTTATATAAACATGAAATATATTTGATAAAGTTTTGCTTTTACCATATATCTATATTGAGCTTTGAAAAAAGAACTGAATATAGGAAGACTCTTAATAGCGGATTATAGTATAGAGACACTTTATTTTTAAATGATAAAAGCACCATTATTATCTATTTCAAGTGGCAAGACTTCATATTCGCCCTTTAATTTTTTTATTTGGTTTTTTATAAACTCTTCAGAATTTTTGTCGCCGGAGTCCAATAAAATCATAAGAGTCGAGCCTGCACCACTTAGGTAGTGACCAAGGGCAGGGCTTTCATCTATGATTTTTTCTATTTTGTCAATCTCTGGTATAAGTTTAAACCTGTAAGGCTGGTGGATTTTATCTTCTAGGGCAACTTTTATATTTTCCTCGTCGCCAGAAATTAGTGACAAGATTAAAAGTGATAGGCGAGAGAGATTAAAGGCTGCGTCATCTCTAGTGTAAGTTTTAGGAAGGGCTTGGCGGGCAAGCTTTGTACTGAGTTTAAAGTCGGGGATTAGTGCCAAAAATTTTATCTTGTCAGAAATTTTAAATTTTTCTACAAAAACTTGACCATAATCGTAAATTGATGCTGTCGCTCCGCCAAAAATTGCTGGTGAAACATTGTCGGGATGTCCTTCTATGACTGTTGCAATTTTTAAAATTTCTTTTTTGTCAAAATCTTTTTCCATGACATCAAAGGCAGCCATTATGCCCATGACTACGCAGGCTGCAGAAGAACCAAGTCCACGAGACATTGGTATATCTGATTCAAGTTTAAATTCTACAGGAGGAGTTTTTTCTCCGTAAACTTCAAAAGTATGAGCGTAAGATTTGTAAATCAAATTGCTCTTTATATTTTCTTCAAAAGCTTTTGTGTCTTCACTTATTTTAAATTCACAAGTGTTATATAGGTTTAAGGAAAGTCCAAGAGTGTCAAAGCCTGGTCCAAGGTTGGCAGATGTGGCAGGCACAGAGATTCTCTTGCCACGACTTGCAAATTTTAAAAGTTCTTCATCTATTTCACTTTTATTTATTCTTGTATTGTGAATTATTTTTTTGTCCCTCAATTTTTTTATTTCAGAAGGGATTTTTACACCAGATAGTTTATAGAGAGCGTCTATATTTTCAAATTCATCTTGTGAAAGATTTTCGCCAAGGGCAGATAAGACTGATGAAGAAAATTTGTAAGGGCTGGCAGTGGAAAGAATCACTGTATTTTTTAAAGAAAGCTCATCTACTATGTGCTTTGCAACAGCTGTATGTGGGTCAATTAGATAATGTTCTTCTTTAAAAGTTTTTGCAATAGTATTTTTGGTATCATCTTCACTTGCGTAGCCACACAAAAATTCATTGAAGTCATTTTTAAATTCAAAAATGTGATTTTCAGCAAGCTCTTTCATTTTTTCTATTACAACTTCATCAGATGACTTGTGATAGATAAGCCTCTCCAAATTGCTTGAAACTAGAATGTCCATTGATGGCGAAATAGTTTTTTTGAGTTCTCTATTGGCATCGTATCTTCCAGTTTTGAAGAAGTCTGTCAAGACATTGTTTGAATTTGATGCGATGACCAGCTTTTCTATTGGAAGACCCATCTCTTTTGCGTAATAGCCTGCCAAGATGTCGCCGAAGTTTCCAGTTGGAACACAGAAAGAAATTTTATGACCACATGAAATTTTTTCTGCCTTAACTAAGTCAGCATAGGCATAAAAATAATAGACAATTTGTGGCAAAAGCCTTCCAATATTTATTGAATTGGCAGAGGAAAGGTAAATATTTTTTTCCTTTAACTTGTCTTTTATTTCTTTATCGTTAAAAATTTTTTTCACAGCAGACTGAGCGTCATCAAAATTTCCGTCAATGGAAATAACCTTTGAGTTAAGTGAGTCTGTTGAGTCCATTTGCCTTTTTTGAATTGCAGAAACTCCCTCTGTTGGATATAAAACTAAAATATCTATGTTTTCAGTGTTGTAAAATCCTTCTAGGGCAGCCTTGCCCGTGTCGCCAGAAGTTGCAGTTAAAATTAGCGTCTTGTCTTTTATGCCAAGAGATTTTTTGGCGTAGGATAAAAGGTTGGGAAGAAGGCAAAGGGCAAAGTCCTTAAAGGCAGCAGTCCTTCCGTGATAAAGTTCTAGGTAAAAATCTTTTTTACAAGTCACTTTTGCAATTTCATTTTCAAAACTTGCGTAAGATTTTTCTATTATTTTTAAAAGTTCTTCGCTGTCGAAGTCAGTCAAATATAGGGACAAAATTTTGTGGGCAAGGTCAGTGTATTTGAGACTTAAATTTTCACTTATGTCAAATTTTGGGAAGGACTCTGGCACAAAAAGACCGCCATCATCAGAGATACCTTTTACAATTGCTTCCCTCGCCGATATTTTTAAGTTGGAATTTCTAGTTGATAAAAACTTCATATTTCCTCCTCTATTTCTGCAATGAAAATGTCTTTTAAGCCATTTATTGCATGAGTTAATTTCTTGAGCTCAATTTTTTTGGTAATAATGTGGTGATCATCGCCAATAATTTTTTCTGATGAAGTCAGATTTTTAAGTTCATCAGAAATCTTTGATGCCCTAAGGTAATATTTTTTTTCTAAATTATTTTCTACTGGATAGGAATTTTCTGCCATATAAAAAGTTGCAATTTCTCTTTTTGCAAGGATTCTAAGAAGGTCACGCATAATTGCATCGGCTGTCTCAAGCTTACCTGCACCAGGGCCTTTTAATTCGTAGCTTTTAAAATTTTCTCCGTGAACTTTTATTGCATTGATTCCATCAAAAGTTTTTGCAAAAAAATCATCTTTCAAAAATCTTGGCATGACAGAAATATTTATCTTGCCATCTTTTAAAGAGGACTTGCCAAGAAGCCTAATGGAATAAGCCATATCCTTTGCAAAATCAAAATCTGATTTTTTTATATTACTTATACCAAAAGTAAAAATTTCATCTTCAGCTATTTTTGCATCGTAAATGAGAGAGGATAGAATTCTAATTTTTCTCATGGCATCAAGTCCACCTACATCGGCAGAAGGGTCAGCCTCTGCATAGCCAAGCTCTTGTGCTTCTTTTAAAACTTCTTCATAATCAAGTCCTTCTCTTTCCATTTTTGACAAGATGTAATTTGAAGTGCCATTTAAAATTCCTGAGATTTCAGAAATATCATTAAAAAAGACTTCCTCCATGAGGGGATGAATTATTGGAATTGCGCCAGCAACGGAGGCTTCATAGGCGAAGTAAACTTCATTTTCACGAGCAAGCTCACTTAATTCTTCAAAATATTTTGAGACCACAGCCTTGTTGGCAGTGACAATATTTTTTTTCGCCTTCATGAGTCTTACAATTCTCTCATGAGTTTCTTCGAGGTTTGAAGTCACATCAATAACTGTTTCAAGGTCTGAATTTATGATTTCATCAAAGTCATCTGTGAAAATTAAATTTTTGTCATGAGGATTTCTCTTCTTATTTTTATTTTTTATTAAAATTCTTTCTATTGTTATATCAAAATTATTTTTTAATAGTGATTTTCTCTTTTTGTACAAAATTTCTTCGACGCCTGTTCCCACAGTGCCAAAGCCCATTATTGCAATTTTCAAATCAAACCTCCAAGAGTTTCTTTGCTATTTGCACTGCATTTGTGGCAGCACCCTTTCTAATGTTGTCGGCACAGGACCAAAGGTTGATGCCATTTTCCACAGTGAAGTCTCTTCTAATTCTTCCAACGAAGACTTCGTTTTTGTCCTTTGCCATTAGGGGCATGGCATAGATTTCATTAGTTGGGTCATCTTCCAAGATCATGCCAGGGTAGTTAGCTATAATTTTTTTCACATCTTCAATTTCAAAAGGCTTTTCCACTTCAACATTTATAGAAATGCTGTGAGAATTTCTCACAGGAACACGCACTGTTGTAGCTGTCACAAGAAGGGAATCATCATGAAGAATTTTTTTAGTTTCGTTAATCATTTTCATTTCTTCCTTTGTGTATCCATTGTCCAAGAAGACATCAATTTGTGGTATGCAGTTATTTTTAATTGGATACTTGTAGGCAAGATTTGTTTCTTCTTCAAGGTCAGAAATTCCCTTGATACCGGAGCCAGACACAGATTGATAAGTTGAATAGATAACTCTTTTTATCTTGTATTTGTCATGAATTGGTTTGAGAGGAAGGACTGACTGAATAGTTGAGCAATTTGGATTAGCAATAATTCCCTTGTTCTTTTTTATGTCCTCAGGATTAATTTCTGGAACTACTAGAGGAACTTCTGGATCCATCCTAAAGGCAGAGGAATTGTCAACTACAATTGCACCAGCTTTTGCAGCAAGAGGAGCAAATTTTTCACTGACAGAGCCACCAGCAGAGAAGAGGGCAACTTTTATATTTCTTTCATCAAAGGAGTCTTCCTTTAATTCTTCAACAGTGTAATCTTTTCCGCAGTAGTTAATAGTTTTTCCTGCTGATTTTTTTGAGCTAAACAAATATAAATTGTCAATTGGGAAATTTTCCTCACTCAAAACCTTTAACATTGTACTTCCAACTAAACCAGTTGCTCCAACAACTGCTACATTATATTTCATTTTTTTCCTCCTTATAAAACTCTTTGTAAATAGCTTCAATAGCCTTTTCAAAATCTTTAGTTTCAACACCAATAATAATATTTATTTCGCTAGAACCTTGACTAATCATTTTTATGTTAATTCCATTTTTAGCAAGAGCAGTAAAAGTTCTTGAAGACACACCCTTTTCATTAATCATTCCTCGACCAACGACAGCAATAAGGGAAATGTCACGCTCCCAACTAATGCTATCAACATTAAGATAAATTTTTAACTCTTCAAGGACCTTATTTAATTTTGCTGCAATTTGAGAATCAGAAACAATGACGGAAACTGAGTCAATGCTTGAAGGCATGTGCTCAATGGAAATATCATTAGATTCAAAGACAGTAGTTAGCTTTCTGAAAAAGTCCTTTTCAGTGTTCATATTTATTTTTTCAAGATTTATGACAGTAAAATCTTTTTTGCCCGAAATTCCAGTTACAATATTTTTATTTCTATAAGCACATTTAGATACAATTAAAGTTCCTTCGTCATTAGGTGCATTAGTGTTTTTTATATTAATTGGAATATTTTTGTCACGAAGAGGGAAGATTGCTTCCTCGTGAAGAACCTTAGCACCCATGTAGGAAAGCTCACGAAGCTCCTTGTAAGTAATAGTACCAATTGGAGTGGAGTCCTTTACGATTTTTGGGTCGGCAACTAAAAATCCGCTGACATCAGTAAAGTTTTCGTACATTTCAGCATCAAGGGCAGAGGCAATGACAGAGCCAGTGACATCAGAACCGCCGCGAGAAAAAGTGTGGACTTTGCCAAACTCGTCAAGGCCATAAAAACCAGGAACAACAGCTCTATCGTGCTTAGTCAAAATATTCTTAATATTTTCACAGGACTTGTCTAAATTTAAAGTCCCTTCATTAAAAACAATTAAGTCCCTTGCATCGACAAAATCATAGCCAATATAATTAGCAAGGACTTGAGCACTGATAAATTCGCCGCGACTTATGACAAAGTCATAACTTGCCCCATTTGTAATTTCATTTTTCACATCTTTCAAAATCCCATCAATGTCAATATCCAAAACAAGATCATCAACAATATTTTTAAAAACATTCTCGATGATCTTGTAAACTTCGTTAAAATTCAATTCGTGCGCACTTAGTTCGTGGCACATTGCTAGAAGGTCAGTAACCTTGTGATTGTTGTTTATGCCCTTTCCAGGCGCAGACACGACGATGTACTTTCTGTCATTGTCTTTAATAATAATATCCTTAACTTTTTTCAGTTGAACAGCATCAGCAAGAGAACTGCCACCAAATTTTGCGACTTTCATCTTTTTCTCCTTTATAAGTAAAATAAGTATAAATAAAAAAAATTATAAGATAACTAAAGAATTACTTTAAAATAAATACTTTAGAAAAATCAAACAAGTAAAAAGTAATTTTTACGATTATACAATTATTTAGTCCGATTGTCAATGAAAGAAGGTGGATCAATAAAAGTAATAACAAGAAAAATTAATAAAAAATAAAGAAAGAAGAGTATGATAAAATGAGATTAGAATTTTTGAACAGAAAAATTATTATTTATAAACAAAGGAGATATATTTGGCAAGAGAAGTACAAATTAAGGGAAGTAAAAGAGAAAAGGCTTTTAAACTTTGGATAAAAGCATCGAATCCAATGGTTACTTTTTTTAAGAATATTGATATAAGTAATTTGGTTAAAATTAGCAATAAGAAAAATATGAAATTAAATATGCTTTTAAACTATTGTATTGGAAAAGCAGCTTTTGATATTAAGGAGTTTTATTTTTTACCAGTGGGAGATAAACTTATTAAGTTTGATACTATTGCAGTCAATACTATTATAAAAAATAAAAATGATGAAATTAATTCTTGTGATATTTTATATCTGGATAATTTAGAAAAATTTAGTAAAAATTATGAAAACTGTACTTCGAAAGTTAGAAATAATTGTGAGGATATAGATTTATCAAAAGATAGCATGGTAATTGGTACATCAGCAATTTTAGAAACCGAGCTTGATGGTGCCCTTGGAATGAA
>UMIY01009390.1_pt1 | contig 13757 bp, 8 predicted proteins | sample 1965921 | NCBI WGS metagenome assembly UMIY01 (sample SAMEA4836134, study PRJEB28245) | human gut metagenome | biome: gut microbiome; material: fecal sample | place: Denmark | collected 2008
CCTCCTTACTGGTTTGTCCAGTAAAGAGGGTACATATCAATCATACCCACTTTTTATTTAGAATTATTTTACTTATACACTTTCTGTCACACCCAACACGTTACTAAATATAAGCGTGTGTTCACCACTTTTAGTAGGTGTAGCTAATATGTTTTTATAAGCATATTTATTGGGTCTATTTGTTAGTTCTATACTTTCTATCTTGTTATCTTTTGAATATCTAGAAGAAAAAATCCTTAAACTAAACTCTTCATCAATTAGAAATCGTATATAAAGAATAGGTTTTTCTTTAGATAAATGAACTTCTAGTGGAAATATCATCTCTAAATAATTATCTGTTCCCTTTTTCCCAACTCTGATGGCTAAAAGCATTACTTCATCTATTGTTTCTTCAAGTTTCATTATATATGGATATCCCACTTTACTTAATTTTCTTCCATATTTTTTTGTTATTGTACAATAGTTTTTGTTAGGATATCTTCTGTTTAATTTAATATCTGTCATCTCTTCCATTCCCAATGAGAATGAGAAGTCCAAATTTTCTAATGGATTTATAATGCCAAAATCAAAAACTATGCAAGCATCTGTTTCATTTCCAAACTCTTTTATTTCTTTTTCTAATTGTCTTAAATCCATATGCCCTCCACCTTTTTTTGTTAAAATTTGAAAATAAATATATATTATATCATAATTGATATTTTTGTTATCAAAATTTTCAAACCACTTAATTATATTTTTTATTTTATTCATATATAACCTCCAAAAATAAGAAAGGAACTATAAATTTATAGTTCCTTTCTATACGATTTTTAACGTGTTTCCGAAGATACCTCCATCTCCCACGCTAGGGTCTACAGATAAATCTAAACTGTAATGTTTTTCGCTGTCTCGGGTATTTCCGACGCTCCCGGTTAAGCTAAAGGATAAACATTAACCCCCAATCCTCTTCTAATTGTAGATACATTATAGCACACTTTAATAAATATTTCAAGTCTTATACACTATCTGTCAATTCCTTTATCTGTCTTAGGCTTAGATTGCTCCTTTTCTTCTTTTTTGTAATCTGCAATTTTACCTAAAACAGATTCTTTTTTAGGTTTTTCATTATCAAGTTCTTTAGCCTTTAATAGTTTTGCTGACAATACACGAATGTTTATACGTTCTTTGCCATTACTATCAATATAAGGCTTTTCTTCTCCAAAAATTTTAACAAAATCTCCTTGTTTTAAATTCTCTACATCTTTTGCCTTACTGCCATAAGCTGAGCAATTGGCATATACTTTGTCTCCAGTATCATTTCTGCTGACAACTGCAAAATTACATGCATTGATTCCAGGACTAATTTCAGTTTTTTCAACTTCGCCTGATATATTTCCGATGATGTTAACTAAACTTTTGTCTTCGCTTAACTCTGTTTGATTATCAATTATTTTGCCCTGTTCTTTAAGCTCATCAATAATATAATCAAAATTTTCATTTAGCAAGCCTGCACTATCGTCTTCCATATATTTATCATATATAAGGTCAAGACCTTTTTCATCGTTTATTCCTAATTCTACACCAACAACAGCCTTAATGAAATCGCTATAATTATTATTTATCATATTTTCAACTTCTTTTCTCATTTCTTTATAGTCCATAATATACACTCCTTTTATCTTTCGTATTCTTTTTCAGAACTGTCTCTGCTTACAGATTTCGACTCTTCACTCTTAAACTCAGCTATTTGTGACAATACAGATGGCTTATCTTCTTTATCATCTCTACTGTGCAAATTATCTTCAACATCATATGTTGATTCAAAATAATCACTATCTTTAAAGTCATTATCATATCTATCTGGGACTCCATCATTATCTAAGTCTTTAGCTAACGGATCATAAAAGTTGCCATCATCATCTATTTCTAAGCCTAGTGCTTTCTTTAGATCTTCGCGATCAACAGATACAAGGTCATCAAAACTTGACATTTTTATAACCTCAATCATATTATTGATAGCCTCTTGCTCAGATACACCATCTTCTAAAAACGATTCAGTTCTTATAGGCATATCATCTACATACTGTGTCCACGACTTGTTTTCAGCATTTATTTCATATTGTATAGTATGTTTGTTATCAGGAGTATGAGTAAACGCTAAGCTTATATGCTCTAAGTCAGGATACAATTTATCAAAAGCTTCGTAAGGATTGTCTTCTGAAAATTCGTAATTAGCATAATCTATTATAGTTTTTTTTAAATCTTCAAGCAGTGGTGAGTTGTTTTCAATCTCGTTAACATCGCCAAGATCAAGTAGCTTGTTTATCTCCGCTAATCTTAGAGTTTTGTTCTTAAGCTCATCAGCCTTTTCAAATGGCTTTGTTAACTCCTCTTTTGCATTTTCAAGCGAAGCCTCACAACCCTCAAGATTTTGTTTTAGCTTTTCAAGCCTTTCGCTCATTTTGCTAATAACATTATCTAGTCTTGTTATGTTGCCGTCTGCAAAGCTAGAAAATTCACCATAATAATTTGCTCTACCTTTTAATTCAAATGAATATAGATTAAGTAAATTATTATATGATACTTGTAAATCAAAATTTCTATATTTACCGATAACTTTCTTCTCATGAATATTTACTTTTCTAATCTCATCTAATAACTTTTCTCCAGCCTCTTTTTTGTCAGTGATTTTGTAATTATTAAGAGTTATGGAAGTAAATTTGTTCTCGCCAACTCCTTGCTTTTCAACGCTTGACATATCCTCTTTTACTGTTTCTATTTCAAGTTTAGTTTTTAATATGCTTTGAGGATATTCAATGTTAACTTTGTCTTGTAGTTTGTATTTATTAGAATTATAGTTAGCTTCTAACATTTTAAGTTTAGAAACTTCATTATCTAAGTCCATTTTTTCCTTAATAAGTGGATTACCAGTAGCAAGTGCTTTAATTTCTGAGTATGATAAGCTTGCTTCATCTACATCTTCAGCAACTCTTGCAGGAGTTTTTGAAGTCATTATCTGAGATATAAATTTTTGTTTATTTTCTATAGTCTGCCACAAGTACGCATCAAAAGTATTTTCAGTTACATACCTAAAGATATTTACTTCTTTATTTTCGTTACCTTGACGGACTATTCTTCCAGCTCTTTGCTCCAAATCTGATGGTCTCCACGGAACGTCTAAGTCGTGTAAAGCTATTAATTTATCCTGTACATTAGTTCCAGCTCCCATCTTTTGAGTAGAACCCATAAGAATTCTAACTTCGCCTTTTCTAACCTTTGCAAATAGCTCATCTTTTTGCTTATCTGTATCAGCTTCGTGAATGAAAGCTATTTCTTTTTTAGGTATTCCCTTTTCTACAAGCTTATCTCTAATATCATCGTAGATATTAAATTCTCCATCTCCCTTAGGTGTAGACATATCTGAGAATATTAATTGCGTAGATGATTTGTCTTTAGTCTTATCCCATATCGCAAAAACATTGCTGACGCAAACATTAACTTTAGAATCAGGATTGTCAGGAAGAAGTGGATTAATTAGCCTTTGATCTAATGCTAATTTTTTACCATCATTTGTTATTTTTAACATATTGTCGATAGTTGGATCAACAGCATTACTTCTAACAGCATCAGCTCTTTCTGATATGCTTTCAAGAATAGTCTTTTGCTCCTCGCTCGGCTCTGTTTTAATAACTTCAAAGTTTGCTTCAGGAACAGGCAATTCCAACATATCGGCAGTCTTTATATCTGCAACTTCTTTAAACATAGACATTAGCTCTGGCAGATTATAAAACTTAGAAAATCTTGTTTTTTGCCTATAGCCTGTACCCTCGGGAGACAATTCAAAAGTATTTTCAGTTTCGCCAAAAGTCGATGCCCACGCATCAAAATGCTCCAAGCCTCTTTCTTTAAGCTCATCATACTGCAAATACCTTTGCATTGTATATAGCTCGGTCATTGAGTTTGATATTGGTGTACCAGTTGCAAACACAACTCCCTTGCCATTTGTCATCTCGTCCATATATCTACACTTCATAAACATGTCAGAAGACTTAAAAGCTTCAGACTGTCCTATACCAGCTACATTTCTCATTTTAGTGAATAAAAATAGATTTTTATAATTGTGAGCTTCGTCAACAAAAAGCTTATCAACTCCAAGCTCTTCAAAAGTTATAACGTCATCTTTTTTAAAGTCATCATTTAACTTTTCTAGCCTTACTTGAAGTTTCTTCTTTGTTTTTTCTAACTGCTTAACACTAAATTTTTGACTTTCACTATATTTATTTTCTTCTATAAAAGATACTATATCATGTATTTGGTCTTGAATATGCCTTACCTGATATTCTTTTGACATAGGTATTTTTTCAAATTGCGAATGTCCTATAATTACTGCGTCCCACTCGCCTGTTGCAATTTTGCCAATGAACCTCTTTCTATTTTTAGGCTGAAAGTCTTTTTTATCAGCTATCATTATATTAGCTGACGGATAAAGCTGCATAAATTCACGACCTATTTGAGTTGTCAAGTGATTTGGAACTACAAATAGCGATTTACTTGCAAGACCTAACTTTTTAGATTCCATAGCAGAAGCCACCATCTCAAAAGTTTTGCCTGCACCAACAACATGTGCAAGTAGAGTATTTCCACCATAAAGAGTTCTAGCTATAGCGTTCTTCTGATGTTCTTTAAGCTGTATGTCTGTTGTCATTCCATCAAAAGTTAAATTAGAACCATCATATTCCCTATTTCTTATTGAATTAAACCTTTGATTATATATTTTTTCAAGTCTATTTCTTCTATCAGAGTCTTCAAATATCCAGTTTTTAAATGCTGTTTTTATCAATTCTTGTTTTTGACTAGCAAGTAAAGTTTCTTTTTTATTTAAAACAGAAGTTTTTGAGCCATCATCATTTATAACTTGATCGAAAATTCGTGTATCCTTTAAGTTTAGAGCATCTTCTATTAACTTATAAGCGTTAACTCTATTAGTTCCATAAGTCATATTAGCTAAGTCATTGTATGAATCTACACTTTTTCCCTCAACATTCCACTCGCTTGTTAATGGCGAAAACCTGACGGAGATATTCCATCTATCAAAATTAGGAGTCTTTAAAAGGTTAAACATAAAGTCTTCAACATCTTCTTCTGGTATCCAAGTTGCTCCTAATCTAACATTAATATCACTTGCTGTTAGCTCTATAGGCATAACTTCTTTTAGCCTGTCTTTTTGAAAATTTAATTCTTTAAGCTCTTTTTCCATTTCTAGTTTTTGATCTTCAGGTAATTGTTCTTTCAAAATATTGAAACGACTAATATATTCATTTAAACATTCTATTTTATTTCTTATATTGCCACTAAGATATTCATCTTTAGCTACATAATCAAAATGTAAAGGACTATCGTTATTAAAGCTCTTAAATGGGAGATAGTTGTTAATTTTATCATACGAGCTTATATCAAGAAAAATTTCGCCCTCTAAATCATTTATTAAAACATCTCTATTTTTACCTGTTAGGTCTTGCATATAATCAAAGTCAACTCCACCTCTTTGTGAAACAGAAAGTACTAATGCCTCAAGTGAAGTGTCAACATGATCTACTACTTTTGCCTTTACTATAGTTCTTTTTGTAAAAATATCGCCTTTAGCTTTAAAATTGTTATCGTTATCTAAAATTTCTATAGAAGACAAAAGAGGGAAATTGCTGTCATCTCTTAATAGCTTTATATTGTTTTTATCATTGATTATTCCATATTTAGCAACAAAATTATCATAAGCTTCGTTTAATTTTAATTGTGAATTTTGTATATCTAAATCCGAATAATCTTCTTTTTGTTTTTCAATAACATCTTTTAATGCATCTTTAACAGAAATATAATCTTTTATTTTATCCTTATTTTTATCTGTTATATTTTGTTTTATTAAAATAGAATTCTCTCTGAAATAAACATCATTATCTATAACTGTATATGAGAAATTCTTAACATCATCAGTCGCAGGAATACTTAATTCTTCATCTTGTAACAACTCTACCTTTTCATATTTATTGTTTGAAGATATTACGCTACTTGCTATATTAAATAAATTTTCAAAATTAGAGTTTTCTTTTTCAGCACAAGTAAGCTCATCGCCAAATCTTCCTGATACAACTTTCATATCGCCAAGTACCATTTGGGGATTATCAACAAAATATTTATTATATACTAATCCATCTTTATTTTCTGAAAGATGTATCCAATCATCATCTCTATCGATTACTGAATCTCTCTTTTTAAGGAAGATAATATCAGAAGTTACTTCTGTTCCAGCAAGACCTTTAAAAGTGTTATTTGAAAGCCTTATCGCTCCTAAAAATTCTGCTCTTGCATTTATATATCTTCTGACTGTTTCGTCCTTTTTGTCCATAGTTCCTGAGGAAGTTATAAAGGCAATAATGCCCCCATTCCTCACTTTATCTATTGACTTAGCAAAGAAATAATCGTGAATAAGAAAATTACTTTTATTATATTCACGATCGTTAAGCTTGAAGTCCCCAAATGGAACATTGCCTATCGCTAAGTCGAAGAAATTGTTAGAAAAATTAGTTTCCTCAAAGCCTTTAACCTGTATATTAGATTCAGGATATAAGGCTTTTGCTATTCTTCCACTTATCGAGTCAAGTTCTACACCATAGACTTTAGAGCCTCTCATATCAGCAGGCAAATTGCCAATAAAATTTCCAATACCTGCAGATGGCTCTAAAACATTCCCAGAATTAAAACCCATATCGCTAAGAGTTTTATACATTCCGTCCATTACTATTTTTGGAGTATAAAAGGCTGTAAGCGTAGATTCTTTAGCAGTTTTATATTCTTCTTCGCTTAAACTCTCTTTTAAAAAAGCTCTTGCTGTAAGCCATTGTCCTTCTTTGCTTTCGTCAAACACATCTGCTAGACCACCCCAGCCTACATATTTAGCTAGAGTTTCTTGCGTATCAACATTTAATGTTAGGTCGCCATTTTCAATTTTCTTTAATGTAGATATAGCCTCTATATTATTTTTAAGTCTTTCTGACGGAGTTAGTTTGTCGACTAAAACTTCATTAGTAATTTGAAAGTTTTTTAAGTTTGGATCAACAAAAAAAGAAGCCTTGTTAGCTTCTTTTTCTAAATCTTGATTTTCTTCTAGGCTTCTATTATCTCCTTGATTAGTATCTCTCTCAATGCTGACATCATCGTTGGATATTGAGGACTTTCCTCGCTCTCTATCTTCCAAGCTTTCATCATTCTCGGTTTTTCCATCTTGATGAAGTTCTCTGCTCTCACTTGCGTCTCTTTCAAGTGGTCTATCAGGGTGTTGTCCCAATATAGTTCTTGAAGTTTCATCCAGTTCTCGTCCGTGTGTTCCAGTGACAGATAATCCAGCCTCATTATCGCCCAATTCACTCCATGATTCTTTTGGAATTCCTCGTCCGCTAGTAGCTCGTCCTCCGCTATCTCGTTCATCTTGTAAGCTATCTCCTCTGTGTCCTCGCACTGATCGAACGGACTCTTTATCCCCATCTCCTCGTATTCTTTCAGACTCTCCTCGAAGCTCATTTTCTATACCTCCTATATCTCTTCTTTCTACTTTAGTACTATTGTACAATATACCATTAACATTTGTCAAGCCTTTTGTTCTTTTTAATTCGACAGATTTTTCTCTAATATCTTCTATGATATTGTGACTTGTGGTAGATATTATATTTCCAATATATTCTAAAGATATTGGTGTTAGATTTTGTAAATTCTGCTTAACATTGTCAACATCTATAGGGTAAAGAATATTAAATCTACTTGCTGTTGCGTAAGATATTGAATCTCTCATAAACTTTTGAAAACTTAGTTTTTTATCAGCAGTTATTCTAAGGTCATTAAGAGCAACATCTATGTCTTCATCGCCATATAGCCTACTTAACAAAAATATATTTTCATTTAATACTTCGCTTGGCTCAAAGTTATTTTCTGATATTGTATTCTTTAAAATATTAATATCAGAGCTAAAATCAAATTGCCAATAATCTATAGATCTTATCTTGTTTATATTCTTGACAATAGGTGTAGTTTGACTTATATCAAAAATATGGTCTATAGCCTTTTTATCTTTATCTACTAAATATGGAATACCTTTTTCCCCTTTAGAAGCGACCCTATTATATTGCTTTTTCCAATAATCATACCTTGCGCAAGCTTTAGCATTAGGAACTTTATCGTAAATACTTAATTGTGTTAAAAAGTCATATCTCTGATTACTGCCAACTACTTTTAAAAGCTTTAGATATTCTTTTTCACTTTGAAGTATATTATCTTTTACTATCTCTATATTGTTCATAAAATCGTTTATTCTCATCTTACTTCCTCCTGATAAAATAAAAAAACAGAGCCTATTGTGGCTCTGTCTCTGTTACTTCTATCTGCTCCTTATCTTTTTCTTCTTCTTCAGTTTCTTTAGTTTCTTCAGTTTCCTTAGTTTCTTCTTTTACTAGCTCAGCTTTTTCAGTAGCTTCTTTTTTATCCATAGATTGTTGAAGCTTCTTCACTTTTCCCTCTTTGTATATTTCATATTTTGCTTTGAATTCTTCAACAAATTTTGTATAGTAGTCAATGTTTTCAAGTTCATCAAGCGTATAAAAGTATGAACGAGCGTCTAAAAATGAAGCAAAGTCTCTTGCATCCCATATAATAAATAAGTCTCTTTCAGTATGAGGAACTCTTATATATAGATATTCATCTTTATCTTCGTCATATCTGCCAATAGAATATTTTTTAATACTATCTAGGACTTCCTCAATGTTTTTCTTGATTGCATAATCATCTTCACTATCACTGTTATCTTTTATAAAATTATATACATTGTATAGTGAATTCATAAGTTTATTAAATTCTTCTTTGTCATAATTCAATTTAATTATTGCCATTATTTACACCTCCATTTATTTAAAATTTTTTTTATATCTTTCAACTAATTCTGCTATGCTATCTTTAATTTCTTTTAAAAAAGCATCAGCATCTACTTCTCCAGAGCTTATCTTAGATAGTTTCATCTCCCAATCTGAAGTAGTATCTGCCGATTTAAACTTATCTTCTACAATTGAAACAAGCGAATTTCCTTTATCTGTTATAAGTAAATTTTTCTTGTCTCTTTTAATAAGTTCTCTACGAATTAAGCTTTCAATTATACTAGCTCTTGTCGCAGGAGTGCCTAAGCCTTTTCTTTCAACTTCTATATTTTTATCTAGCGAATCAACACCAGCTGTTTCCATAGCCTTTAAAAGAGTGTTTTCATTGTAGTGACTTTGTGGCTTTGTATATTTTTCTGACAATTCAAAAGATACAAGCTTAATTGAGTCGCCTTGACTTAAGCTTGGAAGCTTGCTATCTTCTTTTGATTTCACATATTCTTGCAAATATTTAGTAAAACCTTGTTCAACCACTGATTTACCCTTTGCACTAAATTTGTGATCCCCATATACTATCTCAACACTTGTGTTTGACTCAATTAAATTATCTGAGCAAGAAGCTAATAGTTTGTTTTTAATTAAGTTATAGATATTATATTCTTTATCTGATAGACCATCTGCCTTAGATATACCTGTAAGTGTAGGAATAATCGCATAGTGGTCTGTGACTTTTGACGAATCAAATATTAATTTGAAGTTGTCTTCATTGATAGCATAGTCATTTTCAAGACCTTGCAATAATTCTTTAATTGTTTCAGTCATATCATTTGTTAAATATCTGCTGTCAGTCCTTGGATAAGTTACAAGCTTCTTTTCATAAAGACTTTGTGTAGTATTTAGAGTATCGTTTGCACTATACCCAAAATACTTATTTGCTTCTCTTTGCAATGTAGTTAAGTCATAAGGCTTATCAGGTTTGATACTTGCTTCTTTATTCTCTACACTTGTAAGCTCTATATCTTTATTAGAATATTCACTTTTAATATTTTCAAGCAAGCTATTTGCTACGCTTAAATCATCAATTCTTTCTGATACAAGCTTTATATTGTCGCTTGCTATATCTACTGTATAATATTTTTGCTTCTTAAAAGTGCTTATATCGCTATCTCTTTTCGCAATTAAATATAGTGTTGGAGTTTGAACTCTGCCGACAGAATAAGTTTGATCGTACAGACAAGAATACAGTCTGCTTAGGTTCATTCCAACTAACCAGTCCGCAATAGCTCTCGCACTTGCCGACTTATATAAGTTCTCATAGTCTTTGCCATCTTTAAGATTTTTAAAGCCATCTTCAATAGCTTTATTTTCCATTGAAGAGATCCAAAGCCTTTGAATTTTCTTCTTACATTTAGCTTGATTGTATACAAGCCTAAATATTAACTCGCCCTCACGACCAGCATCACAAGCATTGACCACAGTGTCAACTCTATCAGATTCTAGTAGCTTTTTTAAAATGGTATATTGCTTTTTAGTTGCTTTTGTAATCTCATATTTATACTCTTCTGGAATTATAGGCATATTTTTTAAAGACCAAGTTTTCCATTTTTCATCTATTTTATCAGGATTAGACATTTGTATTAAGTGACCTACGCACCAAGATACAATATAGCCGTTGCCCTCACAATATCCATCTTTTTTTGTGTTTGCACCTATAACTTTTGCTAGTGTTAATGCTACACTTGGCTTTTCTGCTATTACTAATTTCATATTACATCTCCATTTCTATACTTTTTTCTATAGGCTTAATTGGAAAAGAAAGTTTCCAATCTTCAAATTCTTCATCTGTTATTTCGCCATTATAATGTTTTTCTCTCATTTCATTCCATTCTAATAAAAAACAAATAAAGGCAGGATTAGTAGATATTAATTTTGCACCATTTGCATCTATCACAGGTATAAGCTTAATATCTTTTTCATAATCAAATAATATCTGTATTATTTTAGATGAAGATCCATAATCTAATAAGGCAGAGGTGTCGCAATTAAGCACTTCTGCAATTTTTATTAGTTGCTCTTTGTTGGGAGATCTGTTCCCTAACTCATAATTTCTTATCGCTGCATCAGTTATGCCAGATTTTACAGCTAATTCCTTTTGTGTAAAATTTCTTAACGATCTTAGTTGTCTTAACTTTTTACCAGAAATTTGCATATTATATTTCTACTCCTATGTCTTTATTTTTTTCTGCCTTAGGTTTAAATATGCCCTTTTCCTCTTTCTTATAGTCTGCAATTTTACCCAAGACAGATTCTTTTTTAGATTTTTCTTTTGTTAAGTCAATTTGCTTTAATGATTTTAAATCTATTGGATTTTTATAAAAGTCAGACCCATTAATTTCAAATAAAAATTTATTTTTTTCTATTGCATAAGCCTTCGCCTCGTCTAAGTTTGTAAAGACTTGACTTTTTTCATCGCCATAACCTTTAACGAAATACATAAATTCATTTTCTTTTGGAAAATCTACTTTATTTTCAGAGCTTTTTGCATCTGTATCGGATAAATAAGAATTATCATAGTCCATAAGATTTTTATATGCTTTCGAATCTTTTTCTTCAACATCTTTTTCGACTTCATCAACTGCCTTTACAAAATCATTGACAAGTTTATCTATTTTTTCTTTTAAATTAGGCATTTAATACCTCCATTTTACTCATTTCAATTTTAAGCCACTTAATAGGCTCATAGCTCAATTTTATATGCTTAGCCTATTAAGTATATGGACAGGCTTTTAAAAGCCTTGCTATGCTTAAAATATGATTAAAATTTAAAGGGCAATGATAAACATTTGCCCTTTAAATATAAATACTTATTTTATAGAAGATTTTCATCTTCATCTTCTTCATTGTCTTCATTAGAATTGTCAATTACTTCTTCAGATTCACTGATGTAATTTTCGTCATCTTCTTCCTCAAAATCTTCCATATCTTTTTGGTCTTTCTTTTTAACTACCTTGAAATAATATGCAGCTGCACCAACACCAATTACTACGAATATTATTATCATAAACGAACCCGATTTTTCTTGTTTAGGTTCTTCCTTTTTTACATGTTCTTCTTCCTTAGGTTCTTCCTTTTTTACAGGTTCTTCTTTAACAATTGGTTCGGCTTGTTTAGTATCGTCATCTGCTTCAATCATATTTAAAAGATCTTGTTCTCCAACTTCTGTCAAAAGTCTTACGTTTTCTTGTTCTGCAGAGTGGTCTACTATTAAGTGCATAGTTTTTCCACTTTTAGTTTGAAATGTTAAAAATTGTCTTACATCAACAGGATTATCCTTATCTTTCTTTTCGTCTCCTGTTGGAGTAATATCTTTTCCATTTTTGTCAACATTTTCAAGTACAGTTCCCCTCGCCTTATTTTCTTTTGTTGCAAGAGGATTGACTGCTTTTAAATTTCCTCCTTTGACTAAAGGAGTCTTAATATTGTTTTGATTGCTTAGTGAGTAATCTTGATATGGAATGCTTTGACTACTAGGAGTTAATAAATCATCATTTATTCCATCGTTTATACCCTCAATTTTATATGAACTTGGTGCATATATCGATGTCGGCTGATCTTCAATAACTTCCTGTGTAGTTTTAGCAAAAGAAAATGTAGGTGTTAAAAGTGTTGCAAAGAGCAGCCCATAGGCTACTCCTCGCTTTATCTTATTTTTTATCATAGTAAACTCCTTTTATTATCTTACATTCTTAAAAATATATACAGCTTTTCTAGCATTGTCCCATTCTATAGTTTGGCTAATTCCATCTTCAATAGTTCCTTGGCTTGCATTAAACATTCTTGCAATATTTGCTATAGAAGCATGTATTCTATTATTAATAAGAACTGGTCTAACATCAGAAGCATATATTCTTCCGTCAGAATCTCTCATTAATCCTGTGTCGATATTAACTCTTATAGTTTTCTTAACTAATGAAGAGTTTTCTGTATTAGAGAATATTGCTTCACGAGCTAAACTATCGTATTCAACATTGAATCCTAAAGCATAAGCGATATATCTCATTGGTAGCATTGTTCTATTTCCACTTATAAATGTAGTAACATCCATATATACAGTAGTTTTTTGGTTGTTTTGAACTACATTATAGAAATTCTTTCCTACTGGAAATACTGCTAAGTCGCTTAAAGAATTAGAACCATCAGCTTGTAATAAATCATCAATGCTAGTAGCATCTTTTTGTTCTTTTGCTTCATTAGCTTTTCCAGTAACTTCAATTTCTACTTCTTTATATTTCTTGTCATCTTGTGGATCAGTTGCAACTACTTTTAGCTTATCTTTAGCTTTGATTTTACCTTTTTTAATTTCAATAGAAAAATCGCCTTTGTAGTTAGCTTGTCCGCTTAAGATGCATTTTTTACCATTGTAAACATCAATATACCACTTAGCTCCAGTTTTACCAGTTAGCTCTGTATCTTTTTCGTTAAGGTCGTCTACATCTAGCTTAAATCTATTTCTTCTTGTGTCTCTTCTGTTTTGAAGAATTCTTTCAATTTTTTCTATTGCATATTTGTAATCTTCAAGTCTTGCATATTTGTCAAATAAAATGTCATACGCTTCATCAATAGCTGCTTCCAATTCTTCAGATGGGTGTCTAACTCTTTTTGCTTCTTCAAGTAGCTTATTAAGTTTATCTTTTTGATAAGCTGGATCATTTTCATTTTTCTTTGCAAGTTCCTTAGCTAATTCTTCCTCTTTAGCTTTCTTTAAAGCTTCCTCTTTTGCTTTGGCAATTTCTTCTTCCTTTGCCTTCTTTAAAGCTTCTTCTCTAGCCTTTTCTTCTTCAGAAGCTTTGTTAGTTTCTGCTTGTT
>UMIY01046087.1_pt1 | contig 13751 bp, 6 predicted proteins | sample 1965921 | NCBI WGS metagenome assembly UMIY01 (sample SAMEA4836134, study PRJEB28245) | human gut metagenome | biome: gut microbiome; material: fecal sample | place: Denmark | collected 2008
CTCGGTATAGAAGGGGCCAATCGGCTTGGTCGGGTTCTTGAACGCGGGATCATCCGGGTCGCACTCGATCTGGGTGACGACGGTGGCGGCGTGCCAACGCTTATAGCGCTTGTGCATCTCGCGGCCGATGCCCTGCTGCAGGTGATAACCAATGTAGCCCTGGGACATGGCGCCGCACTCGGGCAGCGGCATCTCGGGGGTGCCGATGGCGTCGTGGGCAGCGGCGAAGGCGTTCTGGATCATGCCGACCTGCGGGCCGTTGCCGTGGGTGATGATAATCTCGTTACCCTGCTCAATCAGGCCGAGAAGAGCATGAGCGGTGTTGCTCACGGCCTCGATCTGCTCAACGGGGTTGTTGCCGAGGGCGTTGCCGCCAAGGGCGACGACGATACGGTCGGGCTTGCCAAGAGGCTTAGACATTGCTGGAATCCTTTCTGTAAAAGGCCTACAACCCATTAATAACCCGCGCCCGTGCGATACGCGAGTTTATTAAGGTTTATATTCTCTTTATCGCTCATTTTATTCATTTTGAAAACAGTTGAACGGTGAACGGTCGCTTTTACCCGCTCAGCGTAAAGAATCCCAGCTCAAGCATATCTACGTCATTTACGTGCAACTTTATTTTAATAGAGCAGGGATTAGACCAGATTATGCAAACTATATCTTTGCTAAACACAAAACAGGCAGCGTAATATCTTACTCGCACTATACGAGATTCTATGCATTGATAAGACGAGTATGCACCCTTACAAAAACATGGGGCATTTCATCCAGCATAAGGAATAAAGAAGCGCTCCAAAAAGGCACCCAGTCCCAAAGCACGGGGACAGAAGGCAGCAACGGCCAAAACCTCCATCCATCCCCAAAGTGGCGCGAGGTTTCGCGGCAAAGCCGCGAAACAGCGACCGGGACGAAAGAACCCCCGCCGCACGTAGTGCGCAGCGGGGGTTCTTTCATGTCCGAGGACGTCCGCGAAGGTCAGCCCTCAGATCCTGCGGTGAGAGACCTAGGCCTCGTTGTACACCGTCTTAAGCTTCAGCAGGTGAGCGTAGCGGTCCATAGCGGCCTGCTCATTCTCCTTGAAGAGCTCCTCGGCGCGCTCGGGGAAGGAACGCGTCAGCGAAGCGTAACGGGCCTCGTTCATCAGGAACTCCTGATAACCGCCCGCGGGCTCCTTGGAATCGAGCGAGAACTTCTTGCCGGCAGCAGCCTCGGGGTTGAAGCGGAAGAGGTTCCAGTAACCGCACTCGACAGCCTTCTTCATCTCGGCCTGGCAGTTCTGCATGCCACCCTTCTTGATGGAGTGCATCTCGCAGGGGCTGTAGCCGATGATGAGGGACGGGCCGTCGTAGGCCTCGGCCTCGTGAATGGCCTTGAGGGTCTGAGCCGGGTTGGCGCCCATGGCGACCTGCGCCACGTAGACGTAGCCGTAGCTCATGGCGATCTCGGCCAGGGACTTCTTCTTGGTCACCTTACCGGCAGCGGCGAACTGAGCGACCTGGCCCAGGTTCGAGGCCTTGGAGGCCTGACCACCGGTGTTGGAGTAAACCTCGGTGTCGAAGACGAAGACGTTGACGTTGTGGCCGGAAGCCAGGACGTGGTCCAGGCCACCGAAGCCGATGTCGTAGGCCCAACCGTCGCCGCCGAAGATCCAGAAGGACTTCTTGGTGAGGTAAGCCTTGTCGGCGAGGATCGCCTTGGAAGCGTCGCAGCCGCACTTCTCGAGCTCGGCAACGTAGGCAGCGGCAGCGGTCTTGGAAGCCTCGGCGTCGTTGACGGAGTCGATCCAAGCCTGGCCGGCAGCCTTGAGCTCATCGGACGGACCGTCAGCGGCGATGATCTCCTGCGTAGCAGCGATCAGCTTCTTCTGAACGGCCTCATAGCCAACGGCCATGCCCAGACCGTGCTCGGCATTGTCCTCGAACAGGGAGTTGTTCCACGCCGGACCGTGACCGTCCTTGTCCTTGCAGTAAGGAGCGGTGGCAGCGGGGTTGCCCCAAATGGAGGAGCAGCCGGTGGCGTTGGAAATGAACATACGGTCGCCGGCGACCTGGGTCACCAGACGTGCATAGGCGGTCTCGGCGCAGCCGGCGCAGGAGCCGGAGAACTCCAGGTAGGGCTGCTTAAACTGGCTGCCCTTGACGTTGGCCGCGATGAGCTCCTTCTTCTCGGAGACGTTCTCGACCATGTAGTCCCAAACGGGCTGCTGGTCCATCTCCTGCTCGGTGGGAACCATCTCGAGGGCGCCCTTGGGGCAGACCTTGACGCAGTTGGTGCAGCCCATGCAGTCGAGCGGGGACACAGCCATGGTGAACTTCATGCCCTTGGCCTTGGGGCCCATAGCGTCGAGCGTGCGGGTAGCCTCGGGCGCGGCGGCAGCCTCGTCCTCGGTCATCGCGAACGGACGGATAGTGGCATGCGGGCACACATAGGCGCACTGGTTGCACTGGATGCACTTGGTCTCGTCCCAGTGAGGAACGACCACGGCGACGCCGCGCTTCTCGTATGCGGAGGCGCCCAGCTCAAACTGGCCGTCAGCGCAATCGACAAAGGCGGAAACGGGCAGGCTGTCGCCATCCATGCGATCGATGGGCTCGAGCAGGTTCTTGACCTGCTGGGCGATAGCGGACTTGGTCTCCTCGGAGAGCTCGACGGGAGCGGCATCCTCGGCAGTTGCCCAGTCGGCCGGAACCTCGAACTTGCGGAAGGCGGTAGCGCCGGCATCGATGGCCTTGTGGTTGGCGTCGACGATGGCCTGGCCCTTCTTCATGTAGGACTTGGTGGCCGCGTCCTTCATGTACTGCAGGGCGTCCTCGGCGGGCAGGACCTTGGCCAGCGCGAAGAAGGCGGACTGGAGCACCGTGTTGGTGCGCTTGCCCATGCCGACCTTTGCAGCCAGATCGATAGCGTCGATCAGGTAGACGTTGACGTTGTTGTTGGCGATGTAGCGCTTGGCCACGGCGGGCATGTGCTCGGCGAACTCCTCGTCGCTCCACTGGCAGTTGACCAGGAAGGTGCCGCCCGGCTTGACGTCGCGGACCATCTTGAAGCCCTTGACGATGTAGCTGGGGTTGTGGCAAGCGACAAAGTCGGCCTTGGTCACATAGTACGGCGAGCGGATCGGAGAATCACCAAAGCGCAGGTGCGAGACGGTGACGCCGCCGGTCTTCTTGGAGTCGTACTGGAAGTAGGCCTGAACGTACTTGTCGGTGTGGTCGCCGATGATCTTGATCGAGTTCTTGTTGGCGCCGACGGTACCGTCGCCACCCAGACCCCAGAACTTGCACTCGATGGTGCCGGGGGCTGCGGTATTGGGCGCATCCTCGACCTCGGGCAGGCTCAGGTTGGTCACGTCATCGACAATGCCGATGGTGAACTCGCGCTTAGGCTCGTCCTTCTTAAGCTCCTCGAAGACAGCGAACGCGGACGCGGGAGGCGTGTCCTTGCTGCCCAGGCCGTAACGGCCGCCGACGACCTTGATGCCCGTCTTGCCGGCCTCGTAGAGAGCGGAGACGACGTCCTGGTAGAGCGGCTCGCCGATGGAACCCGGCTCCTTGGTGCGGTCCATGACGGCGATCTTCTGGACGGTCTCGGGGAGAACGTCGACAAAGTGCTTGATGGAGAACGGACGGAACAGGCGAACCTTGACCAGGCCGACCTTCTCGCCGTGAGCGTTGAGGTAGTCGATGACTTCCTCGAGCACGTCGCAGAAGGAGCCCATGCACACGACGACACGATCGGCATCGGGAGCGCCGTAGTAGTTGAACAGGCCGTAATCGGTGCCGAGCTTTTCGTTGATCTTCTTCATGTAGCCCTCGACGACGGCGGGAAGCTCGTCGTAGACCTTGTTGCAGGCCTCGCGGTTCTGGAAGAAGATGTCGCCGTTCTCGTGGCTGCCGCGGGTGTGCGGGTGCTCAGGGTTGAGCGCGTGATCGCGGAAAGCCTGGACGGCGTCCATGTCGCACATCTCGGCAAGATCCTTGTAGTCCCACATGGCGACCTTCTGGATCTCGTGGCTGGTGCGGAAGCCGTCGAAGAAGTTAAGGAACGGGGTCTTACCCTCGATGGCGGCAAGGTGAGCCACCGGCGAGAGGTCCATGACCTCCTGGACGTTGCCCTCGGCGAGCATGGCGAAACCGGTCTGGCGGCAGGCCATGACGTCGGAGTGATCACCGAAGATGTTCAGGGCGTGGGAAGCGACGCAACGCGCGGAGACGTGGAAGACGCCCGGGAGCTGCTCACCCGCGATCTTGTACATGTTCGGGATCATCAGGAGCAGGCCCTGAGAAGCCGTGTAGGTGGTGGTCAGAGCACCGGCGCCCAGCGAACCGTGAACGGTACCGGCTGCACCTGCCTCGGACTCCATCTCGACGACCTTGACCGGGGTGCCGAAGATATTCTTGCGACCCTGGGCCGCCCACTGGTCGACATGGTCGGCCATCGGGCTGGACGGCGTAATGGGATAGATTCCCGCTACCTCGGTGTACGCATACGAAACATATGCGGCCGCCTCGTTGCCGTCCATAGACTTAAACTTACGCGCCATATACCCCTCTCCTCTCATATAGGTATACAGGCCCCGGCGATCGCCGGGATATTGGCGTGATGGGATTTTCGCTGTTGCTTCCATCATCTGGCAGGCAGGCTTAGCAGCAGGTACATGGCGTGGAGAGAAGGCATGCCGAGGCGAGGAGGGCTGCACGCACTCCACAGGCCCAGCTGCCCGTCTTGCACATGACCGAGCGCCGCAAAGGCCGCATGCCGGATGCTCCCGGGCACGCCCCGGCGATGGGAGGCACCCGCAACGGAAATCCGCATGCGGGTTTATTGTACCCCGCCGCCAAGTGTAATTTCGACAAATATAGGTGGGCGGTAAAGGTTTACCTCGGGTGACCGCCAAGGGCCAAAATGAACGCTTCGTCCCCGGGCGATTGGCCCTGGCGCGCCATGGAGTGTCCCGGAGTGCCGGCATAAAAGGAACGTCCCCATCTGCCGACTAGAGGGCGCCGACGCCGAGGAGGATAGCGTAGGTGGTGGATTCGCCAAGTCTGAGCTCGTCGCCGGGGTTGAGCTGAGCGGAGCGGCCGGGCTCGACCTGGATGCAGACGTTCGTCGCGCCGTTTACCACCATGGTTCCGTTGGTGGACGACAAGTCCTCGACGTGCCAGATATTTTGAGCATCGCACCAGATATGGGCATGGTGGGCCGAGACGTCGTCGGTGATGCCGCCCTCCCCCGTTGCCAGCGCGCCGATCTCAACGCCTTCCTCACTCGGCTGAATCCAGCGCGGGACGCTCACCACGTAGCCGTTTTGCACGCACAGCAGTCCCAGCGGATGCGCCGGCGCGACCTCGTGCTCGCCCGCGACCGAAGATGTGCTCAGCGAGCGCGGCGTCGACGTGTCGCCGCCACGGGTCGCATGAGCGCGGCGGCTCGCCCGACTTGGAACTAAAGCGGGCGTGAGAGCAAACGGCATAGGGAACGAATCTTGCGGATGTACTCCTCGACGTCAGGCAGGTAAGCCCCACGAAGTCACCGGGGAGGCCCAAGCGGCCCGGCACCACTTCCAGATTCTGACCAGGGCGAGTCGTTCGCCGGTGGCTGAAGGCTCGCTCCCACCCAAAAGGGGAGATTCGCGTTGTTCCCCAATCGCTCTCGCATCTTTCATTTTGCTCGAGGTGGGCTATAAAAACTTTCCTGGTGAAAGGCGGCGATTGGTTTCCTTTCTTTCTAGAGGAGCGCACCTGTAATCTGTTTTCATCCTAAATCAAGTTAAGATCGGACCTTCCAGAGGCAAGTCGACTCAAACTGCGAGGCTCCATGTTGGAATAAAGAGCGCTGTCGAAGTGCCAACAACACAAAGCTTGCCAGTCTCAAATAGAACCTTTTGGGAGTCCGATTGGGCCGCACACCGAATCCCCGCTGGTGGTTTTTTATAGCTGCGCAACAATAAACAAGGTTAGTGCCAGTCCAGCATGAAATTGAGGAACGTATGCATTTTTTCTCAGTAAGTGATCGTCGTTACTGCTTCGATGAGGTCACTCGCAATTGCTTTCAGGTTGACCAAGCATCAGAAGATGCGCTTCGCATATTTGAAGCATCGGGAAGAACGGTCAACTCGAAGTTGCTAACAAAGTCACTTGCTGCGAAAGGCTACGACCAAACGACCATAGCAGAACTTGAAGACGACATTGATGAGTATCAACGATTGTCTGAGCGGACTTTCTTAACAAAAGACACGCCTCGAAAACTTAGATCCATCGAACTCCACGTTTCACATGCATGCAACCTTGGTTGTAGTTACTGTTTTGCCGGTAAAGGAGATTATGGAACGTCTCCTCTGCTGATGACAGACGAGATAGCCTTCAAGGCGGTCGACTACCTCGTCGCAAGTTCATCGGAAAACGAAACGCTTGCGATCGTCTTTTTTGGTGGGGAACCCATGATTAACGAGCCGCTGATATGGAAAACGGTCGACTATTCAAAAAGAATATACCCCAATAGAAACTTTACCTATTCTATTACGACCAACGGAACGCTTTTGAATGACACTGCTGTGAATTCTTTCAAGGAGCACGGGTTTTCTGTTCTGATTAGTCTCGATGGTACAGGATGCAAGCACGATGCATCGCGCCCGTACAAGACGGGAGGCGGCTCTTTCTCCGATATCGACAAAAACGTTCGTCGTTTTTCCGAGTCGTTCCCCTTCGGCGCAAGAGCGACCTTAACAAATTATAACTGTAACCTTGTTGAAGACTATCTTCAGTTTAAAGAGATGGGCTTCAGAAGGATTTACTTCTCGCCCGTGAGCTCATTCGATGAGAATATCAAACTCGACGAACACTCATTAAACAAAATCAGGGCGGGCCTAATAGATTTGGCGGATCAATATCTCAAACAGATTGATCAAGGGGAAAAGCCCTTGTTTAGAACATTGAAAACTGCAGTTGATTTGATTATGAGCAACAGGATCGCCTTTGTCGGATGCGGGGCTGGCAGGCGTTTTATTTCCGTGACTCCCGAAGGGGACGTATACCCCTGTCACAGGTTTGTCGGGATGATGCGATTCAAAATGGGCAACATCGTCACCGGAATTGACGAAACTAGGTATATTGAAAACTGGAGTCAGGGTGTCGAAAAAAGAATTGACTGTACGGACTGTTGGGCTCGGTCTTTCTGTGGTGGGGGCTGTAGCTGGGAGGCTGCAGACGAGCACGGCTACTTGCCCAAGAGTCTACACCCTGCATCATGTGAATATAGAAAAATGTGCTACGAGATGGCTTTTGACCTTATTTCCCGCCACTCATCTTCGCAGGAGAAAAATCAACGAGAAGCTACTGTATCGGAATAAGCGGTTCAGCGCATTGCTGTCACCATTGTGGAGGTGTTCGTTCTTCTGATTACCGTCTGCGAAGCTTATTGCTACGTTCGCCGAAACCATTCTAGAAATATGGTGAACTAGACATCTTGGTTTGTTATACACAATATTGAGGTTTTTCTGCACTCAAAGGGAGGTAGTCGTGAAGCATATTCATCCGATTAATCCAGGAAGTGGCGACGAGGCAGGCGTGAAGCCGATGTCTTTTGACTGCCTCTTGGGCATTACTGACATCTGTACTGTTTATGATAAAGCAGATGGCTGTGGTGCATACGATTACTGCGACTATGACATGGATGGCGGCAGCATCTGCGTTGTAGATCACTGTGGCATTGATCAAACGTAGTCTCTAATTGGATTAAGGTGAGGAGCTGTTATGAAGCATATCCATCCTGTTGGTTCAAATGAACATCCTCCCGTTGAGCCTTGTTGTCTTGGAGTTGATATATGCAATTTTTACGACATCGCCGAGTGCCCTGTTGCGGATTGGTGCTATGTCGATAAAGAATCAAGCTGTGTTTTGCCAGCAGATTGGTGCGATCCAGTTGACGAGTAGTTTTGTGGCTAGGAACTATTTGGTCCAATTCAGAATAAGATGGGAACAAATACCAAAATCTCGTGTCTGGGAGGAGTTATGCCATTATTGCAAGGTCTCGTTGGATTAGCCTTTATACTTGCGTTATATCTGGCACCTTTTTTAATTCTATTCTTCATTATCCGACTCTTTCTTCGGAGAAAATAGGAGTGTCACGCAAACATTAGCGTAGCTTTCTTCCAATATGAGCCGAGCATTGGCAAGTGGAATAAGAAGCCCGACCGTTCGCCACATGAAAGTGATCGGACGGGCTTCTCTATTTAACCCGGGCCGCCACCCATAGCGGCTTTCCAAGCGTATTCTCAGTGCAAAGCAATCGTCAGTTTAATCCTATGCGCTGATACCGCATTTCATTTGTTCGGCTCGAATTCTACGGCCTGGCAACCCTCGCACTCTCCGGCAAATGGATTGAACGCGAAGGCAGAGATGATGTGTGCGTGGACATCGAGGCTGCTGTAGGCAACATACTGGGACATGGACCCCCGCTGCGCGTGGTATGCGGCCCGGCATATTCATTGCCGTCCAACCCCGTGTAGTTGCAGCAAAGGGTGGAACCTCAATGCTCAGCTCATGTTGTCCGTGGGACACGAGAATCGTAAGTACACTTTGGTGCGATTCTCACGCTGATACTGAGCCACCTGGAATAAGATACGTCGCGACAACACTTCGCTTCACCTCTGTCTCGACAAGATGACGTAGACTAAAGTTTCCTTTAGTAAGAGAACGAGAACTATATCTGAAAGCGTTGCGATGGCGTGAAGGCACCGAGTCCGAACCGCCTGAATGCTACGTGCATCTGCATCGCCTTTTTGTTATCTCTGCCAGTTGGGTAGCACTACACTTGTCATCATTTACCCTGGTACATGCTGCCTAAATCCACTACCCCTTCTACCGCGCCGACCATCTCGTCATCGTGAGAGACAACGATGATCAGCTGGCTTTGCTTGTTGCGCTTAACATAGGCCGCAAGCTCGGCGCGGCTTACAGCGTCTAACCCAGTCGTGGGCTCGTCGAGTACCAAAACTGACGACTTGCGTGAAATCGCCGACCATAAGTACACTCGGCGCAGCTCACCGCCCGAAAGCGCGGAGCAACGTTTCCCGAGCAACTCCTTCACGCTGTTTTCCAGCGAAAGTAGGCCATCTACACCCCGGTGATAGGAAGAAAAGGGCGTGTCGAAATACTCTAACAGCTCTTTCACCGTTTCGTCCGGCGCGAAGCACGACTGTGGGCAGCACGATATCTCTCTCGCACGTATGTAATCCAAGTCGCATTCTTCGATTGGCACGCCGTTGTATTTTACTTTGCCTTTCGATGAGTATAGCCCGAGCATCAAGTAAAGAAGTGACGTCTTGCCTCTTCCGTTTTCCCCAACTATGCAATATGTACCAGGACCGGAAAACTTGAAAGAAAACCCGCCGAGGACCTCTCGGACAGATCCGTCTGGAAGGGCAACCGAGAATTCCAAATCAGATACCGAAATGTCATTTATTTCATCGAGTTTAGCTAAATCGGTCCGATTCCACCCCGATCTCTCCTTTTCTCTCGTCGCGATAGCCGTCCTATCCCATGATGCTTTGGCATCTTGATAGGATTTGAACAATGACATCATACTTTTCAAAGTCTTAAAGAGAACCGCGAAGTATGTACCGATGATAGTGTACTCGCCTATTGACATAGTTCCGTTAATGATTCGTACTCCGGAAACAACAAGTATCACCGCTTGAAACAACGCTGCGAAAAGACCATCGAGCGATGTCAGAGAATATGATAGCTTTCCGGAGCGCAAAACTTTGGGAAAATAGCTCTTAAACCCGGCGTCGAGCGCTTGTTCGCTCTTGCCGTACGAAGATGTCAGTTGAATGTTGAGAATCTGATTAAGCTGCGATGCAATTGCGGCGTAAAAGGCGCTGTCCGCCTCTTTCTTCTCATACGTGACCCTATACAAAAGTTTCCTCAACCCAGTAATTACACAGAAATACACGATGAGGAGAATGATGGAAAACACCGCGAGAGTTGAATCAATTGACCATATGATAAGCAATACGATGGGAATGGCTACAATGGACAGCGGCGCACTGATAAAATTCGCCAAAACGAAGGATGAGACCACGCTGGAGTCGGAAATAATCCGTTGCGTTGTATAGGCTGGATCGATGGTCCGACTCACCAAGTAATCGTCTCTTTCAAAACGCAAGACGGCCTCCCTGAGAAGATCAAAGGAAAGTCTCGTGGTTATGCGAATGGAAAGTGTTCCTGCAAAATAAGTAAAGAGGGTGGAGAAAACTCCTATTGACGCAACCAGGAGCGCGAAGAGTACGGCGTCTCTTTCGCTGCGGTTACCGAGAAGAAAATCTAAGAATTTCCCGTTCACGTATGGCATGGCATAGGAGAGAGCGGTTCCAATCACCGTGATAGCAATGAAGACGAAAGCCCCTTTTGCTCTGATGAACCTCGAGAGAACGCATCGAATCAAGGAAGGCCCCAATCTACCCGCCACAAAACATCAATCACTGATACCTTACACCTCAACACAACAGGAGCGAAGATTTGCCAATGAGACTGCTTTAAGATTGCCTTGGGCCAATACGATCTCAAGCTCTTCCTACAAGAGAGTCGGAATCGGACATCTCCTCCGACGAACCTGGCAATCGGGCGGTTGAAATATCTTTTTCACCCGCCCGATTGCCACAATAGATTTGAGCATCCGCCCACAAACGTCCGCGTTTTATACCCATCAAATCCTTTGCCTTTTGTCGTCTAGACTAGAAAAATCGCTCGAAATAACGCAACCGGCCTGCTCGCTTGAAGAAACCTAAGCCCGTAACGTAGATGTGCAAACTTCCGAAACGCCTTGCGCGGCATAGTGCGTATAAACTTCGTCAACCGCCTCAGAAATATCTGAGTATCGCGCCGGGTCAAAAGCATACGATGTCGCAGCTATACCCTGCACCCATTCGGAACGCGGATTAATTGAATAGCCACACAGCATCATCATACATGCATCTAGACCTGATTTCCCAAGTATCCGACGTATTGATGAGAGCATCGCGGGTCGCCCCTGCACCATCGTCGTCACCCCTATTAGCAGTATTTACCGTTTTTCTCTAAATGCGTATCGCCACCCTTAAGAATACGAAGTGTTTTATCCAGACCCGATTGTCCTCCATCTCAAACGAAGGGATAAGGAATCTCATCCGGAATCGGCAGTAACGGAGGATTCACAACGACAAGCGAAAAACATGAGTCATCTCTCAGAGGGGAGTAAAGGCTCCCCTCAAGCACCCTAGTTTCGTCATCCAAAGAGTTGATGGCAGTGTTTTTCTTACAAAGGTCGACAACAAAAGGGTTGATTTCTACAGATGTTACATCCATGCCACAGTTGGTAAGTATCAGGCCCTGTATTCTGGGGCCAGAACACAAATCGAGAGCCTTCCGTGCGCTCTGCGGTGTAAGGCGCCAATCTCAGCAAATCTGTCCCACAATACTGCGCTGAAGAACAAGACGGAACCCCTGAGCCAAACTCCCCTATACCTTATTAAGGCTAAGACAGGCAAGTTCACGCACCCGGCATATTCCAGAATAACATCCTATTGTTTTAGATGCTCTACAGGCATGAACAGCCGCGAATCGGAAAGATCTTCTAGTTTCGCCCCGACTGACCGCCAAGGGCCAAAATGGCCCCTCCATCCCCGGACGACCGGCTCTGGAGCGCCAAGGAATGTCCCCAGCCGGCAGAAAAGGAACGTCCCTATCTGCCGGCTAGAGAGCACCGAAGAGGATGGCGTAGGTAGTGGATTCGCCGAGCTTGAGCTCGTCGCCGGGATTGAGTTGGGCGGAACGGCCGGGCTCGACCTGAATGCAGACGCGCGTGGCCCCGTTTACCACCACGGTTCCGTTGGTGGACGACAAGTCCTCGACGTGCCAGATATTTTGAGCATCGCACCAGATATGGGCATGGCGGGCCGAGACATCGTCGCCGACGTCGGTAATATCGCCCTCACCAGTGGCCAGCGCGCCAATCTCAACACCCTGCTCACTCGGCTGAATCCAGCGCGGGGCGCTCACGACAAAACTGTTTTGCACGCGCAGCAAGCCCAAGGGGTGCGCCGGGGCGGGTTCGCGTTCGCCCGCGGTCATCGACATGCCAAGCGAACGCGGCGTGGAGGTGCCTCCGCCACAGGTCGCGTGCGCGTAGTCGATGGCATAGTTCACCGAGGACCGCACATCCGCCGAACAACCGACGGCGACAAACAGCACCAGCACGGCCTCGGCGCGCTCGGCGGGCATGAGTTCCGCCGCCTGGGACAGACGATCGAGCGCGTTGCGATAGAGATTCGTGTCCTGGTGGCACTCTTCGAGCGCGCGTACCATCGGTTCACCTGCAGGACCGCACACCATATTGATCACAGCCGTGGAGTCCATGGGGTTTCGCTGGCGCAGGGCCAGTTGCGACATAATACGCGCAGCCGAGGTACCGTATTCGGCAAAGTAGCGCTGCTGAAGCGTGCCGACCGGCGCGCGAACGATAAAGCGGGAAACCCAAGAGCGATCGGTGGCTCGGCTCTGCGGGCTGCGGCCGTCGGCGAGCGGACGGGACGAAAGCACCAAGCCGCACAGCTCGATATGGCTCAGATGCGCCGCGCGCTTAAAGATGTCAAACATGGCCCCGCATGGGGTGAGCTCAACTTGAGATGCCATGACCTAGGCCTCCTTGGTCGTAGAAATAGAATCGGACGATACTTCGACAGGTCCGCCAAAAGTACGGGCAGCTGCGGCTCCACCGGCAAGCGGAGTCGCCATCTGGGCTTTTGTGCGTCGCGGTGCCGAAACGGGAAGTTCAAAGGCAAAGCCCATCGCAAGCAAAAACCACGTAAGCGTATAGGTTGCAACCAGAGCGGCAACAAGGCCGCCCATCACGGCGCGTTGGGAAAATACGCTACATGCAGCCACAACCAGCACCGGAACCTCGCAGGCAGAAAGCGCAAGCACACCCTGCAGGAAGCCCGAGCGCCGATCGCGCGCAAGTGCCCCCGCGGCAACGCCGGCTATGCCTGGCAGCGCCAACGCCAGTGCGGCAATAATACCCGGTAGCGACCCAGACCACACGAGCGATCCCAAAGTCGCCGTCACGCGAGCGCCCGACACCAGCAGCGCGGCCGAGACCACGACCACAGTCCAAACCACGCCACAGACGACCGACGCGCCGACCATCAGCGCGCGACGAACCGCGCGACCGGACGCATCCATGGGGCACGGCGTGAGCGGCTCGCCGCGGAGCGAACGACCGACATTTTGCGCATAGTGGTCACAAAACGCCGAGAGCGCTGCCTCGACCGCCGCCGGCTCGGGACGATCTTTTTGATGGCTGGACAGGCAGGCCATCACCACGTCGAACAGCTGGGCATCGACAAACGCCAGCGCGTCGCGCAGCTCTTCGGAATCCGGCTCAAGCCCTAGCTGCTGGGCCTGCTCGGCCGCAGCGAGCGCCACATCGGGCTCACGACGAAGCAGCTGAGTCAAATCACAACCGGGCGCATGGGCACCAATGGGATAGTCGGGCCGCGTGTCCATCTTGAGACGGTAGGGGCTCGCAATGTCGCGCGTCTTTTTGCGCGAACCCGAGGTGCCCGAAGTGCTCGGCGCGGCTTCGTATGGCGCGACGCCGGCAATGAGCTCGTAAACCGTGCTTGCCGCGGCGTAGACGTCAATCGCCGGCGACATACGCAAAACGCGCAGGTCGGGAATATCGTCGGTGAGCATCTCGGGCGGGGCATA